>Ga0272443_10003968_pt1 | contig 16730 bp, 16 predicted proteins | sample SSMAcet12_FD_193581 | JGI IMG/M metagenome (GOLD analysis project Ga0272443, IMG submission 193581) | Marine sediment archaeal communities from Little Sippewissett salt marsh, Falmouth, MA, United States - SSM-Acet-12 | ecosystem: Environmental > Aquatic > Marine > Wetlands > Sediment ... | reverse complement strand
CAGGCGACCACAATCAGCTTCGCCCCCTCCGAAAGTAAAAACTTTGCTATCCCGATTGAAAATTCGCGGATCTCATCCTTCGACCGTGGTCCGTATGGAACATGCCCCTGGTCACCCAGATAGAGGATATCCTCATGGGGGAGTTCGCGCAGTACCGCCTGGAGGACGGAAAGGCCGCCCACACCAGAGTCAAAAATGCCGATCGGCTGCTGAGTTTGTCTATTTTCTGACATCAGGGAAATTGTATCACGGACAGGTAATTGTCTGAATCCAGAACCCGATTACACATTCAGGATGTCGGACGGCTGTGTTTTTGGAATTTTCAATGGGTATTCATATCTTCTGGGGGCGAATTAAAAATGTCCTCCGATTGGACGCCCCATAAGGCTGCCCCCAGCCCTACGGCGGTAATGCCTGCTGCCTGCATGGCTGCCACCTGCCAGCCTGCATGGATACCCCCATCCGCGATCACGCTAAAACCCGCCTCGACAAGCGTCTGAGCAGCCTGCAGCATGATCGGGAATACCGCCGGCCCATACAGCCTGCCGGTTACCAAATTTCCATCTGCGTCGGGCAGCGTCCCGCGCGGCGCCGTCAGGTGCATGGCAACGGGGTTGCATAGCTTGAGTTGTGTCAGAAAGAGTGAAACCTGCTCCGGGTTGATGCTGACCAAAACGGGCAGCTCACCTTCCGCAGCTTCCATGAATGAGATCAGAGACTCTGCATCACACGTCGGCGGAAGCCCCAGTTCAACCGCCAGGATATTCTCCAACCCCTCAAGTTTGCGCACCATCTCCGCCAGTGTCTCTGGTGTTTCCACCAGGAGGTGTACGATCACCGTCAGGGACGCACCCGCCCAATGTTTTTTGAAACGTGAGATTGCCCGGCATATCCCCGGGTTAGGCAGCCCGGTATGCATCAGGAAACCGCCCGGGAAAGGCAGGTAGGCGCGGCTTCTGGCAGGCGTGCGCGGGAGGCGGCTGATGGGATGGGTGATGAAAACCCCCAGGTGCTCCAGGAAAGGCATTGTGTGCAGATCAGGTGCAAACCCAAGCGCACCTGCCGCGTTGACGAAAGGTTTGTCGAGGACCAGGTCCTGCTTGCGGATGGGAGCGTTTTCGTCAAGCCACATTGAAGACCTCCTCAAGCGAAAAGACCGGGCCATCTAGGCAAGCGTACTTCCATCCGTGCCTGGTCTTGATTGAGCAAATACCGCATGCCCCCAGACCGCGGCAGGGCATGGCGGTGCGCACAAGCACCTGCCCAGTGAAGAGGAGCTGCGTCTGACCGAGAAATCTCGGCAGGCTGCTCAGGTTCTCAAGCCTGACTTCCACAGCCAGGAAATCCGGCCAATTCAGATCCTCCAGGAGAGAAGAAACCGGCCTGACTTCAACGACGGCGGGCAGTTGGGTTAGGATACCCATAGGGGGGATGGGGTCACAGAAAAGAGTCACGGCGGCATCCTGAGAGAGGGCATAATCGACGAGTGTCAGCAGGCAGATCGATGGAGAGTCAATCGCCAGTAAGCCCACCCGCCGTACCGCTGCAGGCAGGTGGAATCCGTGCCCCTGGGGCGGCAGGAACGCCAGTTCATCTCCGGGCAGCCACACATTGGGCAGCGGACCAAGGGATAGTTTACCTTTGGGACCAATCACGTTGAAAAGGTTAACGGGAACCAGCGTATCCTCCCTGGAAGAGTTGCGGCACGGCAGGTACTGCCCCGGATGCGGCCAGTATTGAGGGGGCAGGTCCAGGATGCCCGCCCGTTGACTCCCCAGTTGGAAGACTTCGACCAGTCTTCCCCGCAGTTCAGCCATGCTTTGATCCTTTAGCGAGCGTATCAACTCAAATTGAATCGATTTTGTAGTTCACCGTTCAGCTTGTCTAGTTCGGATTGAATTGTCTCCAGTCCTTCTTCCACCGGCACCATCCAGCGCGCTTCTCGGTCGCGGCGTTTGAACTCCAGGCTGTTTTCTTTCAGCGACCGCGCCGAGACCGTCACGCGCAGGGGCAGGCCGATCAGGTCGGCGTCGTTGAACTTGACCCCGGCGCGTTCGTCCCGGTCATCAAAGAGCGGTTCGAGCCCGGCATCGACCAAGTCCTTGTACAACTTTTCCGCGACTTCTTCAACGGGCAACTCCTTGCCTGGCAGCGTGATCAGATGCACCGGGTAGGGTGCAATGCTGACCGGCCAGATCAGCCCAAATTCATCGTGGTGTTCTTCCGCCGCACACGCCAGGAGCCTGCCGACCCCAATCCCATACGAACCCATAATGATGGTTTTCGCACTGCCGTCCTCGTCCAGAAAAGTCGCTCCGAGGGCATCGGTGTAACGCGTGCCCAGCTTGAAGATATTACCGACTTTGACCCCACGACTGGCGTTTAGTGTGCCGCCGCAATACGGGCAGGGCGTACCGTCCTCTGCCAGGGCGATGTCCGCAATAATATCCGCCTTATAATCTCGGCCGTAGTTCGTATTGCGCAGGTGGAAACCTTCCTCATTCGCACCGCCCACCAGGTTGGGCAGGCGGGGGATCAGGTCATCCACAACCACCACGACCTTCTCCCTATCGACCCCAATCGGAGAGGCAAACCCGGGTATTGCATCGATGGCAGCGATCTCTTCATCCAATGCCGGCCGCAGGCTCCGGATACCCGTGACGCCCGCTCCACCCAGGGCGTTAGCGAGTTTTGTCTCATTCAATGCCATGTCGCCCCGCAGGACAGCGAAGACCAGCAGCGGCGTTTCCCCATCCGCCCGTTCCGCCGTCATGAAGACCGCTTTGGCAGTCCGTAAGGGTGAGATTTTCAGAAAGGATGAGAGGTCTGCGATCGTTGAAACACCCGGCGTGGCAACCTTTTCCAGCGGCTGTTGTTCCTCAGCTTCAGGTTCATCTTTTCTAAATTTAGCGACCTGCCGGTTGGCGGCGTAGCTGCACGAATCGCAGAAAAAGAGAGTATCCTCGCCGGCCGGAGTCAGGTACATGTACTCGTGGGCCTCCATGCCGCCCATCATCCCGGTGTCCGAGCCAACGGCTCGCACAGGCAGCCCACAGCGGTTGAAGATGCGGAAGTATGCTTCGTAATGCGCCTGGTACTGTTCATCCAGACCCCCACGGTCCCGGTCCAGGCTGTAGCTGTCCAGCATGGTGAATTCCCTCACCCGGATCAGCCCCGCCCGCGGGCGAGGGTCATCACGAAACTTGGTCTGGATGTGATAGATCAATTGCGGGAGCTGCCGGTAGGAGCGGATCTCGTGCCGGGCGAGGTCAGCGACCACTTCCTCATGGGTCATCGCCAAGACCATATCATGTCCGGTGCGGTCCTTGAATCGGGTCATCTCCTCCCCGACCTGCGACCAGCGCCCCGTCTCCTGCCACACATCCGCCGGTTGGACCACCGGCATGGTGATCTCCTGACCGCCGATGGCGTTGATCTCTTCCCGCATGATCGTTTCAATGCGGGTCATTGCTCGCCGTGCCAGGGGCAGGTAAGAGAATATTCCCGCACCAAGCTGGCAGATGAAACCAGCCCTGAGCAGGAGCTGGTGGCTGGCGATTTCGGCATCGGAGGGGACTTCGCGTAATGTGGTGCTGAAGAGCCGGGTCATTCGCATGTGTTAATCCTTTTCTGCTTCGATGTCCGTTTCACGCGCCTGTTGGGCTTCAGGATTTTGTCCTTCTGCAGGAGCAGGGAGGTCCGAGAGGTCCACTTTATCTTCCATGGTGACCTTACCGCGCAGGAAGCCGCCTTCCTCCGTTGAGAAGGATTGGGTGATAACATCGCCGTACACCCTGCCGGTGGCACGGATGGTAAGTTTTACCGACTTGATCTCAGCGTTGACCGTCCCGGAGACGATCACCGTATCCGCCTTGAAGGTCTTGCAGGTCACCCGTCCGGTCTCACCGACGATGACCATCCCGCGCACGGCAATCTCACCTTCAAGCGTACCTTCGATCCGCACGCCGCCCTTGCCGCGCAGGTCGCCATTCCAGTTGATCCCCGGGCCCAGCACGGTGGTGACGCGTTCTACCGGAGCGCTTGAAGTAAATGTAGGTGTTTGCTTTTTCTTTCCAAATAACATAGGGCATGCCTTTCTTTTCGTTTAATTTCTCCGGGGAAAAGTTTAACGTTACGATAAGGATCAATGGCGCGGCGGCCAGATCGTTCCAGCCGGGACCACGCCGCCATCCGGCACATCAGCTTTCACAGTAGCGCCGTTGCCGATCCGCACACGTGCGCCGACCCGGACGTTCAAATTCACCGTTGCGCCCATCCCGATCAGGGCCCCCTCGCCCACAATCACACCGCCCGCAAGGGTTGCTCCCGGTGAGAGGTTGACATACGCTGAAAGATCGCAGTCGTGCGAAACGATTGCGCCCGTGTTGATGATGCAGCCGTAACCGACCTTCACCTGCGTGCCGATGTAAGCAAAAGGCATCACCTGCACCCCACCCGCCAGGAAGGCGCTGTCCTCAATGAATGCGGCCGGATGAATGACTGTGGGGGTATAAAAACCCGCCTTGCTCATTAAGCTGTATACATTCAGGCGCGATTTCAGGTCGCCGATCCCACCCACGCCGTTGACCGCCATACGGACGCCGTCCTCAGCCAGTTCGGGAAGTTTCTCACTGCCGCCCAACACAGTCAAGCCCAGGATTGTTTCTCCTCCTGGAATGCCATCATCCAGGAAGCCGACGATTTCATAGACTCCTGCTTTGCGGATCAGGGCAGCCAGCGAACGCCCGTGTCCACCCGCGCCGTAGATCACCAGTCGCTCTTCGCCCTCTGGGACTTCGCCGGCAGGGAAAGGTTCAGGAGGAGCGAGCCGTGCCTGCACCATCTCCGTGGTGACCAGGGTATCATGTGGGAAGGAATCAAGGTCCAAGCCAGCTTCCAACGCCAGCTTGCGGGCGGGTGTGGTGATACGCAGGCCGTCCGGTGTTGATTCTCCCACTGCTTCTTTTTCTGCTGCCCAGGGCGGCAAATTAAGGTCTTGCGCATTGGGCACTTCCCCGATATAAGCCAGGACATCCCCGGCGTTGATCGTCTCACCTTCTTTATAACGGATTCCCACGAGGAATCCATCCGCTTCAGCCGTAATCTCGCCTGTTGATTTGGTCGTCTCAATTAATGCCAGAACGTCCCCAGCTTTGACCGACTCACCTTCATGAATCTCAAGCGATGCCAGCAGAGCTTCCGGTTCATTCGTATTGAGCAGAGGAACCTTAATTGGGAGTAGTTCAGCCATCATTCTTCCACCATTTCTCGCACTCGGGCGATAATGTCCTCAGTGACCGGCAGGCAGTCCGCCTCCAGCACAGGTGAAGCGGGAATGACCGTCTCTTTGGCAGCCAACCGGCCGGCTGTTTTCAATCCCGCCCCTAATGCTTCCACCGACCGGGCGAGCACCTCCGCTCCCCAACCCAAGCTGAGGGTCCCTTCCTCAACAGCCAGGAGTCTGCCCGTGCGGTGGACTGAGTCGAACAGGGGATCGAGTTCAAACGGGACAAGCTGGGTCGGCACCAGCAGCTCGCAGAAGATCTCTTCTTCATACGCCAGGGTGTAGAGCGCTTTCAGCGCCAGGTGCGCCATGTACCCATACGCCGCCAGGGTGACCTGCGCGGGTGGGGCGGATTTCAAGGTTATTTTGTAGAAATAACTCCCTGTATAGCCAGTGTGGGCTTCCGACACTTCATACTCATCTAGTTCTTCCGGCGTGAGGAGTTCAAGCAGATATTGCAGCTTGTTCTCAACGAAAAATACCGATGAATCGATACCGAGGATCGCGTTGTGGAGCAGCGCACCGGGTGATCCAAGCGCATTGCCGCCTCTCAGGTGGAAAGGCGCTAGCACGGTCAATCCGGGGACGCCAAGGAAGAATTTCTCCAGGGTCTGGCTGTGGGTGGGGCCATAGCCGCGCCGCCCGCCCATCGGCGTACGGATCACGAGGGGCACCGACACCTGCTCATTGTACATCCCCTGGAACTTAGCGATGTGATTGAGAACCTGGTCGGCGATCAGCGTACTAAAATCACCAAACATGATCTCCACCACGGGACGCAAGCCGCGCAACGCCATGCCGCCGGCGATCCCGGTTATCCCGGCTTCGGAGATAGGTGTGGTCATCACCCGCTCGGGGAAAGCGGTCGAAAGACCGCGGGCAACCTTGAAAGCGCCGCCGTAGGGGTCGAGGATGTCCTCGCCCAGGAGGTATACCGTGTTGTCGTCCGCCATGGCCTGATGCAGGCCGTTGTTGAGGGATTCGAGGACGGTGCGGGGCTGCTGTTCGGTCATGCTTTCCCCCCTTCCGCTTTTAAGGCAGCTTCAAACGCTGCGTTCAGCCGGTCCATGACTTTGAAGATAATATCACACCTGACCTGGTCCGTAAGCATGAGACCGCCGTATTCAACGGGATCATGCAGCGTCCAGAGCATTTCGACATCCATTTTATCGCGGGTGTCATCGCCCTTGGAGTGCGAGCCCAGCCGGGTCGTATCGATCACCAGGGCACGCGGGCTGCGTTCCCTGCGCACCTCTCCGACCAGTCTTCCGGCTTCCCGCTTGATCTCCATCGCATCATTGCTGTCCAGGTGGAGGGCAGGGATTCCAAAAGCTTCAAACCGGGCGGGGATGCTGCCCGCGATTGCCAGGTCGGCAGGTGTGGTCTGGGCGATGCGGTTGTTCTCCAGGATGTAGAGGACCGGCAGGAGCCACAGCGAAGCCATGTTCAAGCATTCATACACAATGCCCTCGCCAAGCGTGCCGTCGCCAAGGAAATCAAACACGATCGCATTGCTCCCCTTGCGCTTTTCCGCCAGTGCCATCCCCGTCGCCATGGCGACCGTGCCGCCCTGGATGCCGTTGGAATAGAAGTTTCGCCAGTGCAGGTGCTGCGACCCCCCAACCCCGCCGCAAACGCCTGAGGGTTTCCCCATCAACTCGGCGAACAGCGCCTGCGGGTCCCCCCCGTATGCCAGGAAGTGCCCATGGCAGCGGTGGTTGCTGACCACCACATCATCTTCGGCCAGATGCGCCAGCACGCCCACGGCGTTGGCCTCCTGTCCCAGGCTGGTATGGGTCGTGCCGCTGAAGACGCCGCTGGCGAAATTTTCCAGGACCATTTCTTCAAAGCAGCGGATGGTATAGAGCTGCTCGTACAGGCGTTCATATTCTTCCATTAAGCGCCTCCGGTTCTACAATGAAACGCCAGGGGATCGAATGCCAGGGTTCCGGCACGCTGTTCAATCCCACGCGGGATGCGCACTTGACGTATTTGTCTTGGATCATCTCTCCCCTCTCAACCCACAAGCCGCTCTCGGGCCGGCACAGGTCCGCCCGGTTGAAGGCTTTGTCAATCCCCAGCGCTTGCGTCAGCTTGGCAGGGCCGTCCGTCCAGCCGCGTTTGCCCGCGTTGTAAGGCCGGTTGACGGCCATCTGTGCTTCCCCTTCCACCGGGTGAATGGCGCGGATCAGCACCGCAGCCGGGATACCTTCGCCGTCCGTGACGGCGTTCAGCAGCCAGTGCATGCCGTAGGTGAAGTACACGTAGGCATACCCGGGCGCGCCATACATCACCGCCGTGCGAGGAGTTTTTCCCACGCTGGCATGGCAGCCCAGGTCATCCTCACCCTGGTAGGCTTCCGTCTCCAAGATCAGGCCGGCGATGCGCCGACCGTCCTGGACGCGCACCAGGCGGCAGCCCAGCAGGTCCCGGGCGACATCCAGCGCCGGTCGATTGTAGAAGTCTCGCTTAAGGACAGACATGCTGTTATTTTACTAGATTTACGGGGGAGAGTAGCTATCGTCTTGAAAGTCAAGAAGAATAATGAAACTGAGCACTATCATCTGGCGCGCGTGATTGTTCTGAGCGCTCTACTTTGCTGCACATAATGATCGTCTTTTTCTCTGCCATATCCTATCCACATCCATCAGGACTTATTGCCTTTGCCAAAATGGGACATTACTACTTTGCCCGTACACTCTCGTTATCCTGCGTACACCTCCCTCCACTTCACAGTATAATCATCCTGAATATATTCCTCAAGCAGATGGAGTCATCATGCAAAGTCCTCGGCATCATTTCATCATCCCCACCATTGGCACCCGAGGTGACGTCCAACCCTATATTGCTCTCGCTGCCGCCCTCGAGAATGCAGGTCATCACGCCCAGGTGGCTTCCCACCCCTGCATGCGGACCCTGGTGGAATCCTATGGTGTAGGGTTCGCTCCCATCGGCCCCGACATCGATATCAGCCAGGAGACGGCTGCCATCCGGGCCAATGCGCCACATTGGGTCATCGGGTTCATGCGCGTGATGAATTTTTCCTTCCGGATGCTGGAGGAATCGCACACTGATTTGGTCAACTTATGCAAGGATGCTGACGTTGTAATTGTGTCTCATACGGCAGCAGGCAGTATTGAAGCAGACCAGTTCGGCAAACGTAAGATCAGCGTCACCCTATTTCCCCAGGCGATCCCCGTCAAGGATGATTCCGAGCCCTTTATAAAACGCCTGACCGGTTCAGTGGCCGGCTGGGGGATGGGATTGACAATGAGTCGCCCGTTGAACCGTATCCGCAGAAAGTTCGCTGTGCCCAAAATGGGACCGAACGGGATCACATCCGATTCTTTAAACCTGGTGCCCATCAGCCCGCATATTATCCCACCCGATCCGCGTTGGGAGACAAGACACCAAATGACAGGGTACTGGTTCGCCAAACAGCCATCAGACTGGCAGCCACCACATGAATTGGTGGAATTCATCGAAAGCGGCGACAAACCCGTTGTGATCAGTCTAGGTGCAATGGCGCTTGAAGGGGCGGATTCCATCGAAACCGCCAAACTGACCATACAGGCAGTGAAACGTGCCGGTGTTCGGGCAATTCTGCAAGGCTGGACTGAAGTATTGACAGGCCTTGATCTCCCTTCTGGGATCATATCGGCGGGCTCTATTCCACACACCTGGCTTTTGCCACGGGCGCGTTGCTTCGTTCACCATGGCGGCTTCGGCTCAACAGCAGCCGCTTTTCAGGCAGGCATCCCCGCTCTGGTTATCCCCCATATCATCGATCAATTCGTCTGGGGGCAAAAAGTTTCCGAATTGGGTGTAGGACCGGAACCAATCCCGAGGGGAAAAATGACCGTAGAAAACCTCACGGATGGACTCAGGCAAGCTGCGACAAACAAAGCGTACATCGAGAAAGCAACTGAACTGGGCAATCTGATCCGCTCTGAGGATGGATTGACAAACGCGGTTGAATTGATTGAGAAAGCCCTAACTTAAGAGGAAAAACATTAAGAGAATACGCTAAGTTAAGACAGGATGCAGAGGTAGGGCATGCAATTTTTTTTGAGTGCGCCATCATTTAGCGCGCGGAAAATCTGGATTTGTGGGGGAGTGAAAGGAGTGCGGCGTGAACGCCGCTTTTATAGCATCCGGTATAATTAAACCAATAACCAAAAGAAAAACGGGGGTAACACTTCCAATGACTAAAAGATCACATTATCCAAACCATCGTCCACCGCACTTATTATTCGATAATTCATGGTATTTTATTTCCGCTCATATCGTTTCAAAGCAGAATATTCTCCAATACGACGGTCATAAGGAAATATGGATTACAGCCTTGAAAGAACTATCTGAGTCGCATAACGTTCGCGTGTTTGCTTGGGTTCTTTTAAACAATCACTATCATTTACTGGTCTTGTTCAACAACGCAAAAAAACTACCTCGTTTCATCAACCAATTACATGGCCGTACATCTCATCAATTTAACATAATCGAGGATTGCAGCGGGCGAAAAGTCTGGTACAGCTATTGGGACAGCCTAATCAGGGGAGAAAATGATTTCTGGACAAGATTCAACTACATCCATTACAATCCAGTCAAGCATCAGCTAGTTCAAAAGCCGGAAGATTGGCAGTATTCATCTTACAGGACATACCTTGAGAAAATAGGTGCGATTTGGCTTGCAGATTGTTGGGAGTCATATCACGTTGTGGAATACAACTTTGAATGAAAACTTGGTTTGCGGCCTGAAGGCCGCACTCCTTCTTTTGTATGATTACTCAATGTTGCTCAAGAAACCTATATCTCTTCGGGAGGAGAACCTCCGCACTCCTTCCTTCCCTATCCCCCATTCTTGAACTGCGGGTCTTTTTCAATCGTCAACTGAAGACCTTTTTCCAATGAGATGGATGGGGCATAGCCCAGCTTCTTCTTTGCCAGCGAGATATCCGCCCGCATGCGTGAAACGCCGCTGCCAACCCTGGGGTTGTAGACTTCTTCCGGCTCACCCCCGGTGATCTCAACCACCAGCCTGGCCAGCTCGCGGATGCTGGTTTCCGTCCCGCTGCCAACATTGATCACCTGCCCGGAAATGCCCTGTACGGTCGCTGCGGATATCAGGGCGTTGATCACATCGTCCACATACACATAATCGCGGGTCTGGTTGCCGTCGCCGTGGAAGATGAGCGTACCGTTCTGCATGGATTGGCGGATGAAGTTGGGAATGACAGGCGGGTGTGAAGGGGGAATACGCTGTCCGGGGCCATAGGCATTAAAAATACGCAGACAGATCGTTTCGATACCAGAGAGCGCGCCAATAGACCGGACGTACCACTCGGAAGCCAGTTTCGATACGGCATAGGGCGAACCCGGATGGGGGTGCATGGACTCGGTCAGTAGAGGTTTTTCCTGTTCACCGTATACCGCACCGGAGGACGTCAGGATCACCCTGGGAGTTCCTGCGTCACGGGCGGCTTCCATCAGGGTCGCCGTACCGCCGACATTCACCTCGTTGTAATCGCGTGGGAAAAGGATCGACTCGGAAACAGAGACTCGAGCCGCCAGGTGATAGATGCAGTCAATATCCTGCAGCAGTGTCCACAGTTTCGGGCGGTCATTGATGTCACCGCGCGTGAAATGTATCTCGGGGTCAAGTGCGTCCGGGTTGCCTGTTGAAAGGTCATCCAGAACGCGCACGTGGTGCCCCTGCTGCAGTAAGCGGTTGCTCAATGCGGCGCCTAAAAATCCAGCCCCCCCGGTGATTAGAAAGTTCATAGCCTATACCTCATACATAGTTGCGGCAGACATCATAGCACATTGCGATGAATATGCAAAGGGGTTTATGAAATTGTTTTTGCAGGTAGATAAGGCGCGAGCCTGGAAGGCTGGTCCGTTGTGAGCATGTCAATGCCATGCTCAACCAACCGCTGCGCCAGTTGAATCGACGCCGTGTCTTCCGCGTCAATTGTCCACCCATCCACAGCTGAACCGTGCTGGTGGAGGAATTCAATCCAGTCGAACCCGGCATCCAATGCGGCAATGAGCAGTTCCGCCCGGATGAACCAGTCGCACCCCTGCGGCGCTTGCACCAGCAGGGCACCGGCGCGGGCAGCAAAATATTCACCCAGGCGTCCCCATTTATCGGCGGAAAGCGGGTGGTCATCCAGCAGCCCATACGCGCCCACATGGAAGGGCGGTATATTCTCTGGGCGAGGGTCGTTATCCACCAGGTCCAGGTACAGCAAGGGGTCAAACCCGATCGAAAGGTCCGGCGAGAACCTCGCCAGAGCACGCACTGCCCAGTCTGAAACCGAGGTTACCTGAATGCGCTCCCTGACTGGCTTGATCATCCTGCAGAACTCGCGCAGGACACCCTGCGTCAATGGTGTGAAGGGCTTGAGGTCAAGCTGGAGGCGGCGGGTGTCCGGGTGGGCTTCCAGGAGTTGGATAGCGCCTTCCAGAAAACCGACCTTCTCATCGGTGACCTTCCCATCCATCACGTAGCGCAAATTTTCGATCTGGTTGCGCGTCATCTGGGGCGCAGCCCCTTCCCCGTTGGTGTCCGCTTCCAGATGCTGCCCGTGAAGCAGGGCAAAGCTGCCGTCAGCCAGCGGGATTACGTCAATCTCCACCACGGCTGCACCCGCCTTAAGGCAGGCTTCAAGGGCTGTCAGCGAGCTTGGGGGAGCCTGGTGGCCGCAGTTTGCGGCGTGATGAATTAATATGAGGGGTTTCTTGCGCAGGTCCAGGGTTTCTGGAAGCATGATCATCTCCGGTGGGGATGGTGAGACACGTGCCTACTAAGCCCTAATTTTATCAGTAAATAGAGGAAAGATAAAGAAAAAAAGGAAGAAATGAATAATGATCAGGTAATTCAGTCTATATCAGTCCAGGTGCGCAGCGCTTTTCTGTGCACCACCTCAGTACGCTCAAGGCTGATGAGACACTTCACCTCAATAAATTTAGTTATTAATTTTATGGGTATAATTAAATGTTGGCATCATTCTGATATATGGATTTTTCAGGATGAATACAACAATTAATTATCAATCTAAGGAGAAATCATGATTGTTACGACCAAAAAACTGTTTGAAGCTGCTTATGGGAAATACGCCATCGGCGCTTATAACATCAACAACCTTGAGCAGACCGTTGGCTTGTTCCGCGGCAACCTGCAGTCCAATGCAGCCTTCATCATTCAGATCAGCAAAGGGGCACGTTCCTATACAGACAAGCTCCTGCTCGAAGGACTCATCCGCAGCGCTGACGAGGTCTTCCCCAAGGCGATCTTCGCCGTCCACCTGGACCACGGCGATGAGGAAGCTTGTATGGACTGCATCGAATCCGGTTTCTACAGCTCCGTGATGATCGACGCCAGCCATGAGGACTTTGATACCAACGTCGCCATTACCAAACGCGTGGTCGAAGCTGCCCATGCCAAGAACATCGTCGTCGAAGCGGAACTGGGCCAATTGGGCGGCGTGGAAGAGCATGTCAAGGTTGACGAGGCGGACGCAAAGCTGACCGACCCCGACCAGGCCAAGAAATTCGTTGAACTGACCGGCTGTGACTCCCTGGCATGCGCCATCGGCACCAGCCACGGTGCATTCAAGTTCTCCGGCTCGCAGTCCCTGCATTTTGACGTCCTGTCAGATATCCAGAAACGCCTCCCCGGCTTCCCGCTGGTAATGCATGGTTCCAGCTCCGTCCCGCAGGAAGAAGTCAAACGCATCAACGCTGCAGGCGGCAAGATTCTGGGTGCGAAGGGTGTGGACGCCACTCAATTCAAGCAAGCAGCCAAACTGGGCGTGACCAAGGTCAATATCGACACCGATGGTCGCCTGGTTTGGACCCGTGTACACCGTGAGATGTTCCGCGATAATCCTGAAGTCTTTGACCTGCGTAAACCCGGCAAGGTCTTCATGCAGGAATATGCCAACTTCATTGCTGAAAAGAATGAATACCTCGGCAGTGCAGGGCATCTGGAGGAAGTCCGAAAACTCATCGCTGGATAGGAGGATTTATGAAACCCGTTGAGATCCGCCCCGGTGTTTTTTGGGTTGGCATCAATGACCGTGTGACCGAACTCTTTGAAGGTTTATGGCCGATCGGCCGCGAGGGCATTACTTACAACTCATATCTGATCAAGGATGAGAAATCCGCGCTGATCGACCTCTCAAAGGAGATGCTGAGCGACGAATACCTAGCACAGGTCTCCGAGGTCTTCAATATCGCCGATCTGGACTATGTGGTCATCAACCACATGGAACCAGACCACAGCGGCGCGCTCAAACGCCTGCGGGAACTCTGTCCCAAGGCGAAGATCCTAGGGATGCCCAGGGCTATCCAGATGCTGGAGGATTTTTACGGGCTGACGGATAACGTTGAATCCCTGACCAATAGACAGGAGCTCTCCCTCGGGAAGAACACCCTCCGCTTCGTCTACACCCCCTTCGTGCACTGGCCCGAGACGATGATGACCTACATGGTGGAAAAGAAGATCCTCTTCCCCTGCGACGGCTTCGGGGGATACGGCGCGCTGGACGGGGCGATCTTCGATGACACCTGCGCCGACCTGCAGATGTACGAGGCGGAATCCCTGCGGTATTTCACAAATATTGTGGCGGCTTTCAGCAAGTCTGTGATGGGAGCGCTGACGAAGCTGGCGGACACACCCATTACTATGGTCGCGCCCTCGCACGGCCTGATCTGGCGCAAGGATCCCGGCAGGATCATCGAGCTTTACAAAACCTGGGCGGAATACTTCAACCAACCCGCCGAGATCGGGATCACAGCGCTCTTCGGGACGATGTACCGCAATACCGAGCTGGCGCTCAGCGCCGCACTGGACGGGATCGAGTCGGAAGGCGTATCGGTCAGGGTCGATGACGTGCGCAAGCAGCACATCAGCTACATCCTGCCCGACCTGTGGACCCAGCGCGGGGTGCTGGTCGCTGCGCCGACCTATGAGGGCGGTATCTTCCCCACAATGATGGACGCCCTGATGATGGCGGACCGCAAACGTGTGACGCACAAGAAAGCAGCCTATTTAGGCAGCTACGCCTGGAGCGGTGGTGCACAGGCGGACTTCGAGCGTATGGCGGAGCGCATGTCCTGGGACGTCGTCGGTTCATTTGGTTTCATCGGCGGCCCTGGCAAGGCTGACCTGGCGCGCGCCTATGAAATGGGCGTACAGCTCGCCCGGGCAGTCAAGTCTGAGTAAGGAATAGATTGGAAGTCAACAGCTCTGAGATATTCAGAGCTGTTTTTTTATTACAACGTTGCACCACAAAATGGCGCGCAGAAAACGCTGCGCGCCCTACTTTTTTATTGTCATTGCGAACGGATGCAGGCCGCCAGGGCTGCAGGAGTGCGGCAATCTGATGGTCTCAATTCCTTATGACCATATACAAGTTGGTGGTTTTCTCAAAAAAAGACTTGTTTGATTGTGCCCGTGATGTAAAAGAATCCAGGCTGAAGCCTGGACTCCTTCGGCACGCAGGAAGACACGCCACCTTACAAAAGTGAAGGGATATAATATAATACAAACCTAATACCTAATACATAATTACCTAATTGCCTAATCATTTTCACTTTCTTTACCGGAGCACCTTATGAACGAAGAACCAAACGCCATCCCATCCAATTTCATCACCGCAATCATCGACGAACACCTTGAAAACGGCCGCTTTGACCGAGTGCACACCCGCTTTCCCCCGGAGCCCAACGGCTGCCTGCACATCGGGCACGCCAAGGCCATCTGCACCGATTTCGGCATGGCGGAAGCCTACGGCGGATTGGCCAACCTGCGCTTCGACGATACCAACCCGACCAAAGAAGAGACCGAATACGTCGAAGCGATCCAGGAGGATATCCATTGGCTGGGGTTCAACTGGGATGAGCGCCTGTTCTTCGCCTCGGACTACTTCGGCCAGCTCTACGAATACGCCCTGGAGCTGATCCGCAGGGGCAAGGCCTTCGTCTGCGACCTGACCGCTGATGAACTGCGCGAGTCGCGCGGCACCCTCACGGAGACCGGGGAGAACAGCCCCTACCGCGACCGCCCAGTTGAAGAGAACCTAGACCTCTTCAAACGCATGAAGGCCGGCGAGTTCCCGGACGGCTCCCGCACGCTGCGGGCGAAGATCGACATGAGCTCGCCCAACCTGAACATGCGCGACCCGGTCCTCTACCGCATCCTGCACGCCGACCACCACCGCACCGGCGGCGCTTGGTGCATCTACCCGATGTACGACTACGCCCACTGCCTCTCCGACTCCATCGAGGGCATCACCCATTCGATGTGCACGCTCGAGTTCGAAGACCACCGCCCGCTGTATGACTGGATCCTCGACCAGCTCGAGGTCTTCCACCCCCAGCAGATCGAGTTCGCCCGCCTGAACCTGACCTACACCGTGATGAGCAAGCGCAAACTCCTCCAGCTCGTCAATGAGGGACTCGTCAGCGGCTGGGACGACCCGCGCATGCCCACCCTTTCGGGGATGCGCCGGCGGGGCTACACACCGGAGGCGATCCGCAGCTTCATCGATACGGTGGGGCTTTCCAAGGCCAACAGCATCGCCGACGTGGAACTGCTGGAGCACGTCCTGCGGGACGACCTCAACGAACGGGCGCGGCGTGTGATGGCCGTGCTCGATCCCCTCAAAGTCGTGATCGAGAACTACCCGGAAGACCAGGAAGAGACTTTCGAGATCGCCTACTTCCCCTACAACCGCGAGGACAGCCCCACGAGGGAGGTGCCCTTCTGCGGTGAAGTCTACATCGAACGCTCGGACTTCATGGAGGACCCGCCCGGCAAGTTCAAACGCCTGACGCTCGGCCGTGAGGTGCGCCTGATGAACGCTTACTACATCACCTGCACGGACGTGATCAAAGACGCGGACGGCAACGTGACCGAGCTGCGCTGCACCTACGACCCCGAGTCGAAGGGCGGGATGTCGCCCGACGGGCGCAAGGTGCGCGGCACGCTGCACTGGGTCTCCGCCCGGCACGCGCTGGACGCGGAGCTGCGCCTGTATGACTACCTATTTACAAAGCCGAACCCCTACGAGGTGGCAGAGGGCGGGGAGTTCACCGACAACGTCAGCCCCGAGTCGCTGACGGTCGTCAGGAATGCCAGGCTGGAGCCCAGCCTGCGCGACGCAAAGGTAGGCGAGCCCTTACAGTTCATGCGCCAGGGGTACTTCTGCGCCGATGCGGAGTCCACACCCGCAGCCCCCGTCTTCAACCGCACCATCTCGCTGGTGGACACCTGGGCGAAGATGCAGAAGGGGAAATAATTCCGTTGGGGCGATGCACGCGTCGCCCTGTAATGGTATAATGGGGACGCTCAATTGGGGCCCGTAGCTCAGCGGCAGAGCAGGCGGCTCATAACCGCTCGGTCGTAGGTTCGAATCCTACCGGGCCCATAAGTATTCAC
>Ga0272443_10003967_pt1 | contig 16735 bp, 15 predicted proteins | sample SSMAcet12_FD_193581 | JGI IMG/M metagenome (GOLD analysis project Ga0272443, IMG submission 193581) | Marine sediment archaeal communities from Little Sippewissett salt marsh, Falmouth, MA, United States - SSM-Acet-12 | ecosystem: Environmental > Aquatic > Marine > Wetlands > Sediment ... | reverse complement strand
CCCTCCGGCCCGCTCCTCTTTTTATATAACTAATATCGATTTAAACGAAGTAAATATGCTTAATAAAACTTAATAATTTCGTGAAATGCAATAAATTTACGAAATAATGGTACAAATGCTAATATTTACATTAATATTCTGAAAAGCCGGTTAGTTTCTTTTCACGGCCTGCCAGAATTGCCACCTAAATCCGTGGGCGTTATACTGACTGCAGGATGACACCAACACGACTTCTTCTGGCATTGCTTATTAACGCTGTCGCTGCCGGCGGTACCTATTCCACAAAAGTAATCTCACTTTCCGGGGCGATCGGCGGTTTTATCATGGGATTCCTCATCTACCTTTTCACCGACTGGCCGGGCTACGTGGTGCTCGTTTCATTTTTCGTGATCGGCACCCTTGTCACAAAGGTCAAGTATGGTGAAAAAGCCGATAAGGGAATCGCGCAGGAGGATGAGGGACGCCGCGGCTCGAAACATGTCATCGCCAACTGCTCGGCATCACTCCTGCTCGGTCTCGGCGCGTTTATAGCAGCTTTGATGGAATCGCCCGATCTCGCGATGCTTTTTATGGTCGGTTATACGGGGGCCTTTGCAACCGCACTGTCTGATACATCGTCAAGTGAACTGGGCCAGGCATACGGTAAAACAACGTTTCTTCTGACAAACTTCAAACGTGTGCCACCGGGAACCGAGGGTGCGGTAAGTCTTGAGGGTACGCTTGCGGGCATCGTCATGAGTTTCATCCTAGCGCTCATTGGATTTTTCGTCCATCTGTATCCAACCTGGGTGGGGGTAATATGTGTCGTAATAGCGGCCTTCGTGGGCAACACACTCGAGAGCGTTATCGGGAGCACCATTGAGAGGTTGAGTTTCATAAACAATGAAGTGACGAATTTTATCAACACCTTAATCGGGGCGGGTACGGCGATGCTTCTTTATTTTCTGATTACCTGATATTCGGAGCAGATCAGCGAGGAGGAAGATATGACCGGTCAGGATCCATGGAACAACATTGATGACGGCAAACCATATAATCCCCCGGAGGATGATTCCGTAATGTCCCCGGGAGACCTTGATATAGACCTTAACACAGGTAAGGAACCTGCGGAGCCACTTGATATTTCACTGAATCCCGTGCCACCGGAACCTGTGGATTCGACATACATGGTGGATAAGCAGGAAGCTCCCGAAACTTACACCCGACCACCTGCTCCGGAACCTGTCAGTCCACCACCACGATCGAAACGCGTGATTCGTAAGAAAAAAGTTTCACTGAATAATACACAGCCGATGCGGTTTGTATTTGGAGACATGGCAGGAGCAGTATTCCTGGTGTGGCTTCCGGTACTTATCGCGTTTGCAGTTCCATGGGGTAATTTTTTCGGTGATGTGACTGTCTATGGAACACTTAAGTTAACACACCTGATTGTCGCGGGAATTATCGCACTGCCGCCGTGGATCGTACTCATGCTTCATCTTTTCAGGGGGCGACTGTGGGACGGTATTCTCGACATGTTCCTGTGGGCCATATGGGAGTGCGCGGCGGTAATTATCCTGGCTTTCCTCTATCCTGAACAGACCAAACAGCTCATCTGGCAGGCGGGATCGTATTTCGAGGAGATGAGCGGGTGGCTCAGAACGGGGACCGGTTCGGAGGCCGATCCGTCAGCGTGGATCTGGATTCACCTCAAGTGGCTCGGGCTGGTCGTTCTGGGCGGGTTCCTTCTTGGACTTCCCGCACTGATAATGGGCGTCCTGCTGCTTAACTTCATGAACTACTACGTTGCCCAGATTATGCTTACGAGCGAGAGTCCGCTGGTCGTGATGATGGTCGCGTGGCATATATGGTCAATTGCGCGTGTAGCGGGATTTATAATTCTTGCATCCACAATGTTCCAGCTTCTCATCGGATGGGTATTTAAAGCCCCGATGCGAACAGCCCATGTTGTATGGGGACTGATAGTCGGTTTTATTCTTGTTGTCGCGGACGCGGTAATGAAGTGGCAGCTGGTTGATAATGTCAGGGATATCATCAACCATCTTGCGAACATTTAAGGTTTTTATAACAATGGATAAATACCGGCAGACCCGGTATTTTTTTACATACCGGACCATGTCACAAGCTCGAGTCTCGGTTCTGATTCATCAGCGCCAATGCTGAGCACACGGCCAATTCCCTGTACAAGGTACCATGTACCGGCATGATTAAGTGACTCGGTTCCCGAAATTCTCTCGATCAGGTACTCGACTCTCGCTGCTTCGAATTCCCCCGCTTCGGTTGAGACAGTTTCGGTCGCGACACATCCGAACTGCTCTGTAAGATCGTATTCGAAAACCTCGTCGGAGGTATCGATTGTCAGCGTTCCATGCCTGATCCATGTAACCCCGGGTTCGATGTATGGTGGAAGCCATACGCTGTCCTCATCGTAGGAAACCTCCCATGTTATTCCCGCTTCCATGTCGGTGCTGCCATGGATGTAGATCATGTCGTTCCTGCACTCCAGAAGAACAGCGGTGGATCGTGAAATATTCTGCTCCACGCCCGATCTTCGTTCCATTTTAAGGGTGAATGCGACAGTGCCTTCATCGTCCTGTTCCCAGCCTGAAATGTTGTAGTACCATGGTGCGGGAACGTCGGTGTGGGAGGTTTCAAGGTATTCGAACGTTAACTCCGGATTAAACTCAATGTAAGCGCCGCTGCATGCAGTTGTGTCAGCTTCATCTTCCTCGGCTGGCTCCGTTTCAGAAATTACTTTAATGTCGTAGACAGTATCCCTGAAAGTTATAAGCATATGGTTCTCGCCTTCCGGGAACTGCTGCACGAAATGAGCGAAATCCGCGTGCCACTCTCCTATCGGGATTGTCTCTCCGCCGGGATGCTGAACGGACAGCTGACCGGTTGCCACTTCCCGGGCGTTGAACTCGATAGAGACGAACTCCCCGGTTCTTACGTGTGTTGTAAGGTCTGAATCCACAGGAGTGCCGTTAAGTTTGATCTGGAAGGGATAGGCGCCGAAATCCACTTCTTCCTCGATTGCGACTTCCCTTTCCCCAGGCTCTTCTTCATTAACATCGTTCTCCCCGTTCTCCCCGTTCTCATCGGCTTCGACAGAAGACTGTGGCGGGTCATCACCGGTACCTGTATCGGCATCCGGAACAGGGGTGCATCCGATGGTAAGAATGACCAATAGTATTGTTATAACGGTTATCGGGATTCTCATTTCTTTACTCTCCCCGGTGAAGATATAAAAAGACCCTTCAGGCTTTATGACAGAATAGTGAAGGGTCTTTAAAATTTCAAACCTGTTTATTAATTATTCCTCGGAAGCGCTGCCGGCAACGCTCTGGCAAAGGGCACGGGACTCTTCGAACATCGCGTCGATTCCCACCTCGTTGTCAGCCCATATGCCCGAATGGCATGTGCTGCATGAAACCGGGTACATCTCGGTTGTCACCATCGCATCCGCAGTGTTTGAATTCGCGCGCTGTTCGGGTGATAGAGATGCCAGATGATTCTGTATCGTGATGTGCTGCTTGCCGTTTGTATGGCAACCCTCGCACCCGAGGTTCCTGAGATGGTCGGGAATGAGATCGTACGTGAGGAGCCTCGGTTCCTCGGAAAAGCCAAGGGCATGGCATCGTGTACATTCACGATCGTGAAGGTAACCCATGTCCGCGATCGTGTTGAACGAATTGAAGTGTCCGTGGGTTCGCCATACCTCGACGTAACCGGGGTGACACTCCTCGCATGCTGCCGCTCCGACGAACCTGTTCGAAAGCCTGTTTACAAGCTCGGTGGCCAGTATCTGCGTATCGTAACCACGCGAAATATCGGCTATGTTGGGGTCATCTATGTGAGTGTCGTCCACCCTGATTTCCATTGAGTAATAATCAACGATCTCGTTCTGTTCGTTAAGGGTGATATCGAGACGCGTGACAAGGCGTGCACGGTTCGCGCCTTTCTTGAGAAGAATGGGAGTGGGAACCGGCTCCATAGGCAGGGGATTACCAAATTCATCCATAAGTCCCTGCTGCTGGGCCATAGCGGGATTGTGAAGCGGGTTCAGCGGATTAAGGTACGCGTTAGGAGATCTCTGAAGGACCTGGTTACCACCGATGACAATGTCAATCTCGCCGAAAACTTCAGGTATGTCGATATTGTCAAAGTTGTCAGAATCGCATGCCAGGATAATCATGTCGACGTTTTCCTGGTTGTTGAGAATGTTTACGGTTCGATTCAGCGCCTGCTCGTATGGCTCGAACGAGTACTTGGCATTCATCGGGTTAAGACGCCCACCTGGCTGAATCAGCATGCTGATGATTCCTACTTTGAAACCCGGAAGGTTTTCAACTTCAACAATTCTGTAAGGCTCGAAAATAGTTTCCGGCGGAACCGGTAACAGCGGACTCGCGCTTCGTGCAACAATTCCCTGCTCGATCGGAAGGTCGGGCCATGCTCCCGTAGAATAAAGGTTGGCCGAGGTAAATGGAATATCGTAATCCTCGACGAATCTCATCAAATCGGATGTTTCAAGCCGTAATTCGTTCACACCGACGTTCACAAGATCGTAGTCAAACACCTGGTAGGCCTGCCAGATATAATCGTCCTTCGCTTTTTGCATTTCGCTTGAGCTGCCGTTTGTAACGTCCCCTGTGTCGATGAGTATTACATCCCATGGAACCGCGTCGCGGATTTCGTTAATGATCGTGCCACGCCTGGGCATTCCGCCCCATTTCCCGGAGTGGCATCCGCAGGGAGTGAAATTCGACACGGTGTTCGATGAGAGAAATATCGTGAAACCCCTCGCTTCCGGAGAAGTTCCTTCAGAATGCGAATCATCACCGGCTGAAATGTCGGCCTGGGCAATAAGTGCTACATTGTCCGAAGCGTCAACTGACGGAAGACTTCCATGCAGCGATGCTGAATAGTTGTCAAGTCCCGTATTATTAATCTCTGATCCGGAACAGGAAATCACTGATAAAAGTAAAATTGTTGTGGCAAAGCAAAATAATCTGGTATTCATTGTGCACCTTCTGATTTCTGTGATGCAGTTTCTATTATACAAGCGTTTACCCCCGGTTTGCACATTCCGGGAGTTAATATCCAATCAGCAGAGGTCTTATGGTTGTTCTTCGGGCAGAACGAACATTGGTGTGACCGCATTGCAGATTTCCGCCGATTCTGAAAGTGCTGTCGGGAAATCGAAATCAACTCCCCAGCGTCCGGTGTGACAGAGCCTGCAGTTTATCTCCAGGATCGGCAGTTTCATGACATCGTCATCCTGTGTTTCCTCGCGGGTCGATGGCGTAATTCCTGCGAGACGCTCCTGGAGCCGAATATGCGCGCCGCCGTCGGGGTGGCATCCGCCACAGTCAACGTTCTGAAATTCCGGGTCTATGAGACTGTATAAAAGCAACCTCGGCTCATCCATAAATCCGAGCGCGTGACACCTTGTGCATTCACGGTCGTTAAGGCTCCCGTTGTCCTCGATAGTTGCATATGAGCTGAAATGACCGTGCCCGTGTTCGCGCCACACGTCAGTGTAACCCGGATGACATCGCTCGCATGCGGTGCTTCCGCCAAACCTTGTAATTATTCTGCTGTTGAGATCAACCGAAAGGACCTCGGTGTCATAACCTGCAGCAATTTCATCGAAACGCGGGTCATCCATTATATCTTCATCCGCGGTAATGTCTTCGATGTAGTAATCAACGATTTCGCTTTCGTCGTTAAAGGTTATATCCAGCCTTTGCAGAATCTTTCCACTCGCTGCACCTTTTGGTACGAGAAGGGGAAGCTGCAGCGGTTCGAGTACCGGTTGCGACGTGGGGCTTTCATCCTCAGTCCCATTGTCTGACAGACCAGCACTTGATGTACCTGCGCGATAAAATGGATTGAGTTCGTTAATAAAAGCGTTTGGAGATCTTCCGAGCTGCTGGTGTGCACCAACGACAATATCGATACCTTCGAACAGAAGGTCGGTGTCGAGGTTATCGTAATTGTTAATGTCATGTAGTAGAACAACAAGGTCCACGTGTTCCGCGTCTCTCAGATGATTCCTCGTGCGGGTGATCGCATCCAGGTACGGTTCATATGAAAAGCGCGACTGGTACTGTTCCAGTCGCGATGGCGGTTCAAGTACAATCCCGAAAAACCCGATTCTGAAGCCGGGCGAGTTCTCCGGTTCAACAATGATATACGGCTCGAACAGCGTTTCCGCATCCGTTGATGCAGAAGGCGTGGTGTCTTCGGATGCAGCTTCGGATTCGCTGGTACCGATGTTAAGAGGAAGCGAGTTTTGAGGAAGTTCCGGGTAAGCTCCCGGTGGGTAAATGTTCGCTGAACTCCACGGGATACCATACTGCTCCCCGGCATTCAGAATGTTATCAGCCTGCAGTCGAAGTTCGTTATAGCCTACATTCACGAAATCGTAATCGAGAAGCTGGTAGGATCTGAAGATGTAGTCGTCCTTTAATTCCTGGTTGTAACCGATCGCACGTCCGACAACATTTCCCGCATCGATATGGAGAACGTCCCAGTCGACGGATTCCTCGATGCCTGCGAAGATGGATCCGCGACGGGGCAGTCCGCCCCATTTTCCTGACTGGCATCCGCACGGCGTGAAGCTTGAATCTGTATCGGAGCTGATCATGAAAGTTATGATCCGCGGAATGACTTTCTCCGGTTCGCTCGATGCAGTCTGGTTAGTACTGCACGATGTCAGTGTCAGAAATGCCGTTAACACAAGCAGGCAGATCAGCCATGATGTGAAAGGGATTTCTTTCAGGGGATGATCGTAGTCCATTGGAGATTTTTTTATATCCTTGTTAAATAGACAGTTTCCGATTCGTGAATCACGAACCGCCAGTGTCTTATTATAGTATTAAGTTAATTTAAACGGGATTAAACCTGAAATCAGTCTTTTTCCCTGCCTGCCCGTTTCCTGACGTACTCGATCATTCCCCCGGCATGTACGATTTCATCGATGAATCCGGGAAGCTGTTTGCATCGATAAGCCCTTCCATTTGTCTGCGAATGGATCGTGCTCGCTACGGGATCGATCAAAAGCTCTTCACCTGAATCGATAAGTTCACTCGCCGCGGGGCAAACCATTATGTAGAGGCCTATATTAACGGCGTTTCTGAAAAACAGCCTCGAAAACGAATGTGCGACAATCGCCCCAAGTCCTGACGCTTTGAGTGCGAGCGGTGCCGCCTCCCTGCTGGAGCCGCACCCGAAGTTGCGTCCGGCCACAATTATGTCGCCGGGTGCCACACGTCTTGCGAAATCGGGGTCGGCACCCTCCATAGCGTGATCACCGAGTGCTTCGGGATTAAAAGTGTTGCAGTATCTCGCCGGAATAATCTGGTCGGTGTCTATGTTGTCACCGAATTTCCATGCAAGTCCCCTGATTTTCTCAACCGGCATAATTACCCGCTCCCGAATGATTTATTGAAAAGCTCGACTTCTCTCCTGATTGCCGTTTCGAGTTTATCCAGAAGTTTTTCGATAAATGTAACCGCTTTGTCGTGACTGAAATCCGGAGTTGAATCGCCATCCTCGTATACAAGCACGGCAGATGAATATGGCGCGGAAATCAGGCCAGAGGTGAAGCGTGTGAATTCGTCAGAGTTTACTGCCGTCTCATCGAGAAGTTCCGGTCTGAATGCCGCGATGCAGGCGGTTTCATCGAGCGCAGCATGGCCGCCTTTTCTGCCCTCTCCATAGATTTCCTCAAGGAGTTCGGGATCGAAATGCCACCAGTCGATCACAATAAAATGCCGCCTGCCCGGATCGGAAACAATGAGGTTTTTTACAACTAGACCGAGGGATTCAGTGTTTCCGCCATGACCGTTAATAATGACGACCCTCCGGAATCCCATTTCGAGGAAACCGGTCAGGATGGTTTCCATCAGTTCCGCATACTGACCCTTCGGTATCCTGATGCCGCCGGGATATGCAACAAGCCCGGTGGTGACGCCATAGTTAAGGGTCGGTGCGACAGGCCATCCGGTTCGTTCACCAAGCTTGAGGGCGATATCCTCCGCACAGAAGTTATCTGTACCGATTGGCGCGTGGCGGCCGTGAGCCTCAAGCGTTCCGACCGGCAGGAGTAGAGTGTCGATACCGCTATCGAGAATTTTTTCCAGCGCGGGATATGTCAGTTCGTCTATGCGTATCGCGGTCATATTTGTCTCCGTCAGGTGATTGACTCGGTTCTCTCCTTAATAGCTTTCAGCATCCCGTCGAGGTTGTTCTGCATGATCTTATCGAGCAGCTTGACGATAAGTGGCCCGATCAGTGGGAGGCCGAGGTCATAGTCGATTTCCATGACCATCCTTGTGCCATCACCTTCGGGCAGGAAGTCCCATGTCCCGCTGTAATGCTTGTAATCACCCTCGACAAGTTCGAATTTATTGGAGAGTGTCTCGTAGTTCCAGTTTTCATCCTCTACCCACTTGATATCCTTGTCGATCGAGGCCACTTTCGCATGTGCAACCCATGCAACGCGTGAGAAACCATCGTCTCTTCGCTCAAGAACCTTTATATCCTTCACATCCGGCATGAATTCCGGGTATTTTTCAACCTCCCTGGCGATATCGAAAACTTTCCGGGGTTCAGCGTCAACTGTAATTTCACTTTTTACTATACCCATAATTTCCTCCGGTGGAATAATCCGGCCAGCCGATTATGCGTTGTATCGGGGATAAAAATCAAATATCCCCGGGAGTATTCCGGGGATTAAATCAGTTAACCCTTTGAGTTCAGGAATTCAGTTATTGAAACTGACGGAATCGCGAATTAAATCCGAAGCCTCGTAAGCTTCGGTTACGAAATCATCGCTCCCGCCGACACTGGCGGTCAGGAACCCGTACTCACCGTCGCCAATCCTGTAAAGCCAGTAATCATTAATGATAATTTTTCCATCCCCAAGGTAGGCACGTCTTACCGATTCCCATTCGCTCTCAAGTTCGTATTCCTGTGATGTCAGGAGTGTGGCACTTGAGGGTATTCCCGATACTGATTCGCTAGATTCAAATGCATCGGCAAGTGTCGCGATATTAATCGGCTCATCGAGCGGATTGTAAAGTATCCTGCCGATCAGGCCGTCCTGTGTCATGATCGTAGCGTACAGACCGATTTCAGATTCACGGGTTACGGTCCACGTGAGCGGTGCTGTGAAGAACACGTCACCCGGAAGATCGACTACAACCGGTACGTTGATTCCCTGTTCTCCCGATATGGTTAGCGATGAATTCCGTTCCGCGAAAAGAATCCCGTTTATTACAACAAGCCAGTTAACGTCATAAAATCCCGGAAGCCGGTCAATGTCTTCCGGAAGGATGTAATCCACTTCGGATACGATGTTTCCCGCGTCGATCGGAATAGTGTAATCCTCAACGATTTCGTCGGGACCTCCGCTGATCCTGAGCAGTACCGTGGTATTCTCCGGGGCAATGCCTCCCGTCAGAAGCCTTGTAATTATTGATTCGTCGGCCCCGAACCATGACGCGCGTGCGTTGTCCGCTGTCACGAGGTAACCCTCACCGACGGAGAAGTCCATCGGGTCATTTACACCATGCGTAGCCTGAAGCTGAATCAGGCTTACAGGAAGCGTTTCAATCGGGAATGTGACCGTGTCGTAGTAACCAAGCACTATAACCTCGATGCTGAAATCGGCTTCCGGTGTTGATCCATATGGAGGTCGTGCAAGATAACCATCAACAAAGAAGTTGTTGAAGCCGTCGTCTATCGATGTTGATCCCATACCTCGATCGAGGACGAATCCATCTGCTGTCGTCCCGATCCACCTGATCTGTGCGTGTGCCCAGCTCACAATGTTCTCGATACGGAAATCCACTTCCAGAGTGTAGGGGATGGCAGCGTCCCCGAGTTCTTCAGAAAGCGTGTCATCGTCACGCGGTACAAGCCTTACATCCTCGATATGTATACCGGGAATTGCGGGCGGGCTTTCAATTCTTATCTCGAATTCGACATCATCCTTCAGTCCGTCCACGCTTACCGATGCGTATATGCTGTAGGTTTGAGTGCCTGCGCCGATATCTACGGGAATCGCATTTTCAACCCGAATCGAATTGAATCCCGGCTCACAGGCAATATCAATCGATCCGGAATGCGCAACTCTCTCGTATCGGTTATACACATCCCATGTGAGATGAGCTGTTTCCGTCTCTGTCGATTCGACATTGAACTCGTAGAGGAGGTCAATTTGATCGTTTGCGTCGAACAGGCCTGTTCGTGCGGCCTGCCCGGGAGTTGTTGCATATGCGTCAATGAGATCGATGCTTTCCGTTTCGGCGTATAACGGTGAAGCTGTGATTAACAGCAGAACTGCCAGAAGTGATAGTCGGAGAACAGGAAAAATCCGGGAGGTCATGGAAAGCTCCTTGGAGTTGCAGATTGGGATCAGGCTGTATCTTTATGTTATGACAAATTCTGAAGAGACCAGTTCAACAGGAGGATGATTATCGTGATTTTCAATCTTTCAGAGAATGGAGAACGACTCTTCCGGGGCCGGTCAGATGCATGAGCATTATGTAGGGCAGCGGACCCTCCTGTCCGGGAGTGCCTACTGTTCGCGGTATGTAACCGATCTCTGCATCCATGCTCAGGATCATCTCACCATCGACCACGATCTGTTCTTCCGGGCCGAGGCTGAAATCGACTAGGTTTCCCGTACCGTGAAGGAAAACGGTCCCGGTTCCTGACATTATCGCGAATTTACCCGACTCGACTTCTCCCGAGTCCTCGCCGGAAAGATGAAGAATGTCAGCGACAATTCCCTCGGTTGCGGCGAGTATGCAGTCGATTTTAACGATGGCACGGTTGTTCTGTGACAGTTTAACCGGATGCACCTTACCCACACCGGGAGCGTGGAATCCGACAAGGCCGCCACCGGCGTCGCACCTGTAGACCACAAGGGGCGCTTCACCCTCGGGCGCAAGTGTTTCCGAAATAGCGAGCCAGTAAGGTCCGGCCGGGTTAGTGTCACTCTTTACCGCACCTTTCACGAAAAGAAGAGTGCCGAGTCTTGAGAAGACCGACTCGCCAGCTTCAAGTTCTATTGCGATCGTCTGGACTGCGTCTCCAAGAATCCTGTGTTTCACGTGTCCCTCCAGCGGGAAGTAATCGATAAGATTTTATCATAAACCGTTATTTTGTTTTTTCAAGATTTCTTATTTAACTTCAGGGTGTATAATAGGTATATGCCTGAATATCGATATGAATGTGTGGATGTCTCCGGAAGACGCATCAGCGGCAGGCTCCGTGCCGAAACGAGGGACATCGCCGTTGAAGAGCTAAGGCGGCAGGGATACATCCCGACGAGCGTACTTGAGTCAGGGGAAGGGAGACAGAGATCGCAGTATGCCCCCGGATTCGGCGGGGTTTCGGTAAACAGGCTGGCGATATTTACCCGGAAACTCGCAACGCTTGTCAGGACCGATATTCGCCTTTCGGAAACATTTGAAATTCTCGCGGATGAGGAGGAGGGATACCTTCTGCCCGAAGCGGCAAGGCACGTAGCCGACCAGGTATCGCGTGGCGTGCCATTGGGCGAAGCGATGGCGCAACGACCGCAGGTTTTCAGCAGGCTCTACATTAAAATGGTTGAAGCCGGGATCAACTCGGGCAACCTCGATTATGTCGCTGACAACCTTGCTCAGCTTTACGAGAACGAAAACGCCCTGAGAAAGAGGATTATTGGAAAACTTGTATACCCCGCGATTTTACTCATCCTCTCGATGCTCATATCACTGATCCTTCGTTCTTTCGGAATGATTACCACCGAGCTGTTCAACATGCTTCTCGTTATCTGGGCGGTAGTGATTGGCCTCGTACTGCTCGGAAGAACACGCATCGGTTACTCCATCTACCGACAGATAGGATTCCGCCTGCCATGGATCGGTGACGTGATGCGCAAGATAAACCTCGCGCGTTTCTGCAGGATATTCAGTCTGCAGTTTTCGGCCGGTGTACCGATGATCGAGAGCCTCGAGACCTCCAAGGATGTACTGCAGGATCCCGATCTTTCGAAGGCGATCGATCATATAAAATTCAGAATTAACGAGGGAAGCGATCTGAAGGACGCGATGGTATCGACCGGGAAGTTTCCCCGGCGGATGATCGCGATGGTCGGTACGGGTGAAAAGGCGGGGGGGGTGGAGGAGATGCTGGACAAGCTTGCGGAATATTATGACCTTGAGATCGATTCCGCGGCACATGCGATGACAACGATTATTTACTTCGTGGTTTATCTCGGAGTTGCGTTAACCGTGGCGATTATCGTAATCAGTTCGTACCAGTCTTATTTCGGAATGATCAGCTCTCTGATTAACGACGCATAGGCTGCAGCATTCAGTTATCTTCGAGAAGAGTTTCCTTCAGCGCTGTGAAAAAGTTTCGGTAGACTTTCTCATCGGTTGTTTCAGGCAGATTTACGTTAACCGTAACCTGAACCGGAACCCTTCCGGTACCTTCACCTGCGTTAACAGACAATCCATCGCCCGTTTTTCCTGCTGAAACAACTCCTCCCGCATGTTCTCCGAAATCGGCAAGTTTGCATAAATTACGAAAAGTTGTCGCCATTCGTCCGGCTACCGCCTCGCTTGCCTTAGTCTCGCCGCGGAAGAAATTCACGAGGTCTTTTGTCTTGTAATCGTATGGATTTTTAAACTGCTGGAACAAACCACCGTACGCTTTTCGAATAGCGTTCGCCAGAACTTTCCTCGGCGCTGCGCCAAGGTAGTTCGCCCATACCTCCGTGGGTTCTCCCGACTGGTCGATGAAGTGTAAAAACCTGAGGACCGTGAGGAGTGTAGGGTCGTTCGAATCCGTCAGGCTGACCTTCATCAGCCAGTCGTTGTCCGCGACAGGCGGGATTCCCGACTTGCGGATTTTTTCAAAAAGTATCGATATCTTGCCGGGAACGGTCGTGTATGCGTACTTTGCCACGGTTTGAATCCTCCCTTGCGTCATGCGCAAATGAGCGCATAAATCGCAAGAGAGTATAACAGATTTAATTGATCCGGTATCGGGTAAACAACCAAAGTTGTCGGATATCCTGGTTTTCAGCCGTCCTTGCGAGCCCAGTCGTACGGAATGTCGTTATCGTGAGGATGCTCCCTCAACTCGTCCGGGTCGGTATAGTTGTAAGTGTTCGTCGGCACGTTAACCAGAAGAGCCTCGTTTTCGCTGATGGTCATGAATCCGTGATGCACAAGTGCGGGTATTTTGACAAGAAGCGGATTTTTATCGCCCATGAAGAATTCATTTACAGTGCCCTTTGTTGGTGAATTCTCACGGGGGTCATAGAGAACAACCTTCATCATTCCGTGCACAACACAGAAATGATCGTCCTGCATCTCGTGGTAATGCCACGCTTTCACAACTCCCGGATATCCGGTTGTAAGGTAGCACTGGCCGAATTTATCGAACATTCCGTCCCAGTCGCTTCTGAGAATCTCCATAAGACGTCCACGCTCATCGGGGATCATCCTGAGTTTAACGATCTTCACACCGTCGATAAGTGGTTTCGCGCGGACTCCAAGCGGCATCGGGGCGGGAGGTGTTATTTCAATTGACATTGCGTAAATCTCCTTATCAGGATACAGCAGACAAGTATGCTTGAATACGGGAGAAGTGTCAATTACGAGGATATATCATCGACAAGGTTCCCGATAGTCTGAACCATGTGATTCCATTCGAATACCTTACGCCATTCGGTAATTTCCCGTTCCATTTTACTGCGAAGCTCGCTCCCACGCTGAAAATATTCCGTTACCGTTCTGATAATCGCGGAAGGATCCCGCGGGGGTATAACAAATCCTGTTAGATGGTCCCTGACAACCTCCGGAAGCCCGCCCACATTCGTTACTATACAGGGCAGCTTAAAACCATACGCGATCTGAAGGATCGCCGACTGAGTCGCGGATTCGTACGGAAGTACCATCACATCGGCAGCAGCGAAATACTTGCCAACCTCGTCATTCGGGACATAGCTGTCAATGATTCTTACCCCGCCTTTCGAAGAATTACCGGGATTAAATAATGTGTTGAGTTCCTTCGCCCAATTTTCATATTCATCGGGTCCGTCCCAGTATTCTCCGACACACCATATCTGCGCTCCCGGTACATTTTCAATAATACCGGGTGATGCCTCGATCAGCCATTTAAGTCCCTTATATTTTCTCACAAGGCCGAAATAGAGAACCATCGGTTCATCTGTTAAACCCAGTTCTTTCCGGGCTTTATCGCGTGTCCACCCGGTCGATGTCGCGAACACATCGAACGTCGGCGCGAAATTCTTCCTGACTAAGGCGTCCGGACGGATCGCTTTGAGGTTCTCCATGTCCTCATCGGAATGAACGATGAAACCATCGACAGCATTATAAGCCTTACGTGTCAGCTGTCCTTCGAGCGGTTTACTCTCGTGCTGCTTTACGTTATGACATATCAGAATCACCGGGCATCCGGTGCTTTTACGGATCAGCTTTGCGAGTTTCGCGATATGCCATCCGAAAAAATGAGTGTGCCACATCATCACCACAGCTTCGGATTTATGCTCACGGATCCTTCTCGCGATCCTGTTGAGCGTCCAGGGCTGGAGTGTGTGCCACAGGTATTCAGCTTCCTCACGAATCGGATTTTTATCTTCCTTCTTCTGGCCCTTACCGGGATATATAAGTTCCGGATACTGGTACCTGTAACTTATGAACAGGGTGTCATGCGATTTCCTGAGCTCGCGGACAAGGAGTGTTGAGTAGTGGCTGATTCCACCCTTTATTGGGTACGTCGGACCGATCACCGTGATCCGCATCAACCGTCACCCCCGGTAATCATAGTCGTGAGTTTTTCAATGGTACCGACCATGTGTTCCCAGTCGAAGACCTTCCTCCATTTCGAGATTTCATCTTCGAACTTCTGTCTGGTTTCAGGCGGGCTTAAGAGGTAATCGATTGCCCTTTCAGCAATTTTTTCCGAATTGAGCGGCGGAACAACGTAGCCGGTAACACCATCGAGCACAACCTCCGGAAGTCCGCCGACATTTGTAACAATACATGGTTTATTAAATCCGTACGCGATCTGTACGATCCCGGACTGGGTGGCCGATTCGTATGGAAGAATTACAAGATCAGATGAGGCGAAGAATTTTCCAACCTCGCTGTTCGGAACGTAGATATCGAGTAGATGTACGGTTGCAATTCCGTTGAGCTGATTGTCATAAGTAATACCAAGTGATTTCAATTGTTTCTCGAATTCACCCGTACCGTCCCAGAATCCGCCCGCGACCCATACTTTTAGCTTCGGCACCTTTTCCAATATTGCCGGTACGGCGTCGAGAAGCCACTTAAGTCCCTTATATGGCCGCACCGTTCCGAAGAACAGGACCATCGGTTCATCGTGAAGCCCGAGCGCTTTGCGTGCATCATCACGCGACCATTTCGACTTGCTTGCGAAAATATCGTAGGTGGGGTGGAAGTTCTTTATAACCTTTGCGTCCGGGATGAGCTTCAGCAGATTGTCCATATCCTCCTGCGAGTGAACGATGAATCCGTCAGCAGCCCTGAACGCCATATTTGTCAGGGGTTTTTCAAGAGGTTTGTCGTCATGCTGTTTTACGTTATGGCAAAGCAGAATTACCGGACATCCTGCAATTTTTTTTATCTTGTTTGCCAGAGTTGCAAAGTGCCACCCGAAGAAGTGAGTTACCCATGTAAGAATTACAACGTCCGCTTTGAATTCCCGGACGCGTTTCGCGATATGTGTCAGGGTCCATGGCTTCAGAGAATGCCACAGGAACTCGGCTTCCTCGATAATCGGGTCCTCATCGTCGGAGGTCTGCCCGGGACCGGGATACAGCCATTCCGGGTACTGGTATCGGTAACTGACAAAAAGGACCTCATGCTGTTTTCTTAGGGCCTGGACAAGAAGTGTCGTATAGTGGCTGATACCGCCCTTGATGGGGTGAGTGGGGCCTGCGACAGCGATGCGCATCCGTCTAACGTCTCCCCGAGAATCTCAGATTCGCGATCTGTTCTGAAATCAGTCCCATCAGCAGAATCAGCAGGAACGACTGGAACATAAGTCCCGCAAAATTCGAGATATGAAGGCGGTTGTCGACGATCATGTGGAGGATGAAATCCACAAGGCCCAGGAATAATGCGAAGAGGCTCACGGGAAGAAAAACTCTCAAAGGTTTGAAAAATACCGCGATCCTTACAATTATCAGAAGGAACTTGCTTCCGTCCTTGAAAGGTCTGATCTTCGAGGTTCCCTTCCGCTGGGGGGATTTGATAGGAATCCAGCAGATCGAATAACCCGCCTTGATTACTGACAGGGTGCTTGTCGCGGGGAGGCTGAAACCGTTGGGGAACAGGTCGATGAACTCCATCGCGATTTCGCGACGAAGGCACCGCATTCCGCATGTAAGGTCGGGAATTTTGCACCCGGCGACATAACTTGAAAATGTGTTGAAAACCCAGTTGCCGAAATTCCTGAAAGTCGTTGCATCCGTACCCGTTGTTCTCTGTCCGACGACAAGGTTGTAGGTTTTTATCTTCTCGAAGAACCTCGGAATATCCTCCGGTGGATGCTGACCGTCAGCATCTACAATCATCAGTGCGTCCGCACGGGAATTTCGCATTCCTGTTTTAACTGACGCGCCGTTTCCCATGTTGTAGGGGTGCCTGAAGACCCTGACCCGGTCGTT
>Ga0272443_10003966_pt1 | contig 16741 bp, 16 predicted proteins | sample SSMAcet12_FD_193581 | JGI IMG/M metagenome (GOLD analysis project Ga0272443, IMG submission 193581) | Marine sediment archaeal communities from Little Sippewissett salt marsh, Falmouth, MA, United States - SSM-Acet-12 | ecosystem: Environmental > Aquatic > Marine > Wetlands > Sediment ... | reverse complement strand
TGCGCATCTGATTATACCTCGGATAAGGAGTGTTACAGCTGTCAAAGAAGATCAAAGAGGAAAGGCCCGGGGAGAAGAATCAAGGGAGATCACTTCATGCTCGTCGAGAAACGTGACATCATGACCGGACATTTGAGAAATCGCGGCTGTCATGGCGTCCGCTATAGAAGTAAAATCAGGGACAACACCTGTCAACTCACAAACCGATACCGTCTTGCGGTCCAGATCACCGCTGACTTTCGACAAGACTCCACCATCACTGCATCGCAGCAAATCCCGCAGCATTTTATGTCTGTCCGAAAGAAGCAGTGAGCCATGCTGGAGAAGAACAGTATCCACCCGCCTTTGTGCCGAACCGACAAGTTTTCGACCATTCACATGCAGCTCGTTTCTTGCTGAAGCGGTAAAACAGCTTACTGATTCTGCTGCGCTGTACCGCTTTCTCATATCAGGAGTTGTACGGCAGAATTCTGCCTCAACGCCTAATGTCAGCAAAGCCTCACGAATAATTTCATGAACCACAGCGTAGATTTCTGCGCTCTTGTGAACGTTATCAGCAAGGAGTGAATAGGTAAACTCATCACCATGCAGAACGGCCCTGCCTCCTGTCGGCCTTCTGACAATGTCGATATTTTTACTCCGGCACTTTTCCCGATCAATCTCTTCGATACTCTGAGAGTAACCAAGAGAAACCGCCGAAGGGTTCCAGGAATAATAACGCCAGAGGATACTACCGACACCAAAGCGTTTTTGAAACGTACCATTCCTGAATAGCTCCAGGAGTGTCCGGTCAAATGCCATGTTCCATTCGCCACTACGCTCAGGAGTCACAACAGCGTAAACAGGTCCGGAAAAAGAGGAAAACAGCATGACATGTTTACTGATTTGAAACCGCCGGGTCAAATCCGGGCGGAAAATCCTGGAGAATTTTCATGACGGCATCATTGATATCCCGTTGCATAGCCTCTGCTGTCCGGTATTCTCTGACAACTCTCGTTGCAACACCACGCCAGACCAGATCTCTGTTTCGCGCATCTATAACATCGATAACAAGGAAACCTTCATCGTAATAGCTGACGTAGGCATAACCTCCATAAGGGCCCCACCACGGCCTGTACCACCTGTAAGAGCCAAACGGTACCTCTATTCCAAAATAGTGATGATAGCTTTTTTGTTTTTTGATACCGGCATGCGCATAAATAATAAAATCAGCTTCTTTTGAACCCGATACACTGAATCCTTTCCCTACAAGCTGACGGTTGACTGCTGACTGAACCCGTTTGTACACCAGCGGATTATCAACAAGAACATCCCCTTTTCTGATACCCTCATTTTCAGCAGGCCACCTGAAGGTACGAAATCCTGAAAAATCAAATTCACGATCATAATCAGACACGACTGATAAAGCCGAACATCCGGCAAGAAAAAACATCAGAAGAAGGGAAAGATAAAGACGTTTATTTTTCATGTCATCCTCCCTGGGTTTGACTTCCTGGCAGTTCTTTACAGCTCACAACCTTTAGACTTCTAACACGCCCTGATTTTTGTAAGTTTCCTTCTCTTTGGCACCATTGAACAGTAATCTTCAAATTTTCAGACTACCACTTACGGCCTTCCCCAAAATCATTATATTTATCAAGCGATTTTCTCATACTAACAAGCACGATCATGACTGTCAAAGAAATACTTGAATCATATAGACATGTCGCGGTTATCGGCCTTTCTGAAAAAAGAGACCGGCCAAGTCACAGCGTCACCAAATACCTCATACATGCCGGATACACCATTTATCCTGTAAATCCCAATCTGGACAAGGTATTCGGTATCACATGCCACCCATCTCTGCTCGATATACCCGATGAGCAAAGAAAGAAAATTGAAATAGTCGATATCTTCCGAAAACCGGAACATGTTGAGGGGATCGTTGACGAGGCAATTGAAATCGGAGCGAAAGTCATCTGGATGCAGCTTGGCATAACCAATTATAAAGCCGCAAGCAAGGCTCGTGAGGCAGGACTTGAGGTTGTAGAAAACCAGTGTATGGCCGTCGAACACCATCATCTTTTTGACACGTAATAATAATCCTAACCTGAATAATTCACCAAAGGAAGGTACCAGGACAGGAAACGTTCCCTTTTCTGTCATTCCCGAGCCTGACCCGTGAAATCTGAGCATCTATTTTACAGGTCTTACACGGGAATCCATCGTTGGTGTTGAGGTCTGCATGGATGCCGGATCAAGTCCGGCATGACTGTATGTGGTTTTGACCTTGCTTACCGGTTTTCAGAAGGGAATCAGAGCACATGATCGGCTCAATGTATATTTCTACAATTCGGGGTTTCGAACTCTCATGAATTATTCAGGCTAAGTTGATCGTTTCAACAAATGCTTTATGGTGTCAAATTTATATTATATAATACATTATGCCGTATTTTCTTACGGCGAACATCTTACCTGATGGGTTGCGCGACCATAATGCAGAAAAATCACATGTGTTGAAACACTATGAGATTGTCGCTCAATTTAGGATAATATCATCCGCTCACGCGTTTACCCGATTCGGGACAAAGAAAGTCATAAATTGACCTGTTGTCAGTGATCAATCCACGAATTTAAAAGAGTAACATGCCCAACGTTACAGTAGCCCTTCTTTTCGGAGGGAAATCCTCAGAACATGAAATCTCAATTATTTCGGCTAAAGCTGTCTCCGCACATGCAGACAGGGACAGCTATACTATTTTCCCCATCTACATCTCCCGGGACGGCCGGTGGTTCAAAGGCAAAACCGCCCGAGAGATTCTTGAACTCGATATAACCGGGTTGCTTAAAAACCAGACTATCGAGACGACAAACCGTCAGTTGCTTGCATTGACTGAAAATCGTGATGAGGATCTGTTCGACTTTAATTTTCATCAAGAAGGTATAGATGTTGCTTTTCCCGTGCTCCATGGAGCCAATGGTGAAGACGGGAAAGTACAGGGCCTTCTCGAGGTATTTGCAATCCCCTACACCGGTTGCAACGTACAATCTTCTTCCATGACCATGGATAAGGATATAACGAAAATATGCGCCATGCAGGCAGGGATTGCCGTAGCGGAATATATGACGGTACTTCGCCCGGATTACCTGAACAACCACTCAGCAATAATAGAAGCCATTAAGAAACTGTTTGTGCCGCCGTTCTTCGTAAAACCCGCAAATCTTGGTTCGTCGGTAGGTATTGCAAAAATTCACTCTTTCGATGAGCTTGAAGAAGCACTTGATGAAGCCTGCAGACTTGACATCAAGATTCTTGTTGAAAAAGCGATTGAGGGACGGGAAGTGGAGGTTGCCGTACTGGGAAACGAACAACCCATAGCCTCTGTACCGGGAGAGATTGAGCCGGGGGGTGATTTCTATGATTTTACAGATAAATATATCGACGGCTCTGCCAGACTGCATATCCCTGCCCGTGTCGATGCCGATACAAGCGAGTGTTTGCAGGAGGAAGCGATAAAAGCCTTCCGGGCCCTCGGCTGCCGTGGCATGTCACGTATTGATTTTTTTGTAGAAAACGGCACCGGAAATATTATCCTTAACGAAATCAACTCGATTCCCGGATTTACCAGTATCAGCATGTATCCAATGCTGATGGAGCATGCAGGAATCGGCTTTACGGAACTCGTCGATAGATTAGTGCGGTTTGCTTTGGAAAAATCTCCAGCATAACCTAAAATGAAACGGACATCACACGATCACATTGTCTATTCGTTTAGGCAGTGCTCCTCTTTTGGCTTTTCGACAACCGGATTACCATGATAACCGATCCACATCTTTTTTTTGCTGATATTTCGCTTGATCTCACCAGAGGAGAATTTCTTGCCGGGATACGTAAACTTGAGGAAGAAAGCACCGTCTTTCAGGATTTCTACACGTTTCACCTGCTATATGGACGGGCCCTGAAAGGCATGGAACGATTTCAGGAAGCCAAACAGGCCCTGAAAGCCTGTTGCAGGATAGAGCCTCACAATCAGGTTGCCTGGAAAGAGTTGCTGGAAGTCCATTTTCTCCTGCTGCGTTCACCTGAGGACGACTTTACCTCGGAACTCGAAGAACTCTCTCTGGCTCTTGCCTGCTTTAACCCGCCCCAAGTGAGCGAAACAAGCGACCCGACACCGCTTAAAGAGCAGAAGCAGCCTTTTTCAGATGAAGAGATAATTCCTGTTCCTACTGAAACCCTTGCTGCCCTGTTTTCAGAACAGGGGGCTTATAAAAAAGCGATAAGGATCTATACCGATCTTATCCAGCTTAATCCGTCGAACGCAGATGTCTATAAAGATGAGATCTCTTCCCTTCTCGATAAACTTTAAGCCCGGTTCAGAGGTTTACTATTAGCTCATAAGAACAGTCAAACACTGTTAAGCAACATGCAGACTCCCCTTGCGGATATGTATATTATTACCTTGCGAATTGCGATGCCGATTAAATTTATTGAAATCAAGTGACGATACCATCTACCGGAAAACTCAGATCCTTTATCTTTCTCACAGCCCTCATTCCGGCACTGCTTTTCTCTACTGCCGTTTCCGCTGCCGTAACCGAAAAAGCTCAACTCACGCTCTCCGAGTGCATTGAAATAGCCCTGACAAACGCATCCCCGGTAAAAAAAGCAGAAAATGCGGTCAGACTCGAAGGGAGCGATCTGTTGAAAAGCTACGGTCAGTTTTTGCCGAAACTTTCGGTTTCAGCAGGCTATACTCCTCTGTCTCTCAACAGAACCTACTCAGACCCGTCTACCGGATCAATAGTAAAAACACAAACCGAGCGTGTCGACCTCAGCGTGACGACGTCACTCAACCTGTTTAACGGTTTTCAGGACTACGCGTCACTCCAGGCCGCTATCAAAAGAAAAACAGCTGCCGGCCTCTCGCTTGCAAGGGCCAGACAGATCATTGTATATGATATAACCCAGGCTTATTATCAGGTGCTGCTCAACAGAGAACTTCTGAAGATAGCGAGTGAGAATTTATCATCATCCCGGGACCAGCTTCAGCTGACGAAACGTCAGTACGAAATCGGGATCAAACCTGTCACCGATTACTATCAGCAACAGGCAGAAACGTCAAACAACGAGCTCACGGCCATCAAAGCAGACAGCCAGTTACAACAAAGCAGGCTCGAACTGCTCAGAAGGCTGCGTATCGACCCCTCCGAAGAAATCAGCATAGCCGGGATCGCTGTTGATTCCCTTATGCTTCTACCTGTAAACCTGGACCGGGACAGCCTTCTTTCGCAAGGCCTTGCTCAAAGAAAAGATCTGGAGAGTTCTCTTTCCTCGACCAGTGCAGCTAAATGGGAAATAACCCGGGCAGCCTCCCAGCGATACCCAAAAATAGATCTGACATTCAACCTCTTTACCGGGGGGTATCCTTATTATGCGACAACAGCCGCCGTCTCTCCCTCCAGCTATGATTATCCTCCGCTTGACGACCAGCTTTCCGATCTTGTCGGCTACTCGCTGGCCCTTTCTTTGAACTGGGCTGTTTTCGATGGCTTCATTACCCGGAACAATGTTGAACAGGCAAAAATCGCCTACCTGAACCGGGGCCTCGACGCGGCTGACCTTAAGCATGACATCGCTATCGACATTCGGCTTGCGGCAAACAGTTACGATGCCGCTTTTGCTCAGATTGAAACCGCTGAAAAAGGCCTGCAGGCAGCTGAAAAGGCTTTTGAAACCGTTAAAAGGAAATACGACCTCGGAGCAGCGAGTTTTGTCGAATCCAATGGCGCGAAAGCAGCATTTGTCAGCGCGCAATCGGAATATTCGCAAGCGACCTATAATCTCGCGCTGCAGAAAAACATCCTTGACTTTGCCACCGGCAATATTTTGTCTGACTGAACCCTGACAACACAATGAAAAGAAACAAGCAAAAGCAACAGCGCACTACCATTATTATTATCGCCCTGAGCATTCTGATAGCAGGAGGAGCTGCATCTTTCTGGATATCGTCGAAATCTGACAAGATCGAAGTCACCACGGAACAGGTATTCAGAAAAGAGGTCATTCACTACGTGACGGCAACAGGCAAAATCGAACCTGAGCTTGAAGTCACCATCTCACCTGACGTATCGGGTGAAATAACAGAGTTGCATATAAAGGAAGGTGAAGGGGTCAAAAACGGTACGCTTCTGTTCAAGATCCAGCCTGACGTCTATATCAATCAGGTTGAGCAGAACAGGGCAAGGCTTAACCTTGGGAAATCACAGAGTCTTGAAGCAAGAGCAAGAAAAATCAAAGCAGAGGACGAACTGCGAAAAGCCTCTCTGCTCTATGCCGACAAACTCATTTCAGACTCGGATTACCTTACTGCAAAAACCAATGCAGAAGCATCAAGAGCGGTTTATGAAGCCGCACTTTTCACCATCGAGCAGAACAAAAGCCTTCTTGACCAGTCTCTTGAACAGCTCGACAAAACAACGGTCACAAGCCCGATGAACGGCACCGTTATCGCGCTTGACAGCAAACTTGGAGAACGGGTTGTCGGTACCGGACAGTTTCAGGGAACAAATGTACTGCGTATAGCCAACCTCGACAGTATGCAGGTGGAAGTCGAAGTGAATGAAAATGATATCGTCAACGTGAATAAGAACGACAATGTCATTGTAAGCGTCGACGCGTTCGGTGATCGTAAATTTGACGGCATCGTCAATGAAATATCAAATTCGGCAATAACCCAGTCTGAAGGCACTCAGGAAGAGGTCACTAATTTCTCTGTTAAAATCCGCATTCTCAACCATGACCGTCTGCTCAAACCGGGCATGAGCGCGACAGCAGATATCGAAACGGAGAGGGTTCAGAATGCGCTTGTCGTTCCCATTCAAAGCGTTACGCTCAGAGAAGAAAATATGGATGGGAAATATCCCCGTGACGCGAAAGAGACAGAGGTCAACAATACAGAGCAAAAGGATGAAAACCGGGGGAATTTCCGGAAAACCAGCGCTCAGGGGGTCTTTGTGATCGAGAATAACACATCACGGTTCAAACCTGTAGAAACAGGAACAACCGATAATACCCATATCGTTGTTCTTGATGGCCTCAAAGAGGAAGAAGAGGTCGTTTCCGGCAGCTATACCGCGATAACAAAACTCCTGAAGGACGGCAGCAGAGTGACACTGAAAAAAGAGTAAGAGGATATGACCGAAATACTTATCAAAATGCGCTCGCTCTGCAGGTTCTATGAAATGGGTGACCAGATTGTCAAAGCGCTTGACAGCGTTGATCTCACATTCAACCGCAACGAGTATGTTTCGATCATGGGGCCGTCAGGAAGCGGCAAATCGACGCTGATGAATATTATCGGATGTCTCGATACTGCCTCATCCGGCTCTTATGAGCTCAATGGACAACATGTCTCGGAAATGGATGATGACGAGCTTGCAAGAATACGGAACAGCGAAATCGGCTTTGTTTTTCAGACATTCAACCTGCTGCCCCGGCTCAACTGTCTGAGAAATGTAGAACTTCCGCTCATTTATGCGGGAGTCAACGCCGAAGAACGCTACGACCGGGCGCTCGCCGCTCTGGACAGGGTTGGACTTGGCGACAGGATCAGCCATAAACCTTCTGAACTTTCCGGCGGACAGATCCAGAGGGTAGCTATTGCACGAGCCCTCATTAACAAGCCTTCCCTTATTCTTGCAGACGAGCCGACAGGGAATCTCGATACGTCCACCAGCAAAGATATCATGGCAATTTTCAGTGAGTTGTCCGATGCGGGAAATACCATCATACTTATCACGCATGAAGAGGAAATCGCGAAGTACACCCGTCGCTCCATCAGTTTACGTGACGGAAAAATAGAACGTGATACGCAGTGAAACCAGGCAATACAGTTACCGTTCATGAGCCGGTTCCGGAATGAAACATATGAAAGCCTTCTGATGGCTTTTGCCCAGATCAAAGGCAATAAAACCCGATCGTTTCTCACAGCGCTCGGAGTCATCATCGGCATTGTCTCCATCACCATGATGGGAACAGCGATAAACGGCATTGACGCCGGTTTCGAAAAAAGCCTTTCCATGCTCGGCTATGACGTCATCTACGTTCAGAAGAGTTCATGGAACAGCATGGGGCAATGGTGGCGCTACAAAAACCGTCCTGATCTGAAAACGGAATATGCAGCCCAGATTAACCGGATCATTGCTGATAGTCCTGATTCCGGGCTTGAAATAGCGGTTCCGCAAATGTCATCCTACAGAGCTTCTGTAAGCCATGAAGACAAGAACCTACAACAGGTGTTCGCTCTGGGAACAAACGCCGACTACCTGCGCACCGCTTCAGGCGACCTGTCTGAAGGAAGGTTTTTCCTTCCACATGAATCCGAGGGAGGGTCGATGGTCTGCCTGATAGGTGATGATATCGCGACCGGTCTGTTCCCGAACGAACCTGCTCTCGGCAAAGAGCTGAAGTTGAAAAACAGAAAGTTTCGCATTATCGGAGTATTCAGAAAACAGGGGAAGTTTCTCGGACTTTTCAGTTTTGATAATCAGGTCATCGTCCCGCTGAACGCTTTTAAAAAGGTCTTTGGCAGCAGGAGGTATGTAACCCTGCGAATAAAAACAAAGGAGAATGTCAAGGTTGCCGACGCGAGAGAGGAAATAAGAGGGATCATGAGAAGACTCAGAAGACTGCCGCCGGGAAAAACAGATGACTTCTCGATCAATGAGCAACAGGCCTTCAAAAGCCAGCTTGACCCGATTAAAAACGGAATTGCTATCGCAGGTATTTTCATAACCGGCATGTCCCTTTTTGTCGGAGCGATCGGTATCATGAACATCACTTTTGTGAGCGTCAAGGAAAGAACGCAGGAAATCGGTCTGAGAAAAGCTCTCGGTGCAAGAAGACGAACAATACTGCTGCAGTTTCTCATAGAGTCTCTCAGCATCTGCCTGCTTGGAGGACTTACAGGACTTGCCACCGCAGTTGCCATCACCACAGCCATAGACAAACTTTTGCCGGACTTCCCTATCCAGTTCTCTTTTCAACTCACAGCGATCAGCCTTGTTGTTTCAGTACTCACAGGCATTATCTCCGGCCTTGCCCCGGCAATATCAGCCTCTCGTCTCGACCCTGCTGATTCGTTGCGGTATGAATGAGAAAGAAGTGTTGAAGTGTTGAATCGTTGAGCTGTTCAGATGTTGAGTTGTTGAGTTGTTGAGTTGTTGAGTTGTTGAGCAATTTAGCTATCAAGCCATTGAGCAATTTAGCTATTCAGCCTTTTGACTTTTGACTTTTGACTTTTGCCCTTTGACTTTTGACTCCATGAAACTTCGGGAAACCGTCATACAGGCTGCCTACTCATTGCGGGCAAACCGGCTTCGTTCATGGCTCACCACCATGGGAATGGCGGTTGGCGTTTTCTCGATTATCGCCGTGATGACCGCGTTGCAAGCCGTTGACCAGTCAGTGGCAAGCGGCCTGTCGAGTCTGGGATCGAACACGTTTGAAATTCAGAAATATCCGGCAACGTTTTTCGGCGGACACGGAAGAAACCGATTCATCAACCGCCCGGATATAACCTATGAGGAAGGCCTGCTTTTTAAAAAACTTATTGGAGGAAAAAGCGATAAAACAGGTTTGAAAGTCTCCCGGTCGGGAAACCTGGCCGCTTATGCAAACAGGAAAACAAACCCGGATATTACTCTGTTCGGTGCTGACGAAAATTTTGCTACAGCAAACGGCTTCGATATAGACTATGGGCGCAACCTTGTCACAAACGATATCCGTTTATCGAAAAATGTCACTGTCATCGGTCATGACGTTATGAGCGCGCTGTTTCCGGACGGAGGCAATCCTCGGGGAAAAACAATCAAGGTCAATGGCAAAGTTTACAGCGTCATCGGGATATTTATGAAGAAAGGAGCCGCATTCGGTCAAAGCCAGGATAACATCATCGTTATTCCGATAACCCGTTATCTCCAACAGATCGACATACGATCGAGCATCAGTATAACCGTTGAAGCTGACTCCCCTCAAGAGTATGATGCGACCATAGATAAGGCCATTGGCGCAATGAGGGTCGCACGGGGACTGGCAATTCGAGACGCTAATAATTTTGAACTCCGTACGAACGAGGCTTTGATCGAATCATTCAGAGGATTCCAGCAAACTATAAGTATTGGCGCTTTCATCATCAGTTTCATGGCCCTCGTCACGGCAGGTGTCGGAATCATGAACATCATGCTGGTCAGCGTCACGGAACGAACAAGGGAAATAGGTATAAGAAAATCAGTCGGTGCGCCTAAAAAGAGCATACTGCGCCAATTTCTGCTGGAAGCGCTTTTTCTTTCTCTGAGCGGTGGACTGATAGGAATTATCCTCGGAACGGGTGCGGGTAACATCGTCGCGCTTACGTTCAACCTGCCGCCGATCATTCCCATAACCTGGATTTTCATTTCAATCGCAGTGTGTTCAGGTATTGGCATCTCTTTCGGTATCTTTCCCGCGTATAAAGCCGCCAACCTTGATCCGGTCGACGCGCTACGGTCACGATAGAAGTAATAAACTGTATTGAGAAACCATATCACACGACTTATGGAAGAAAATAACAGCAAAAGGCCCATCCAATATCATGAGGAACTGCCATCAGTCCATGAAGACATGCTCATTTCATATCTTCACAAAGTTATTCGGTTTGCCGTCAAGATTCTTGCCGTACTTATGGTACTGGTAATAATATGGGGAATAGGCGATGTCATTCATGTCCTTTACACACGCCTGAATCAACCACCGTATCTGCTCCTCAGCATCAATGACCTGCTGGAAACATTCGGTGCCTTTTTAGCCGTCCTTATCGCTATTGAAATATTCATCAATATCAGACTCTATCTTGGAACCAATATCGTTCCGGTGAAACTGGTCGTCGCGACAGCCCTGATGGCTATCTCCCGTAAAGTAATTATCCTTGATCTGGACAAGCTCACACCGGACTATCTGCTCGGCATAGGAGCTGTAGTGCTTGGGCTCGGCATTTCCTACTGGCTGATAACTCGCGAAAAAACTGACATTCTCCGCTGACTCTTCAGCGGAGAAATGACATTTTCGAAGCAAAATGCGCAATCTGCTGGAGCATGTTGGCATCCCCTTCTGCCATAGACCTGAAGACTCTTTCCGTTCCTGACCACCTGCCGAATCCTTCGTCGACAACATACCAGACAGGCAGAACGTCTTCCTCGATCCACTGCCACCGGTTTAGCGTATCGGTGACATCCCTGCTTCCGGAAAGCAGTTCTAAATATCCGAAATGATCGGCGAATGAAGCCCTTGAACGATGCCCCGGAGAAGCGGCTTCCCCAAAATTGAGCTCACTGCCGAACGATACGACAACATGCCCCTGAGGGCTTATCGCTTTGAATACAGGGCCGAGAGTATTGACCTGTTCATGCCTCAACAGCCTGATATTGCCCTCCCTGATCAATGAGGACGCCTGTTGGTGATCTTTTCCTGTTTTCATAAGAGCAGCACCTTCATCGATCTGACGAAATCCTGATAACAGATACTCCTTTTCGTTATCGGAAATATTGCCTTCGATCTCGGCAAGCCCTCCTTCCGTATAAGCCATATGAGCCCACGCTATATCCTTGTAAATAGCGTTATTGCCTTTTCGTATCTCTTCAAGATCATTGAGCAGAATGTTTTTAGCAGCAACATCATACAGCATGAAGGGGAGAGAAAACACACTACGGGTCGCGCCTGCCAGAAAATCTCCTATGCCTTGTAACATATCACCCGGTTTTTCATGACGCTCCATCTCCATCATCTTTCCGGGAGTCTGCATCAGTTCTGCAAAGGCAAGAGCCACGCCAACCTGGCTCGACGCGAAAGCTGCCATACCCGCCCATTTGAATAGTTCATGGTGTTCGAGATAGAGATGCGCATAATGCGCTGTAATCGCACGATTTCGCTCTACCACCTCATCACAAGGCGGCAGGAGAGATTCAGCAATTGATTTCCATTCATCCTTTGAATGAATCATGGCTACGCTTTTTTGTTTTCCCGGAATGTATTGACCCCCTGTGCCGCATGGGCGCTTTTTTAATAGTCAGGCTCTTATCCGTAACCGGTTATTCACAATAACAGTTACCGCCAGTGTATAATTCCTGCGCCTGCTCCTCTTTCCAGACTGACAGAAACAGAGCGCTTGAGCAAAAAACGTCAAAATTCAGGGAATTTTTTAGTACCTATTGAACTACTAATGTATTGAATGGCTCTCTCATGCGGGTATCGCCTGATATGAAAGCCGGTATCTGTTTTCGTCAACACTTAATCCCGGAATATGATGACACATGTAAAACAATTGACTAAACCTCTTGCTCTTGTTATGATTCTTGCCATGACTACGTTTACGTGGGGTTGTACAACGACAACCGGCGCAGGAAGAGGAGCTGGCATCGGTGCAGCTTCAGGTGCAGTTCTCGGAGGAATTATCGGCAGTCAGACAGGAAGCTGGGGTAAAGGAGCTCTTCTCGGGGCAGTGATCGGCGGTGGAGCCGGAGCTCTTATCGGTGACTATATGGATGACCAGGCCAGAGAGATCGACAATCAGGTCGATGGGGCACAGGTGGAACGTGTAGGAGAGGGCATCAGAGTTGTTTTTGACACCGGCCTTTTGTTCTCAAGCGGTTCTTCAACGCTAACATCCACAAGCAGTTACAACATTCAGAAACTGGCGAACATTCTGAACAAGTACTCGGAAACGGATATTGTTGTTGAAGGGCACACTGACTCACAGGGAAGCGAAACTTATAATCAGCAACTTTCCGAAAAAAGAGCTGAATCCGTTTCATCACTTCTTCGTGCCTACAGCGTGAGCAATAGCCGCATTTCAACAATCGGCTATGGTGAAACCCGCCCTGTAGCGTCAAACGAAACCGCTTCAGGCCGCAAGCTCAACCGTCGCGTAGAGGTGCTTATTTATGCAAATGATGATCTTATTGATCAGGCTGAAACAGGTGAGTTAAGGATGTAATCCGACATTACCGTGCTATTGAAAAAGAGGGTGAGCGGCTAAACCGGTCACCCTCTTTTCTTACCCCGCCTCTGAATAAACTTCCCTGGCAGAACAGAACCCGTCAAAACCGGATTGCTTTTTCAGCGGCAGTCTCCTCGGCCACCGGCATCAAAATCAGGATCATACTGCTCCCAGAGCCATCCGGAAACAATTTTCAGGTACCCGTCGCTCATGGTCATCGCAGGCATCAAACCGAAACGTTTTATAGCCTGAGGACCAAGAGCAGTCTTTTCAGCGTCCGGATTTTGCATAAAGGATACCATCGCGTCGACAGCATCGCTTTTGTTCCCGTAGACTGTTCTGAATCGTGAAGCCAGCCCGACTATGGGCGGTGCTGTTTTAGCCGGAGGACGCATGGAGTGGCATACCGCACAATTTGCCGTATACAGCTCCTGCCCACTCATTGCTGACGCTGTCGTGTTTTCTGCGGCGACTGCCGTGTTCAGCATTCTCGAATCCCCTCTCTCAATCGCTCGTTTATCATCAGCGCATCGCTGATCAAGACCATTTCATTTTAACCACGCTGAACCCTTCTTGTGACATTTTTCCGTATTTTACAGAGAGGTCACACTATCCGTCTGTATGAAAACGCAGGAAGCATACGCTGCAACCCAAACCGGGAAAACAACATGTACAGAGAGATTGCCGACTATGGGCTGATAGGGGATATGTATTCCGTGGCGCTGGTTTCGGGAGACGGTTCCATTGATTACTGCTCTCTGCCGTTCCTCGACTCTCCTACAGTTTTCGCTTCGCTGCTGGACGACGAAAAAGGAGGCTTTTTCAGTATCAGGCCAAAAGGAAATTTCACCTCCTCACAGCAATATGTTCAGGATACCAACGTGCTGGTATCTACGTTCAAAAACGATGATGGCCAAGCCGATCTCTATGACTTCATGCCTGTGGCTACCCAGCATCTTGTTGCCTCAAAGGAACACAGGATAGAGCGCTGTCTGGAAATGAAATCAGGCATTCTCGAATTCGAGCTTGCTTTCATGCCGAGACCCAACTATGCAAAAACCATACCTGTTGTCACCTGCCGGGGAAAAAGGATATCCGCGTTCAGCCATGAACAGCCCCTCACACTCATTCACTCCCTTCAGGAATACAGTGTCCGACAATGTAAAAACGGGATTGTCGTTATCGATTTTTCACTTTCAGCTGAACAGAACGCCCGCTTCAACCTGATCTACGGAGATAGCAACGAAAGCGTAAGCGACTCCTGCAGCCTTGAAAACACGCTTGAATTCTGGAAAAACTGGCTCCACAACTGCATGGGTGAGCATTGCGCGTTTCTCGGAGAGTATACGCCAATGGTCAACCGCTCACTGCTCGCCCTGAAACTCCTCACCTTTCATCCGACAGGAGCGATAGCCGCGGCAGCGACAACCTCCCTTCCCGAAGCAATCGGCGGAGAACGCAACTGGGATTACCGGTTCACCTGGCTGCGCGACGCTTCGTTCACCCTCAGGGCATTTTTCTCACTGGGTCATATAACCGAAGCCGACAGCTTCATTCGCTGGCTGCACGCCACCTATCGAAAACATGAAAAAGGAAATATCAGGATCATGTATTCGATCCGTGGAGAAGAGATGCTCCATGAAAAAGAGCTCAGCCATTTGAAAGGCTATAAAAATTCAACGCCCGTCCGCGTTGGAAACCTTGCCCACGAGCAAAACCAGTGGGACATCTACGGAGAAGTCATGGACGCGGCACTCAGACTCTCCGATTATGCGGGAAAAATCGACGAAGAGCTTTGGCCCTTTTTCCGTGACATCTGCGCCATGGCCATGAAGAACTGGCAAAAACCTGACGACGGGATCTGGGAAGTCAGAAACGGCCCCTTCCATTTTGTCTATTCCAAGATCATGTGCTGGGTCGCTCTCGACAGGGGAATTATCATCGCGAAACGATATGGCTTCGATGCACCGGTAGCAGAGTGGATTGAAGAACGGGAAATCATTAAAAATGATATCCTTGAGAAGGGCTTCAACCCGGATATGAAAAGTTTTGTTCAACGTTACGGTTCCCCGGAGCTCGACGCAAGCTTGCTCCTGCTCCCTCTGGCCAATTTTCTTCCGATAGATGATGAACGGATACAGGGCACCATCAACGCCTGCATAAAGGAATTGATGCACCATGGTTTTCTCTCCCGTTATCTTGCTGATGACGGACTCGACGGAGAAGAGGGCGCGTTTGTTCTCTGCAATTTCTGGCTTATCGAATGCCTGGCGCGATCAGAGAGAATAGAGGAAGCCGAAGCGCTGATGAAAGAAACCCTGCGTTCAGCAAACAGGCTCGGACTTTTCTCCGAAGAGTTCAACAGCAATACCGGTGAATTGCTCGGAAACTTCCCTCAGGCGTTCAGCCACATCGGCTATATTAATGCCGTTACCGCCATTATCAATGCACGGGGACGTTCCTTCGAGGAAGAGGCAAAAACGACGCTCGTCGACAAGCTACGCAAAATTCTTCCCTTGCAAGCCAACCTCAATGACGGCCCGGTAACGACGTATCCCTCAGATACCGAAATCGCAGCCCGCCTCAAACAACTACTCGGAAAATTGCAGGGCGCGTTCTTCAACGTCAGCATGGGAAGGGTAAACTATCACGCGATGAAGCAATCTGAACGCTTTCGTGAATACCAACAACTGACCGCGAGTCTCAGATCGTTCAGTCCTGAATCACTCGGCGACGATAACGAAAAAAAAGCCTTCTGGATAAACATTTACAACATCCTCATTATCCACGGCGTCATAGAATTCGACATCCGGAATTCAGTCCTTGAAATCATCAACTTTTTCGGGAGAATAGGCTACACTATCGGTAACACGTTTTTTACCCCGGATGACATTGAACACGGCATTCTCAGAAAAAACCGTCAGCACCCTGCATTCATGCTCAGGCCATTCACTCCTTTCGACACACGACTGCCATTCATGGTCGAAACATTCGACCCGAGAATCCATTTCGCGCTGGTCTGCGCCTCAAGCTCGTGTCCTCCGATCGAGTTCTACGATCCTGAACATATCGACAATCAGCTGGATATCGCGACAAGAAGCTTCATCAACCGGAGAGGCATTGAAACAGACAGGAAGAATAACACCGTCCGCCTATCGGAGATATTCAAATGGTATCAACATGATTTCGGAAAAGACAAAACCGAAGCACTCTCCTATATCGCAGAATTCGCCAATGAAAAAACCAGACAGTTCATACTGGAAAACCCCGAAAAACTGAATGTCGAGTATCTGCCCTATAACTGGAACCTCAACAGCACGCTCGAATGAGCTTCGCTCATCCGACAAATCAACAATCCCTGTATCCAGGCTCCTCTTTTTGACTTTTGACTTTTGACTTTTGACCTCTGAACTCCTTCTCCAGGGCGTCAAGCTTCCGCTTCATTTTGTCGAGGCTCCTCAACAGCGCTTCCTGGCGAAGCTGGTCACGAAGAGGCTGGGCCGGAAATCCGCCCAATGTCTGACCAGGCTTTCCAACCGACTTGGTCACCCCGGCTCTTGCTGAAACACGTGTCCGGTCGGGAAGGGAAAGATGACCCGAAAAACCGGCCTGCCCACCGATCATGCAATGCTTGCCTACCGAAACGCTTCCGGAAATACCGGCCTGTGAGACAATGACCGTATTCTCCCCTATGGTGCAATTATGCCCTATCTGGACAAGATTGTCTA
>Ga0272443_10003965_pt1 | contig 16741 bp, 13 predicted proteins | sample SSMAcet12_FD_193581 | JGI IMG/M metagenome (GOLD analysis project Ga0272443, IMG submission 193581) | Marine sediment archaeal communities from Little Sippewissett salt marsh, Falmouth, MA, United States - SSM-Acet-12 | ecosystem: Environmental > Aquatic > Marine > Wetlands > Sediment ... | reverse complement strand
TCGCTCCCAGGTCAGCAGCCATAAAAGAATTTCACCGGGTAGACAAGAACCCGTTTCTGAAAATTGAACATAACACCGCATTGCGGGTCGCCATCTGAAAATGTGAATTTATTTCCGACTGGACCCTAAGTGTATTTAATCTATTCGAAAATATAGCATTATTTGTTCATTGGGCATGACTGAGGCGGTTTGCTTTTCGTTCATCCAAAAAATGGCAGCCTGACAGGACGGGGGATGGGGGACAAAAGGCAGGAAAAAACGAATTTGTGGAAGGCCCTCCTTGTGAATGCAAATCATGAGGTTCAGACGTTCCTCATGGATTCTGTCAGCGACTACGGATACGAACCGGTGGTTTGCCGGGACGAAGGGACAGCCTGGCGGTGTTTCGAGGAGTTGCATCCCAGGCTCGTCGTTCTGGACTTGGACCACACGGAGGCGGTCGGCGTCGATTTGTGCCGGCGGATTCGGCTTTCACCCCTTGGGAAGTATGTGGCCATCCTCGTGTTGTCATCTGGAGACCGGCCGGAGGATTTCGAGGAGGCCATATCCGCGGGTGCCGACCAATTCTTCCCCAAGCCCCTCCGCCCGAAGGTCTTTGCCGCTTATCTCATCGCCTTGCACGCCAAGCTGCAGCAGCTGCGGGATCTCCAGGAGAGCGACTCCAGAATCGCCATCTACGAGAACGAACTGGAGGCCGCAAACGACCAACTCCAGGAGGCCATCGGCCGTGCAAACCAGCTCGCCATGGAAGCCGAGCTCGCCTACCTGGAGCTCAACCAGGTGTTCAGGAACGCGGCCGACGGCATCCGGGTTATCGACAAAAACATGAATGTCCTGCGTTTCAACAGGACATTCATGGGGGTTTCAGAAGCACCAGAGGACGAGGTCCTGCAACGCAAGTGTCACGATTCCTTCACCTGCTCCTTGTGCCGCACCGAAGACTGCCCCCTCCCCCATGTCCTCGGAGGTCAAGATCGGTTCGCGCGGGAGGTGAGCAAGAAAGGGCGGGACGGTGAAACCACCCACTACATAATCACGGCAATCCCTTTTCGAGCCCCGGATGGGGAACTGGTGGGGATTGTCGAGTACATCCTGGACATTACGGCGCGTGTCAGGGCGGAAGAGGCCCTCAAGGAGAGCGAAAAGAGATACAGGGAACTGAGTCAAGTAGATGAGTTGACCAAGCTCTACAACAAGAGGTTTTTCAAGAAGCAGCTCTCCTGTGAAATCGCGCACTCGATACGCTACAAGCAGGCACTGTCCCTGTTGATCCTGGACATCGACAATTTCAAGCACCACAACGACACCTACGGACACCCCGAGGGCGACAAGGTCCTGGCCAAACTGGGCGAAATCATACGGACCACCGTGAGGACGACCGACTGGGCGTGCAGGTACGGGGGGGAGGAGTTTTCCGTCCTGCTGCCCTCCACCCGTGGCGAGGATGCTTTTAACGTGGCCGAGAGGATAAGAAAGGCCGTGGAAAGGGAAGTCTTCCGCCCCGGGAGAGGGATAGAGGTCACCAAGACGGTCAGCATCGGGGCCACCCAATATGTCGAAGGGGAAGAGCAGGAAAAATTGATAGCACGGGCCGACCGAAATTTGTATGCTGCCAAGAAACAGGGCAAGAACAGGTGCCTGGCGGAATGAGCCTGTTTATTGGGGCGCCTCCCCCCGGGGCCTGCACATTGATATTATCCGTTGATCTCCCGAGAGTCCATTCATGAAACACGAGGAATTGTGCCATCGCATAGTGGAGAACATATCCAGGGTTGTTGTCGGAAAGGAAACCGCCCTGGAGATGCTGGTGGTGGCCCTTTTGGCCGACGGACACATCTTGATAGAGGACGTTCCGGGTCTTGGAAAGACACTGATCGCCAAATCCCTCGCCCGCAGCCTCAACGCGGAATGCAACAGGATCCAGTGCACGCCGGACCTCCTGCCGGCGGACATCACGGGCTTCAGTATCTACAATCAGCACACGGGCGCCTTTGAGCTTCGCACGGGACCGGTGATGACCCACATCCTCCTCGTGGACGAGATAAACCGTGCCATACCGCGCACCCAGTCGAGCCTCCTGGAGGCCATGGCCGAACGCCAGGTGACCATCGACGGCCGGACATTTCCCATGGAGTCCCCGTTCTTCGTCATCGCCACCCAGAACCCCATCGAGCTGGAGGGCACCTTTCCCCTGCCCGAGGCACAGCTCGACCGTTTTCTCATGAAGATCCATCTGGGGTATCCGGACAGGCAGGAGGAATTGAAGATTTTAAAAAGGTTCCAGTCCGCAGACCCCCTGGAAGAGCTGAAGGCGGTCGTCTCGACAGATCAGATCGTTGAAATGCAAAAAGCGGTGAGGGCCGTCCACACGGCTTCCTCCCTCCTGGGGTACATCGGGGAGCTAGGGGCGGCCACCCGCGGCCATCAGGCCTTGCGCTATGGGGCGAGCCCCCGCGGAACCCTGGGGCTCATGCGGGCGGGGCAGGCCCTTGCCATGATCAGGGGCCGCTCCTTCGTGCTACCCGATGATCTCAAGGAACTCGCGCCCATGGTCCTGGGACACCGCCTCATATTGACCGAAGATGAGAGCTTCCGTGGAAACCGCGCAGCGGACGTCCTGGCGGCCATCCTGGAGGCCGTTCCCGTACCGTCCCCGGATCAGGATTTCCGTGCCTGATGAGTGAACGCAACCAGAGCGGCCCCCCATCCTACCGGATACCTTCCTTTTTTGTCGATCCAGTGGCCCGCATTCTTGTTGCGATTTTTTTGTTTGCCGCCCTCCTGTTTAGAAGCACCGCACTCTCAGGCTTCTGCCTGGTGCTCCTCCTAATGTCCACCGGCTCAAAATACTGGCGGAAATCCGGGGACCCCCGCGTGACGTGCCGTTTCGAGACAGGGAGGCTCAAGACCTTCCCCAACGAAACCGTGCATTTCCGCATGGAGGTGGACAACGGCTTCTTCCTGCCCATGGAGGTGCGCGCCTGGCTCAGGGGCACGGGGGAGCCGGGCGGGGTTGGAAGCGAAGACGTCCCCAGGACGTGCAGGGTCGGGGCGCACCGAAGCGCCGTCCTCCAGTGGACCTACACTCCGCGCAAGAGGGGTGTTTACGCACTGGGACCGGCGCTCACGGAAATCGGGGACGGTCTGGGATTCTTCCACCGGCCCAGGACCCTGGGCCGGCCCCTGGAACTTGTGGTCTACCCCAGGATCATCCCCACGGCGCCCTTTCCATGGCAGGCCCGGGAGATCTTCGGGAGCCTCAGGACCAGGGGGATTGTCGAGGATCCGGTCAATGTCATGGGTGTCAGGGATTATCAGCCCGGGCGGCCTGCACGGTACATCCACTGGAAATCCAGCGTGAGGCTCAACAAGCTTCAGGAGAAAACCTTCGAGCCGACCCGGAGGACAAGAATCCTGCTCTCCGTGGACGTCTCGGGGTTCCAAGCGGCGGGGGACCCGGATGCCTTTGAGGAGATGCTGGAGACGGCGGGCTCCATCGCCGTGAACCTCGATCAAGCGGGCGCCGCGGTGGGCCTGATCACCAACGCCCGGATTCACGGCGGGCATGCCCCAATGGTCCCCGTGGCCATGGGTCCCGGACAGATGCCTTCCATGCTGGAACTCATGGCCCGCATGACCATGGAGAAAACCGCCGATCTGTCGATGCTGGCGCGTCACGCGCTCAAGAAGACGTCTGGCGCCGGTTGGATAGCCTTTGCCTACTCCGAGGACCCGGACGCGGCCCCCGGCGGTCTCACGGCCCAGGGTGGAAAGGTCCCCGTGACCCTCATCACGGCCAAGCGATCCACAAGACCGTTCAATCCGCCCAAAGGGGTCGACGTCATTTCCATGGACACCCTGCGCCGGGGCGGCGGGGAGGACCCATGAACGAGGCACGGGCCGGTTTTTTCTTCAGCCTGTCCAGGGCCCTCACTGAGAGCCTCTGGGTGATCGCCTTTGCGGGGTCCGTCCTCCACGCTGTGGGCCGGGCACGATTTTCAATCGCCGCCGGCATGCTCGCCTTCCTGTGCGCCGCCCTGGTCACTCGGCTCACCCGTCACAGGGCCATGCTGAGGATCACCGCGCTCCTGGTTCATGCGGTGGGCCTGGGGGCATGCACTGTTGTGGCCCTTTGGGCGGCGGGACTGTGGAAGCGCTCTCTTGTCGGTGTACCGGGGTGGAGCCTTGAGAGTGCCGCGGCCGCCCTCACGATCCTTTGGGTTCTTGTCCTCTGGTGGAAGGGAAACGCCTCGATCCGAAAGCCGGCAACCCATGACAGGGTGTGCGAGCAGTTCGACAAGGGGATCACCGCCTTTGGGGCGCTCTTTTTCGTCACCGCCTTCATACGGATCAAATGGGGCCTTGAGATTTCATGGGCACCGACGTTCCATCTCTTCACGGTGTTTTTTCTCGCCGGAATTTCGGCCGTGGGGTCCTCTCCTTCCACGTGGAAGGCTCCGGTGTCGCCGCTCTCGCGGCCGGGCGCCTGGGCGTTTTTACTCTTCGGAATCCTGATCCTGGGTGCGGGCCTGGGGGTTGTCAGCCTCTTCATGCCCGCCCTGCACAAGGGCGCGGAGCTTGGCATGGGCGCCATCAAGACGACCGCCTCCCCCATGGGCCCCTGGATTGTGAGGATCCTGAGATTCATCTTCGCGCCCAGAGCTCTCAGGCTGGACTCCGCGGGGGGCGCTTCAGGGGGGCCGGACCTGCCTTATGCGGGGGGGGAGGAAAAAGGCGCGGGCATGGTCGAGTGGATCCTGGCCTGGGGGCTGGGCGGGCTGCTTGTCGCGGCTGCCGCGGCCGCGGCATGCGTGCTCCTGTATTATGCCCTGAAGATCCTTCTATCCCGGGGCAGGGCGCAGGTTGGGAATCCGTCAGCGGATTCTCCCTTGCTCGCTTTCCTCCGGAGGCTGATTAAATTACTTGGGCAACTCTCCATTCGCAAGGCGATCGCCGACGTCCTGCTCCCCAGCCCCTTGAGAATCTATCGCAGGCTCAACGGTTGGGGCAGGAGGTCGGGCATGCCCCGCCGCCCTTCCGAGACCCCTCTGGAGTATGGCAGGAGGCTTTCCTCTGTTTTTTTCGCGCTTTCGGGAGACATACACACCCTCGTGGACCTGGTGAACGCGGACGCCTACGGCGGGGATCCCCTGGGCCGGCGGGAGCGGGTGAGCGCCCTCCACGCCTGGCGGCATATCCGGAGTCCCGCCTTCTGGCCGGCGCGGGCGAGATTTCTGATCATGGGGCACCCGGGCGGTTTGTCCAGGGCTAATGGTATGATCATGCTGCTTTCGTTTAAAATTCAAGCTCTTTGGCAAAACGAACGATAGGGAATTTGTAGGGGGAGGCTTTCCGCGCACTCATGGCTGACCGTAAAAAAATAGGGCGATTCGAAATCCTGAAAGTCCTGGGAAAGGGATCCCAGGGAGTCGTGTACCTGGGCAGGGACCCCAGGCTCGACCGTCACGTGGCCGTCAAGACCCTTCGCGTCTCTTCGCTGAGCGCTGAAAAGCAGCAGAAATATCTGCTGCGAGAGGCGAGGCTCGTCAGCCGGATTCAGCATCCCAACGTGATCCCGCTTTATGAAGCGGGGGAGGATGGGGGTTTTCTTTTCCTGGTCTTCGAGTATGTGGACGGTTTGAGTCTCGCGGAGCACATCAGGAAAAACGGCGCCCTTCCCGTGCGCAAGGCCATCGACCTCATGATACAGATCCTCTCGGGTATTCAGAGCGCCCACGACAGAGGCATCGTCCACAGGGACTTGAGCCCGTCCAACATCCTGATCGACGGAAACGGCCTGCCGAGGATCATGGATTTCGGAATCTCCGTAGTGGTCGGGGCCGATGAAACCATGAAGAGGGATATTTCCGGAACCCCCTGCTACATGTCGCCGGAACACTTTTCCAACACTCCCGTCACCACCCAGTCGGACATCTTTTCCCTGGGCCTCATATTTTACGAGATGGTCCTCGGCCACCCGGCCGTGCAGGCGGACAACTACGTGGCGGTCATGTACAAGATCGCCGATGAAACCCTTCCACCGCCGTCGCTTGAAAACGCGGACCTTGAGAAGGGCCTGGACAGGATCTTTCTGAGGGCGGTGGAAAAAAAACAGGAGCTCCGCTATCCCACGGCCGAGGCCATGCGAAAGGATCTGGAGGCCTACCTCCGGGAAGAAGCCCAGGGGTTGGAAGAAAACGGGTTGACTGAAGCGCCTTCCCACGGCACCCTTGATTTCCTCCTGAGGAGGATCCGGCACAAGGGCGATTTCCCCACCTTTTCGCAGAACATCATGGAGATCAATCAGAAGGCCTCGGCCTCCCGGGCCAACATGGCCTCGGCCTCGGAGTTGGCCAATGCCATCCTCAAGGATTTTTCGTTGACCAACAAGCTCCTTAAGCTCGTCAATTCGGCTTTTTACGGGCAATTTGCGGGGGCCATCACCACCGTTTCGCGGGCGGTGGTCATCCTGGGGTTTGAACAGGTGCGCATGGCCGCCTCCGCCCTCATGCTCTTTGAGCACATGAAGAACAGCTCCCACACCGATGAGCTCAAGGACGCCGCCCTTCAGTCTTTCATATGCGGTCTTCTGGCCAAGGACCTCTCCGACTCAACGGGCTTCGATATTGGTGAGGAGGCATTCATCTGCGCCATGATCCACAACCTCGGCCGCTACCTTGTGCTCTGCTACTTCCCCGAGGAGCACCGGCAGATCCATCGTCTCATGGCGTCCAAGGGTGTGAGCGAGACCGCGGCGGTCAGGGACGTCCTGGGGCTCACCTACGAAACACTGGGGATGGGGGTGGCAAAGACCTGGCGTTTCCCGGAGAGGATCGTTATGAGCATGAAGCGGCTTCCGCCGGGAAGGCTCCCAAAACCCAGGGGGGAGGCGGAGGTCCTTCGAAACCTGTCCGGATTCACCAACGACCTCATCGATGCCTCCGGCCCGACCAGCCGGGAAAAAAGCAGCCCAAGGCTCGAGGAACTTATCCAGAGGTTCAACGACAGTTTTCCTCTGACCGAAAAGAAGCTGTCCAAGCTCCTCAAGGACACCAACGAGCGGCTGGAAAAATTCTCGGAAATTCTGGACGTGGATCTCGAGAAGAGCCCCCTCATGGGACGCTTGAGGGGACTGGCGGGAGGGCGGGACGAGAGGCCGGGGGAGGGTGAGCCGAAAGGCCCCCGGGACATGATAGATACGGCAGCCATCGAGGTCCCCGCAGGCGTGGTCGGGAATGGCAACGGTGAAGACAGCCACACCATCCTGATCAACGGGATACAGGACATCACCAACACCATACTCTCGGACTACGACCTCAACGACGTCCTGACCATGATCCTGGAGACCATATACCGGGGGTTCGGGCTGGAGAGTGTGCTGTTGTGCATCCGGGAAGAACGAACCTCCACCATGAGCGCCCGCATGGGTTTCGGAAAGGATGTGGACGCGATTTCCAGGGAATTCCGCTTCGTCATAGACACCAAGGCGCGGGATGTGTTCGGGCTTTCCGTGATCCAGGGGAAGGACATCTATATCAGCGACGCGGGAGACCCGCGCATCAGGAAACGCATCCCCGAGTGGTACTACCGCGTGGTCAACGATTCCGCTTTCGCGCTGTTTCCAATCATCATCGGCACAAGGCCCTTTGGGCTTCTCTTTCTGGGGAGAGAGAACACCGGCGAGGTTTTCGATGAAAAGGGCATCAACTACCTGAGGACCCTGAGAAACCAGGCAGCCCTGGCCATCAAGCAGAAACAGTCGATATAATCCGTGAATTCACCGAGGAGGGTCTTTGGCCGGGCCGATGCCGGCCCATCAGGTCTGTTCCTTGAATTTGATGACGCCGCCGGCCCCGGGTTTGAGGCCCGGGGAGATGAGGCCGCTGCCATGGAGCACCACCTGATCCCCGCGGAGGTAAACCATTTCACCGTCCTGGAACACCACATAGGTGCCGTTGGAGCTCATGTCCGAGAGCAGGAATCTGCCCGCACGGCATTCCAGCCTGGCGTGGGACCTGGAAATGTGGCTCCCCTTGAGCACGATGTCGTTTTCCTCTTGGCGTCCCATGGTGACGGACGGGCGGGATGCGTTCACCTGGATAATTTCGGCACCGACCCGCAGGTTCATGGCGGAGAGGGAAGCCTGGGAAATGAGCGCGTGCTCGGCAATGACGGTCATGTCGCAGTCTTCCCACACGACCTCGTAGACAGGGAGTTCCATCTTCTTTCCACGCACGGGCATCCGGCCTAGAAAACGAACGGAAGCCTTCTGCGGGGGCCCCATCTCCTGGACCACATCCTTACTGGTGATGATCTGCCGTTGCTTGGCAAGCTTCACGAGACGCGCCGCGATGTTTACGGTGTCGCCGTATACATCCCCCTGTTTCAGGATCACGGGCCCGGTGTGGACCCCGACGTGCAGGTTCGGCAGGGAAATGGGACCGCCTTCGTCGGGAATCCTGTCGTCCAGCGCCTTGTGCATCTCTCGGGCGGCGTCCACCGCCGCCGGGGGGGATCCAAAGGTGCAGAGCACTTCGTCCCCGATGGTCTTGATGACCGTCCCCTCATGGCGGGTCACAATCTCGGTCAACCTCTGGAGGCACACGGAGATAAGCCTTTGCGCCGCCTGATCCCCAAGTGTCTCATAGAGCCGCGTGCTCTGGGTGATGTCCGCAAAGAGAATGGTCAGGGCGTCTGTGTTTTCTTTCAATCCCATAATCCCGGTCACAAATTGGGGGTACCTCTCAACCCCGGCGGCAGCTGCTTCGGGCCGCGCGACGAACGGGATGAAAGGAGTGTTTACACCTTCAAAAGCTGCCCGGGGAAAGGGCGGAACTTACATCCTTCGGGCCTTTGTGATCATCTGGCCTGCGAATTCGCGGGCATCCTCGAAATCCCCTTCGTCCGGATGAGCGGAGGCGCTTTGGGCCTCCTGGGCCCAGGGCCTGTGCTCCGGCTTTTTCATCATGGCGTCTACGATTTCGGACTTCACCTTTCCCCTGGAGCTGAAGGTCCCCAGGACCGTCAGGTCGGACGCCAGGGTCATGGCATCGTAAAGGGCGGTGACTGCAAGGGGGCCTCCCCGAAGGGATCCATGGGTTAAAAAAACGGCGATCTTTGTCCCTTTGGGAAGGCCCTTGATGAACTTTGCGGCTTTGCCAGGCACGCTGTGGGCGTGGACGGGAAACCCGAGGAAGACCACATCGTACTCGTCCACATGGCTCACATCTTCCAGTTTGATGATGTCTTTTGTCGCCTCTTTAATGCCTTCATGGACTGCATGAGCTAACTTTTCCGTGTTTCCCGTTTCAGAGAAATAGGTCACCAGGGCCTTCATTGCGTCCTCCTTGTCGATGAGTTCTTCGAAATCATTACAGGATTTCGAAGAGGTTGACAAGATATTTCAAATTCTTATCGACGGCTTAGGTGTTCCTCGCACAGCCCGGGGATGGGGGGCAGGGGATAGACTTTTTTCTCGAACCGGGAGCGGACAATGCCCGGGGGGTGGCGCCTTTCCGTCAGCTCCTGTTCTCCTCCAGCCTTGACAGGCCCGGGAAACTCCCATAAATTGGCGGGACTACCTGAAAACGCACTCAACTCCGACAACTACGCCCTTTCCAGGGGATGGTCATGAAATTCCACTCAATGGTCGCCGGGTTTCTCATCAAGGTTCTTCTGATCGCCTTGTCATCGAGTCCCGCGTCGGGTGTCGGGAGGGGTTTGGACACCGTAACGCCTGGAAGCCCCCTGGAAGAGACACTCGGCACTTACCACGCCCTCATCGTCGGGATCAACAAATACAAGGAATGGAGACGTCTTCAGACGGCGGTCAAGGATGCGGTGGGTCTTCGCGACGTGCTGGTGGAGCAGTACGGTTTCATCGAGAAGAACGTGATCCTTTTGACGGACGAGCAGGCGACACGCCTGCGGATACTTCAGGATCTGCGTGCCCTGGCCTCGAATCTCGGTGAGAAGGACAATCTTCTCATCTACTTTGCAGGACATGGACAGCTTGATGACCTGACCGGCGACGGCTACTGGATCCCGGTGGAAGGGAAACTCAAGGATCCGGGGACCTGGCTTTCAAATTCCCTTCTCAAAAGCATACTGGGTTCTGAAAAAGTCCGCATAAAAAATGTCGTGGTCATTGCGGATTCCTGTTACAGCGGGGCCCTTCTGAGGGGAAGACCCTCCCTCCTGACCTTGTCGGACAGGGAGGCTTACTTGAAGAAGCTGGCGCAGGCCGCCGCCAAAAGATCCAGGCAGGTCATCACCTCGGGAGGGATGGAGCCGGTCGCGGACGGCGGCAGGGACGGCCACAGCCTGTTCGCCTATTACCTGATCACGGCCCTCCGGGAAAACAAACATGAGGTGATCGATCTGGAAAACCTGTTCCACACGGAGGTCTGGGAGGCCGTCACGGAGGTGGGCGGCCAGCGGCCCAATGTGGGCCGCATCAAGACACCCATGGATGAGGACGGGCAGTTCGTGTTGAAAAACCGCGGTCTGGGGCCGAACGGGCCCGCGGACAGTGAACTCAATGAAAAACAGCGGCTGCTGGAGGAAGAAAAGGCCCGACTGGAGGCGGAGTGGAGGCAATTGGAGTCCGAGCGAAAGCTTCTGGAGGAGAAAAAGCACCTTTTATCGGAGCGCCTGAAGCTCGAGAGGGAAAAGAAGCTCGTGGAGCAGGAGGCGGAGAGAAACCGTCTAGAGCTCGCGGAACTGAGAGAAGACAAAAGCACCCAGGAGGGGATTGCCGGCGGAAAGGCGGATTCCGATACACCGGCGGCGGCGATGCCCCGGATCAAGCCCCCAGAGCGGCCGGAGGCTGAAGGAACCTATACAGTCGCCGTGTTTCCGGGAACTTACGAATGGGACATCGGACGGTGGGGGACTCATGTCAATGCCGAACACAGCTACGAGGTGATGGCGGGTGAACTTTCCAGGAACCTCAAATTCCGGCTCGCTCGCTCCCCCTCGGCTGGAGGGGATGACGCCGCCGATGTGGCGAACCCGTTCCCCCTTTCACCGGAGGAGTCCGGGCGTATCTGGGTCAAGGGTGGGCTTTTTTCAAACAAGAGCCCCGACCCCGAGGCGGTTGCCGAGATCGGCCGCCGTTACGGTGTGGACCTCGTCCTCATGTCATATTTTTCAGGGGACCTGGAATTAATGATGGAAAGCCACCTTATAGAAACAAGATCCGGCCGCGTCCTGACGGAAAAAACCACCGGACGCCTCAGGCGGTTTGACGAGGATCTCATCAAAAATATCGACACCCTCCTCGGTCGCTATCTTTCGGAAAACGGCCGCTGAAACTCTTACCGTGCTTCCTACAGGATGCTCCTTAATGAACTACCCCGCTGCAAGCAGCGGGGTATCTATAAAACCATCGAACGCCCCAAGGGGCGGGGAATTAAACCCGGTTAGATTAAACCCGGTATTACGGATCAATCCCCATATCGGGCTTGATGGACAGGGCGCAATGGAGTTATTCTTACAAATTATATTTCGAATACATGGGGAGCGGTTTCCACTATGAAAGCCATGGTCCTGGAAGAAATCTGTGATCTCACGAGGAACGCCGCTCCGCTGGTGCTCAAGGACATCCCGGAGCCGGTCCCCGGGGAGGGGGAAGTGCTTCTGAAGGTCTCCGTCTGCGGGGTGTGCCACACCGAACTGGACGAGATAGAGGGAAGGACGCCTCCCCTGCGGCTGCCCGTGGTCCTGGGTCACCAGGTGGTGGGGCGGGTGGCGGCCCTGGGTCCGGGCGCGGGGCTTCATCGGGTCGGGGACCGTGTGGGGGTCGCGTGGATTTTTTCCGCCTGCGGCGAGTGCGCGGCATGCAGGGCGGGTCTTGAAAACCTGTGCGCGGATTTCCGGGCGACCGGGCGGGACGCCGACGGCGGCTACGCGGAGTCCATGACCGTTCCCGAGAGATTCGCCTATGAATTACCTGCGAGTGTTTCCGACCTGGAAGCGGCGCCCCTCCTCTGCGCGGGGGCCATCGGGTACCGTTCCCTGGCCCTCACCGGGCTCCGGAACGGCCGCAGGCTCGGGCTCACGGGATTCGGCGCCTCGGCCCACCTGGTGTTGAAGATGGCGCGCTACCGGTTTCCCGATTCCCCCGTCTACGTCTTTGCGCGGAGTGAAAGGGAGAGGTCCTTTGCCCTGGAGCTGGGTGCGGTCTGGGCCGGAGGGACCGAAGAGAAATCCCCGGAAAAACTGCACGCCGTCATCGACACGACGCCCGCCTGGATGCCGGTCAGGGAGGCCCTTGGAAACCTGGCCCCTGGCGGGCGGCTCGTGATCAATGCCATCCGAAAGGAGGAAAAAGACAAGGAGTCGCTCCTGGCCCTGGACTACCCGGACCACCTCTGGATGGAAAAGGAGATCAAGAGCGTTGCCAACGTCTGCCGGTCCGATGTGACGGAATTCCTCAAACTGGCGGCGGAGATCCCCATCAGGCCCGAGGTCAGGGAATACCCCCTCTCCGAGGCGAACACCGCGCTCCTGGAATTGAAGAACCGGAAGATTCGCGGGGCGAAGGTCTTGAGGATAGCTTGAAAGCCAAAGGGCCACCGGCCCTTGATTGACTTCCAACGACCATGGGAACAATCCCCCAGCCCGCCTTAGGGGGCTGTTCACTCACAAGGAGTTCAGGTAAAACACATGGCTGAAGATTATTACTCCATTCTCGGCGTTTCCAAAAATGCCTCCCAGGAGGAGATAAAGAAGGCCTACCGAAAGCTTGCCCGCAAGTGTCACCCCGATGTGAATCCAGGAAACGAAGAGGCCGAGAAAAAGTTCAAGGCAATTTCACAGGCCTATGCGGCCCTGGGGGACAAGGAAAAGCGAAAGCTCTACGACGAGTTCGGGGAGGAGGGCCTTCAGTCCGGTTTTGACGCGGAAAAGGCCAGGGAATACAAAAAGTGGAGCTCGGGGTTCCAGCAGCAGTCCGGAGCGGGCGCCTGGGGCGCGGCCGGAGGCGCAGGGGGCTTTTCCACGGGCGGCGGCTTCGGCCAATACTCCAGCTATGAGGACCTGTTTGGCGACCTCTTCGGGGGTGGCGGGGGTGCCGGGGCAGGGCCCGGAGCGGGGGGAGGGTTCAGGCGAACCGGGGCCGCCCGGGGCCGGGATATGGAACACGAGATGACCGTGGATCTCCTGAGCGCCCTGCGAGGATTCGAAACCGAACTTTCCATGCAGAAGCCCCAGACCTGTTCCGTGTGCAACGGGTCCGGGCAGGCACCGGGGTCCACCTTGAGGACCTGCCCCACCTGCGGCGGATCGGGCAGGCTCAATGTGGCCGAAGGCCCCATGCAGTTCACCCGGGCCTGTCCCCAGTGCGGCGGACACGGCCAGGTCGGGACCCCGTGCTCGCAGTGCGGGGGAAGCGGTCAGGTCATGGGCACGGAAAGGATCCGCGTGACCATCCCCCAGGGGGTCAAGGAGGGCTCCCGCGTCCGAGTGGCCGGCAAGGGCGAGCCTGGCATGAACGGCGGCCCGCCCGGGGACCTGTATCTGGTGATCCGCATCAAACCCCATCCCGTGTTGAAAAGGGAAGGGGACAACCTGCGCATGGAGGTCCCCGTCACGGTGAAGGAGGCCATGGCCGGGGGCGCCGTGACAATCCCCACGGTGGAGGGGTCCATCAACCTGAAGATTCCTCCCAGGAGCCAGAGCGGGCAGACCCTGCGGCTGAAGGGAAAAGGGGCCTACAACACCAAGACAAAGGTCCGGGGGGATCTGCTGGTCACCCTCGCGGTGAAAGTCCCCAAGACCGATGATCCCTCGGCCCTGGATGCCGCGGAACAGATAGAGGCACAGTATAAGGAGGATGTGAGGGGGGGGCTTCGCTTGTGATGGCCTGGGGCGGGACTGAACCCTATCTTCGCTCCTCGAGCACGCGGCGCACTTCCCCGGCCAGGTCCTCCAGGACCGCGTCGAACTGCCTGCGCATGTCGACCATGTTCCGGCGCATGCGGATGATGATGTCCACCCCGGGCAGGTTGACCCCCATTTCCTCCACGAGGAGTTTTGCAAGGCGCAGGTTTTCAAGGTCCGGCTGAGAGAAGACCTTGTTCTCCATGTCCCCTTCGCGGCACTCCGGGCAGACTATTTCCTCTTCTTCCAGATCCAGAAGGAAGCTCCTGTCCACCTGGAAGATCTCAACAACCTCTGTAATGGTCCAGTATTCCTTGTCCATAGGATTCATCCCCGGGAGAAAATATTCTACAGGACAATTTGCTGCTCCTGGCGCAGGCCGAAGCAGTCCATGCCCGGGCTGCGATCTTTGATCGTCTTGCGGCAGGCCTCGACGATCTCATCCTGGCTTTCGTCCTCCCTGTCCTGGTTGTGATGAAAAAGGCCGAACTGCTGGACTCCCGCGGCCAGGGCCAGTTCCAGGGCATCGGTGTATGCGGAGTGGCCCCATTTCCTCTTGACAGCGTATTCCTCCGGAGTGAATTCACTGTCATGGATCAAAAGGTCCGCGCCGCGCGAGAATTCCAGATAATCCTCGAAGGTCTTGCCCCCCCGGTGGCGGTAGCCCAGCTCGTTGTCGGTGAGAAACACGAAGCTCTTGTCGCCCTCCGTGAATTTGAATCCCATACCCACGTTGGGGTGGCTCAGGGGGATGGACGAGATTTGGATGGTGTCGATGAAGAAGGCGGTCTCGCAGTCGTTTGCGTAACGGATGGAGGCCTTGAGCTTTTCAAAGGGAAAAGGGAAGTAAGGGGCGCTCATGGTCTTCTGGAGGAGCATGCGGATGTCCCCCTGGGTCGTGGCGCATCCCATGAGGTTGATGGTGCTGCGCTCGTCGTAGATGGGCTTGAAAAAGGGAAATCCCAGAATGTGGTCCCAGTGGGAGTGGGTGAAGATGATGTTGACTTCGAATCGTTTTTCCGCCAGCAGGTTGTTTCCCAGGCGACGAATGCCCGAGCCCGCGTCCACGATAATGATCTCGTCGTTGCGGCTCCTGATTTCCATGCAGGTCGTGTCCCCGCCGTACTTCAGATAACCCCTGCCAGAGACAGGTATGGAGCCTCGGGCCCCATGGCATCGGATGATCATGCGCCCCTCCTGAATCCTGAATTCACCTCATTGTCGGCGTTGTCGGAAATAGAAAAAAACCGTCCGGGGCCGGCATGGGCCTACCATAGACTAACTTGACGGTTTTTTCAATGCCGGCGAAGCAAAATGGACGAAACCATGTAGCAGCTGGACAGGGCGAAAAAATGAGATATAACCCGACTCCCGAAAACGGCACGCAGAAGGCGGTGCCCAATGGCACGGCCTTCTGCGACGGACAAGGGGGGAGCAAATTATTTGCGAAGTTCGCGCCTCAGTCCAACGAGGCCGATAAGCCCGGACCCGAGCAGCCAGAAGGCGGCGGGAACGGGAACAGGCGTAACAGCGAGGGCGTAGAGCGGCTGGCGCAAGTATCCTTCGTTTCCGTCGGTGCCTGTCTCGAAATTGAAATAATAATAAAATGGTTCAGGTGGGTTCCCTTCAGACGCTAGAGTTCCATAGAGTGTTTTTGACCAATACCAACTCGTTAAAACCTCTAGAAAAAGATCCGAAGTCACTATTCCCTGGTCGTATTCATCTATCTCCGGCAATCTCCAGTTATCCCATAATTCCAGTTCGTCGCTGCCAGTATTAATCTGGATTTGAAGTGCGCCAGCCCAGATGTCCTGATATGGCCATTCATTTAATAGAGGTGTATAATCCAGCCACAATAAATTATTGTCAGTGTCCTTGATGATGTTATAAGTATCACTGTATGTTTCACCGTAAATTGAGCTATTAATTACAGTACCCTGCCCATATAACTCGTATCCCGCAGATGCGTTTCCAACGAGTGCGAGGAACAACCCACTGAAAACAATAAAAAAACTGAGCGATTTGAAACAGTGCTTTATCACGGCGCCCTCCTTTGGTGTTATTGAAGTCATGTGATTTTAATATTCAGTCACGAACAAGTCAAATCAAAACCCCTATACAGGCAGCAAAAAGCATACCAAGAATGGTTTTCGCTGATTTAGGCAATGATGCTAAGGTGATAAAAATTTTATTTAGGGTTGATGCCAATGGAGTGTGAATAATTTTGATTCAAGAGTGTGAAGATATTTTCTTCAAAGTGGAATCGATTTACACATTTTGTTGAAAAAGTGAAAGAAACGGGTATCAGGAAGCTCCTGAATGCGGAAAATCAGGAACTGTCCGACTTGGGTTTTCGTTTTGTAAACATACAAAAATGCGGAAAGCCTTGCCAGACGCCCCTTTTGGGAAATGAATGACATTCGGCGTGTGTCTACAAAATGCGCCTAGTTTTTGGGGAGATTTTCGAGGTAAACGACTTGGCTTGGAAGCTTAATATCTAGATTTTTAAGTAGGTTACGTGTTTCAGCTGTGATTTCGTTTCGGAGATGCACACGCTGATTTAAATTGAAAAGTTTTGTGACCTGCATGGCATCCAAAGATCGGCGTATCTGATGCCATGGCTTGTTGCAGGCCCGTTCCGCAAGACGTTCAATCATCAGGGCCAGAACACATATTTTCACATGGCATTCTATTCTTCTGGAGAGCCAATGGTACATGGGGGACATCTTTATCTGGGTGCGCTTGAGGGAACGAAAGCATCGCTCAATAACCATCAGCCCCTTATATCCCCGGGCAGCATCCTCTAAACTGATGGTATCGTCATTGGTCTCGATCACCCATTTGCCATCGTACTTGG
>Ga0272443_10003964_pt1 | contig 16752 bp, 11 predicted proteins | sample SSMAcet12_FD_193581 | JGI IMG/M metagenome (GOLD analysis project Ga0272443, IMG submission 193581) | Marine sediment archaeal communities from Little Sippewissett salt marsh, Falmouth, MA, United States - SSM-Acet-12 | ecosystem: Environmental > Aquatic > Marine > Wetlands > Sediment ... | reverse complement strand
CCCCATTCACCATTCACTATGACCTTTAAATACAAAGTGACCCTCCGGAGACTCGAAGGTTCTCCCCCATGGGGACTCCGAACCAACCAGCCTGTTAAATACAAAGTGACCCTCCGGAGACTCGAACTCCGAACCAATTGATTAAGAGTCAACTGCTCTACCAATTGAGCTAGAGGGCCATTTTGAGGCCATTATTATAGCACAATCTCCCAAAAATGTTCAACCCCTTCGCCTGAAAATGCGCCCTTTTTTCCTTTTTAATGGAAATTCCCTAAGCTTAGCGGATTATCAATAATTTGTTAGAACTTTTTATAATAATTGACTTTGCCTAACGAATATGTTACAATCTGAGACTGAAAATGCGACAGGTTTATTGGCCCATGGGGGCCGTTGGAAGTTTTTTGGCATTATTGACTGAATTAAAAGACAGCAGTACTTCGCCCTGACTGGCCTGATGCCTCAGGGCGTTTTTAATATGATTAACAACATAAAATTGACTTCAAATGGGAAAACCCATTTATAAAATTAGAAGTAAGAAATTATTTAGTTGTACATAGGAGTACAAGAAAGAAAGTAAACGTAAAATGAGTAACAGCAAAATATTGAGAATTATCCCTATTGGGGGACTTGGCGAAGTTGGGAAGAACATGACCCTCTACGAATATGGCAAAGATGTCATCATCGTGGATGCAGGGCTGATGTTCCCTGAGAATGATATGATCGGGATCGACTATATCATCCCGGATTTCACCGACATCATCAAATCCAAAAAGGATCGCATCCGGGGCATCATCATCACCCATGGTCATGAAGATCACACCGGTGCTATCCAACACCTTTTGGAAGAAGTCCAGGCGCCCATTTACGCCACGCCGCTCACCTGCGGTTTGATTGAAGGCAAGCTAAAACGGAACAGCCCTGGCAGTAAGGCGGACCTTCACCGCGTCAACGCGGGCGACAAGATCCAAATCGGCGCGTTTGGCATCGAATTCTTCCATGTCTGCCATTCCATCCCCGATTCCGTCGGGCTGGGGATCGAAACCCCGGCCGGACTGGTCGTCCACACCTCCGACTATAAATTTGACCACACACCGGTGGACAACTGGCCCACCGACTATGCCAAGCTGGCAAATTTCGCCAATCGCGGCGTTCTGGCTTTGCTCTCCGATTCGACCAACTCCACCCAACCGGGCTGGACCAAATCAGAGCGGGTCATTGACGCTGCGCTGGATAAGGTTTTGGAAGAAGCTGAGGGACGGGTTTTGGTGGCAACCTTCGCCTCCCTGATCTCCCGTATTCAGCAGGTGGCTGACGCCGCCCAGCGCCATGGCCGCAAGATCGCTTTCACCGGCCGCAGCATGGTTGACAACTTCAAGATCGCCAGCGAACTGGGCTATCTCGATATCCCCGACCGGCTGGTGGTCTCGCTGGAAAAATCCCTGTCCATGCCCGACAATAAGGTAGTTCTGATGGTCACCGGCTCTCAGGGCGAACCCCGTTCGATCCTGGGCCGGTTGGCAAATGGCACCAGCCGCAAACTTGATGTCCGCGAAGGCGACACCATCGTCCTCTCTTCGCAACCGATCCCCGGCAACGAGGAATCAGTCTATCGCACCATCAATAATCTCTTCCGCCGCGGCGCCAATGTGATCTATGAATCAATTGCCCCGGTGCATGTCTCCGGCCATGCCAGCGAGGAAGAAATCAAACTAATGCTGAACCTGGTTCAGCCGAAATACGTGATTCCAATGCACGGCGAGCTGCGGATGTTGAAACAGGCCGCTCTCCTTGCGGAACATGTTGGTGTTCCAAAAGACAATATTGCCGTGGTCGAAAACGGCCAGGTGATTGAGTTCATCAACGGTGAAATGCGACTGGGTAAACGCCTCCCCGGCGGCTACATCTTTGTGGATGGCAGCGGGGTTGGCGATGTGGATCAGGACATTGTCCGCGAACGAGAATCCCTCGGGCGCGATGGTGTTTTGATGGTCCGCCTGGATATAGATGAAAAGACTCATCAGCTAAAAGGTGAACCGGAGATCATCACCCGGGGCTTCATGATGAAGGATGAATTTGAATCGATCCATAAGGGCTTGAAGAACCGCTTGAAAAACACGGTCAAGAAATTCAACGGCAACGGGAACCTGGAAAAGGAAGTTCTGTCAGCTGTGAAATCCTATCTCTTCTCCGAGACCAAGCGCAACCCCTACATCTTTGTGGCCACCAACCGGCGCTAATCCAATCAAAACTATTAAACAGCCCCACTCCGGGGCTGTTTTTATTTAATACCCGGGATCATCCATTCAACTGATGAGATTAAGGTAAAATCGCCTTATCAAATCAAAGGAAGATTAATAATGGACTTTATCCTCTCAATCATCCGAATCCTGCTGGCGATCCTCTCACCTCTGGTGGTCATCCTCTTTTCCATCCTGACCCTCATCCAGCTCCGCGGCGCGGCCGGCGCTCCGGCTGAGACCAGCGAGACCTGTCTTCGCTGCGGCAAGAACCTGCCCGGGGGTGAAGGGCAATTCCATGTCACCGAAGCCATTGGTAATGCCAGGGAACGAGCGGCTAAAAAGCAATTCTCACCAACCCAGACACCCATCCTCGGCTCAGAAAGCCACTTCATCTGCGATAGCTGTGCTCACCGCCACCTCCACATCGAGATCCTCCAGCAAATCGCACTGGTTCTGCTCTACCCGCTCCTGCTTTATGGCATCATTCCCCTCCTTGGCCCCAGTCCTTACTTCTCCAACTTCCTGGTCGAGACCCTGCTGGTCGTGCTTTCACTTTCCAGTCTGATATCTGCCTTTGACCTTTACCGCGCGGTGCGCCAGGGAAAAACACCTCTGGATGAAGTCCGTGACCGGGTGGCAATTAACACACGCCGCAAAGCGTTGGGTAAAAAACTCAGCTATTACACACGAATGGGTATAAAAAAGATCGGAAGCTAGGCTCCCGATCTTCCTTATGTAAATTTATCACGTTGAAAAATAAAATTTTATCACTCGGATGTAATTTTTCCTTCCACTTCCCCTTCAGTGGGTTCCCAGAATATAAGAGGCCAAATTAACATTGCGACAACCATCGTGGGGAATGAGTAACGGACCCAGGGAGATCCAAATCCAATTGCCAGACTTGCTACCTGCGCCGTTAGTACCAATGCGAGATATATGTAACCAACATTCTTGGTCCGAAAGAAATTGATCAAAAAAGCACCCAATCCAACAAAGAAATAAAACGCTGGACGCCAAATGAACCAATTAACCTGACGATCTTCGAGCGACCAGTTCGAATAACGAACCAATAATGCTTTCAACTGGGGCATCTTCGATTCGCTTCGAATGTCCAGATTGAAGAATTCAGTCGTCTCAGGATCAATATCCGATACCATGGCGGCCCATAAGGCCGATGAGGGATTATCATTTTGAGATAATCGCCATAAATGCTCTGTGTTACAAGTCCAATGGTTAATATAAATCATTGGATCATCTATGAATCTTTCAATAAATACACCCAGGAAAGCCCGGCCGCCAGGAAAGACCTGATCACCAGTCCCAAACGATTTTGAAAATGAATAACAATCGTAATTCCAACCCGTGGTTACGGAGATCACATCGTCCAGGTAGAGCATTTCGTCGGTTGGCATATCCACTTCGTGATAAACATACGCACCGAGGCCATAACCCATCCATTCAGAGAAAATCGACATCTGAGCCGATTCTGATTGGACGTTATAAGCTGAATACAGCGGAAAAATAATCAATAAGTAAGTAACTGCCGTAACCGCAATGGCCCCAATCCAACGAAGCCAGTCCTTCCTGTAAATAATGATTCCCAGGAAATAGATAGCAGCCACGGGAAGGACGCCGTTATGCCGGACCACGGCCATCAATCCGGCCACAATCCCAAAGAGGATCCAGTTCATCGGTTTCTTAAACCAACCGCCTTTGGTCGTCGTCAACCTGAGGATAAACGCGATCATTAATAAGAAGATGATCGCATAAGGGATGTCCTTCCACAAGTTAATACTGGTCGTCAGGGTTACCGGAGAAATGGCGAAAACACCGCTTAATACCCACGCCGTCCAGGACGGCATACCATAACGACGAAGTAAATAGATAGCATAACCAGCGACTGCCGCGAGAATGATATATCGGGAAATGATGGGGCTGGCGGGATTATCCCAAACACTTAACATAATCCGCATGTAAATTGAATTGATCGCAGGATGATCGTCAAAAATGATGCCGCTTTTAGCTTGCGAAAGCTGATTCAGCGAGTCGTATGGAAGCAATCCCGGCCAAAAGGCCAGCAAAGCCAGAGTCCAAACCAATATCATGGGCACTGCATAGGCCAGGATCATCCAGGGAGAGATCTGTTTTCCGGTCTTGCGCGGTGGTTTTAAGGTCATCAATCCAAACAAAGTGAAAAGGAAAGCAGTAAACACCAGGGAAAGATCGCCTAAAATCGTTACAATCCCAATAATCAACCAGATGGGTGTGGGGGTTCCCCAGGAGCTCTTTGAAAGCAGAACATAGGTTGGATCGCCCCACTCCATTGAAAACAAATTATATCGGTCCGTCGTGCCATCCCAGGTGACTTCCAATATGCCATATTCAGTACCTGGGTCTGGGACGATCATCAGGCCATCCGAAAATTCCGCCGAATAAGTAAACGTATCACCCGTGGAATCGCTGTAAAGCCCCTCCGGGGTGATCTCCCACCCATCCAGTTCAAGATCCGAAAAGTCAACCTCCTCACCAGAATCGATCTGACGAATCTCCGTGATGAGTGCTGGTTTCTCCGCAGGCGCATATTTATTTTCAACATTCACCACTTTCAATGAATGTTGAGTGCTGATAGTGGGTTTCTGATAGGGAAAAACCACAAGAAAAAAGCCTGAGACTAATAAAGCAACAATAATCCATCGCCTTTTAGCTTTCTTATCCAACGAGAGAAACTTATTAAATAATTTCGTTTTGATGAACAGGCTCAAGGCCCCATAAACAACAGCCGCAAAAATTAGGACCACCAGGATCGCTGTTATTGTGCTTAATGATGCCAGATCACCAAAATGCATGTATGACGAAAGACTAAATAGTAATGAGATAAAAATCAGCAGTAGACGCTTCTTGAAATTTAATTTCATTGATCCATCCTCTATTAATGCCCCTCAGGTTGTATCTTCATAATTACAAGGCTAACCGAAATTTCCATTAAATCTCCCATTGATACAAAAAGATTCTACCCTAAATCCCTGCACCGTTGGAATAGTTTAAAATTTCTGAAGTTTTAAGGCGTTCAGCGTGCTTTGAAGAATCCGCCATGCTATAATACTTACTAACAAAGCGTCCTAATATTTTCCCTAGGACGCACTTTTTATCCATAGTCACGGGAACAGAAATCATCCGCATGTCTTTTGTCCATCTCCATGTTCACTCCACATATTCGATTCTGGATGGGTTTAGCCAAATTAAACCCCTCGTAAATCGCGCGGTGGAACTGGGGATGCCGGCTGTGGCCCTCACCGACCACGGGACGATGTTCGGCACAGTGGAGTTTTTCGATGCGGCAACGGCCGCCGGTATCAAACCGATCATCGGGCTGGAGACCTACATGGCGCCCCGCAGGATGACGGACCGTGACTCCCGCCGGGATAAAAGGGCTGCCCACCTTCTGCTGCTGGCCGAGAACATGGCCGGTTACCAGAACCTTCTCAAGATCGCTTCCGCCTCCCAACTGGAAGGCTTCTATTATCGCCCCCGAATTGACCATGAATACCTCGCCAAACACAGCGAGGGCCTGATTGTCACTTCCGGCTGCCTTTCAGGGGAAATTCCGCGCGCCCTCCATAATGACGACCTGGAACTCGCGGAAAAGAAACTGAAATGGTATCTGGATATCTTTGGCTCTGACCGTTTCTTTATCGAGCTTCAATCCCATAAGATCCCGGGGCTGGCCCAGACCAATCAACGGCTGGTGGACCTGGGCAATCGCTACAACCTGCAATTCATTGCAGCCAACGATGTCCACTATGTCAACCAGGAAGATGCCAAACTGCAAGACATCCTGCTGGCCATCCAGACCGGCAGCTTGCTTTCAGACCCCAACCGGATGCGGATGAATGACGATTCCTATTACCTGCGATCCATCGAGGAAATGCAGGCTCTGTTCGGTCATATCCCCGGCGCCATCGAAAACACCGTCCGCATCGCGGAACGCTGCGAAGTGGACCTCAACCCGACCGGTTACCACCTGCCCCTCTTCACCGTGCCGGAAGGTTTCACCACCCAATCCTACCTGCGGCATATCTGCGAAGAAGGCCTGCAACGGATTTATGGTGAACGCGCCGGTGATGCCAAAATTCAGGATCGCCTGAATTACGAACTGGACGTGATCCACGACATGGGCTTTGACGCCTACTTCCTGATCGTATGGGATCTCTGTGTACATGCCAAGGAAAAAGGTATCTGGTACAACGCCCGCGGTTCCGCCGCCGGTTCGCTGGTTGCTTATACGATGGATATTAACATGATTGATCCCCTCGAACATGACCTGATGTTCGAGCGCTTCCTGCAAAAGGGCCGGGTCAACATGCCCGATATCGATCTGGACTTCCAGGATGACCGCCGGGCGGAAATGATGCAGTATTGCGCCGTGAAATACGGCGAAGATAAAGTCGCCCAGATCATCACCTTTGGCACCATGGGTGCCCGCGGCTCCATCCGTGATGTGGGCCGTGTGATGGATATCCCCATCTCCGAAGTGGATAAGGTTGCCAAACTGATCCCCGCCATTCCGGGCAAACCCGTGACCATCAAGGATACGCTGGAAGACTCGGAAGAGATGCAGCAGGTCTACAATTCAGCCAATTTCTACAAGGAACTGATCGACACGGCCAGCAAGATGGAAGGCACGGTGCGTAACGCGGGCACGCATGCCGCCGGCGTGATCATCACCGATAAACCGATCATTGATTATGTCCCGCTGCACCGCCCCACCAGCCAGTCGGAAGATAACCCAATCAACACAGTCACCCAATATGAAATGTCGGTTGTGGATCATCTCGGCTTGCTGAAGGTGGACTTCCTCGGCCTGACCACCCTGACGATCATGTCCCGGGCCTGTGACCTGATCAAAGCCCGTCATGGCGTGAGTCTGAACCTTGAAACCATTCCGACCGATGAACCTGAAATCTATGACTTCATCAGCCAGGGACACACCACCGGCCTGTTCCAACTGGAAGGCACGGGGATGACCCGCTACATCACCGAGATGCAGCCCCGCGAACTGGCCCACGTGATCGCCATGATCGCACTCTATCGCCCGGGCCCCATGCAGTTCATTCCGGATTACATCAACCGTCTGCACGGAAAAGAGAAGCCAACCTACCGCCACCCGGCGATGGAGCCAATCTTCAAAGACACTTTCGGCATCCCGATCTATCAGGAACAGATCATGCAGGCCGCCATGCAGTTGGCCGGCTATGAGGCGCGGGATGCGGATAGCCTGCGTAAAGCGATCGCCAAGAAGAAAATCAAACAAATTGAGAAGCATCGCCAGAAATTCATCGAGGGTGCACAGAAACACACCGGGATGAGCCGGCAGGAAGCCGAACTGATCTTCAAAGACTGGGAAGAATTCGCCCGTTATGGTTTCAATAAGAGCCATGCCGCCGACTACGGCGTTATCGCCGTCCAGACCGGTTACCTCAAATATCACTATCCCGTCGAATATATGACCGCCCTGCTCTCGGCCTGGAAGAACGATTCCGACAAAGTCGCCACCTATGTGGCGGACTGCCGGTCAATGGGCATTGAGGTCCTCCCGCCGGATGTCAATACCAGCGGTTATGATTTCACCATTGAAGACTATGCCGACCGGCCCTCAACGATCCGGTTTGGCCTGGGCGCGATCAAGAACGTTGGGCAAAACCCCGTGGACCTGATCATCGAAGCCCGCAAAGAGGGTCCATTCATCGACCTGACCGATTTTGCCAAACGGGTGGACCTGCGGCAGGTGGGTCGCCGCCCCATGGAATGCCTGATCAAGGTGGGCGGGCTGGATAAGTTCGGCCCTCGCCTGGTTTTGCTGCAGGAACTGGAACGCATTATAGCCGTGAGCGCCAGCGCTTTCCGTGCAAAGGAAAGCGGGCAGCTCTCGTTCTTCGATGCCTCCGATGCCATAAGCGACGAGATCGTGCTGCCGGAAGCGCTCTACAACAACAAACGTGAGGAACTCAACTGGGAACGGGAATTAATCGGGCTGTATGTCTCCGACCATCCCCTGCGCCCCTATCAGGAGCACCTCACCAAACAGGTGACCCATTTCTCCCACCAGCTTGCTGAAGTGGGCGGTAAGGAAAAAATCCGGGTGGCCGGCATGGTGGACCGGTTCCGCCAGCACACCACCAAGAACGGCAAGAGCATGGGCTTTGTCACCCTGGAAGATGTCTACGGCAAGATTGACCTGGTCGTCTTCCCCAAGGCCTGGGAAATGTATTACCCGCTGATCGAGATGGACAGCGTTCTGATTGCGGAAGGCCGGGTGGATAGCGGCCAGGGTGATCCCAAGATCCTTGTGGACAAACTGGTGCCGGTACGTCTGGATGAACTGGAACCCACCCCCGCAAACTCGCAAACCGCACCCAGCGAGGTTGAAACCAACCCTGCCAATCTGACGGAAGACTTCCTGAACGAATACCTGCCGGACATTGACTTTAGTGGCCTGGCTCAGCCGAATGCCGCAGTCGAAACCCCTGAACCGGTCGTAGAGGATATGGAAGAGGAAGAAACCGGCAAAGACAATGAAGATGCGTCCACCAACGCCGATAGAAGTGATTTGGATGACAGCTCGCCTTCCAGTGGCGATCCGCTTCCCACCGCCAGCGTTGTGGCTGTCGTGACACCCGTCGAAGATCCGCCTGCGCCAAACTCGGAGCCATCCGCTGACGAAAAGGCAGACGGGGATTCCCCGACCTGGGTGCCTTCGATTCCCCTGCCGGATTTTGGCCCGGACCCGGATTTTGAGGACCAGCTTCAACCTTCCTCCGGTACACCACCCACCTCTCAAGCCAACTATGCCACCCCCCTAAGCGTCACCGGCGGTGCGCAGGCCCCCGTCCAGGCCAGTGCGGACGTAATGGTGCAGGAACGCCCGGCATCGCCCGCCACCTACTACATGGTGCGGCCGCCCCTGCAAAAGCCCGAATCCCTGCCCAAGCCCAACCAGAAGCCGCGCTGCATCACCATCACCATCAAATCCTGTGGTGATAAGGGCCAGGATGTGAACCGACTGCGCCGGATTCACGACATCCTGATCTCCCGTCCCGGTCAGGACAGCTTTGCCTTCCGGGTTTGCGAGAAGGGCTATCTTTTTGAGATCAACTTCCCCAATGTCACCACCGGGCTGACCGAACCGCTGATCCGCCTGCTGGAAGGGATGATGGGTGCTAATAATATCGAAATACTCTATCTGGAATAATCCTGGCTCACGGTTTTCACCCCAATTCCCCTAAATCCTTCAATCAAATAGCCATTCACTCCAGGTGAATTACATCAAAAGGAACACCCCTTCCTGCCTGCTGCGCTTTGTTTGCAGGCATCCTCCCCCTGAAATCAGGGGGAGGAACGAGAAAGGGGTTAAGAACAGGGTTCAGAAACATAATCCAACACATCCTTTTTATATAATTCCATAGTTTAAAGAATTAGATGCAATTCCTCTGCAATCAAATAGCCATTCACCCTCCAATCTGGTAGAATCCCTAGCAGATCAACACTCTTTAACGGGAACCCTATGTCACATATCGATCTTGATCTCAATCCAGTTACCGTGCTCACAGTTGATGCCATCGGCAAACCCGGTGAGCGCATTTTTTACCTGCAGGGCAAAGGCCCTGATCAGGCAATCACCTTGTTGGTTGAGAAATTTCAGGTGCAAACCCTGTCCCTGGCGATTGAAAACCTGATGGCCGAGATTCGGGAAAACCATCCGGAACTGATGGATGCTTCTCCGAACTATCGGGAAGAGGAAATGACCCTGGAGCCCCCACTGGACCCACTTTTCCGGGTGGGTGAATTGAGCCTGGGCTATGACACCGGGAAGGACTTAATGGTCCTGATAGCCAAGGAAATCGAAATTGACGATTCCGAAGCCCGCCAGGAAGGTGGCGCCAGCGTGGTCCGCTTCTGGTGCACCAGGTCCCAGCTTTGGGCGATGGGCCGCTGGGGGATTGAACTGGCCAGCCGGGGAAGACCCGTCTGGCCCTCGACCGGAGAGCCGATCCTGCCCCCGGGCGAATTCTCACCAAAAAATAACGGGCATAAGACCACACCCTGACCAAACTTATGAACACAAAAAAAGAACAGACCCTGAAAGCACTGCAGGAAGGCAACCTACACCTGGAGGGGCAGTTTGTCTATGGCTCCAACACCACCCTCTTGGTGACAGCCCGGTTAGATAGCCGGGAAATCAAGGCTGTCTATAAACCTGTCTCAGGTGAACGGCCGCTTTCTGATTTTCCCAGGCAGACCCTGGCCAGGAGGGAGGTCGCGGCCTTTTTGGTCAGTGAAGCTCTGAACTGGGATCTGATCCCGCCCACGGTCTTCCGAACGGATGAAATCCTGCTGGGGCCGGGCTCCCTGCAACTGTTCATTGAACACAACCCGGAATATCATTACTTCAATTTCACCGAAGCCGATAAGGAACGCCTGCCCGAAGTGATGCTGTTTGACCATCTGGTGAATAATGCAGATCGCAAATCGGGGCACCTGCTGGTGGACCCAAATGACAAACTCTGGCTGATTGATCACGGTGTCTGCTTCCACCGGGAAGACAAACTCCGCACGGTGATCTGGAATCATGCCGGCGAACCTATCCCGGCAAACCTGTTGGCTGATTTGGCAATGCTCCTCCCCGCGCTGCAACCTGAAGGTGCACTGACAGCCGCCCTGATGCCCTATCTGCTCCCTGGCGAAATCCATGCCCTCCGGGAACGAGGACAATGGCTCCTTGAAACCGGCGTTTATCCCATCCCGCCTGAAGACCGCCGTGCCTACCCCTGGCCATTGGTATAATGGGGGAATGATGGACCCATCCAGTTTAATGATTATTCATAACGCCTCACAACTCCTGACCCTGGCAGGTGGGCCTCAACGCGGCCAGCGTCTGGGTGAACTAAACCTGATCAAGAATGGCGCCATCGTGCTGGATGGCGACAAAATCGTCGCCACCGGCCGCAGCGCAGTGCTCCTCGAGCGTTACCCCGAGACCGCCACCTTTGACGCCCAGGGGAAAGTCGTGATGCCCGGGTTTGTGGACCCCCACACCCACCTGGTGTGGGCTGGTGACCGGGCAGGCGAATTTGAAATGCGCCTGCAGGGTAAAACCTATATGGAGATCATGGCCGCAGGCGGTGGGATTGTTTCCACCGTCAATGCCACCCGATCCGCTTCACCGGACGAACTGATCGATCAGACCAGTGAACGGCTTTGGCAGGCTTTTCGACATGGCACCACCACCGCCGAGGTCAAAACCGGTTACGGGCTGGAACTATTCAGCGAACTCAAACAACTGGATGTGATCTTCACCCTAAACAGCCGGGGGGCCATTTCGCTGGTGCCCACCTTCTTGGGCGCTCATGCCATCCCCGAGGAATACGCCGACAACCCGGACGATTATGTAACTCTGATCTGCGATGAGATGCTGCCCGAAGTGAAAAAATGGTGGCAAACCCGCGCCAAGGGTCAGCCGCTCCCCTTTGTAGATGTCTTTTGCGAGGATGGTGCGTTTGATCTGGCGCAATCCCGGCGCATTCTGGAGACAGCTAAAAACCTGGGCTACCCCCTGAAGATCCACGCCGATGAGTTCAAAAATCTGGGCGGTGCATCACTCGCCGCCGAACTGGGCGCTGCTTCCGCGGATCATCTGGTTCGCGCCTCGGATGCTGACATCCAGGCGCTGGCCGCATCGGATACGGTAGCCGTTGCCCTGCCGGCCACCCCTTTCGGCCTGAACGAAGCAGATTACACGCCCGCCCAAAAAATCATCGCGGCCAATGGGCTGCTGGCACTGGCAACCGATGTCAATCCCGGCACAGCCTGGGGTGAGTCGATGCAGTTTATCCTGGCACTGGCCTGCCGCAAGATGGGCCTGACCCCCGCCCAGGCCATTGCTGCAGCCACTATCAATGCTGCCGCAGCACTCCAACAAGCAGACCGAATTGGCTCGCTGGAACCTAATAAGCAAGCCGATCTATTGATCCTGAATGTCAGCGATTATCGCCATCTGGGATACCGTTTCGGCACCAATCTTGTATCGGATGTAATCAAACAGGGCAGGTTTTACCCGGTCTCCTGACCTGCTGCCCAATGGACAAAACCGGGGCTGGATATGATGACAGAATTTCTTTCACTCGACAATTTGCTCATCCTTGCTGCTGGCGGCGTGGTGCTTTTCATTGCCATCTTCGCCCTGCGCGGGGTGATCAAAGTGGCTTTTAAGCTCCTCCGAATCCTGCTGATCCTCTTTGCCATCGCAGTGATCGCAGGTGCGTTATTCGGCTATTTAGATATTTCCGTTATTTAATCATTAGACAAGGCTCAACACATGCAACCTATCACCATTGAAGAAGCCCACGCCTGGTATCAGGATGCCGATCCCGTTCACGATTTTGACCATGTCCTGCGAGTCTACCGGGTGGCGGAACGGCTGGCAAAAGCGGAAGGCGCAGACCCGGAGATCGTCCGGGCAGCCGCCCTGCTGCACGATTCACGCGGCAGCGCCCCAGGAGGCGAGGGCCAGGAACGGGCGGAACACCACATCACCTCAGCTATCTTCGCGGGCGAAGTGCTCGCTGAAAAAGGATGGCCGGAAGAAAAGATCAAGGCCGTCCAGCACTGCATCCGCGCCCATCGCTTCCGGGGCAAAGAAGATTCACCCGAAACCATTGAAGCCCAGGTCATTTTTGACGCCGACAAGCTGGATGTGCTGGGTGCAATTGGCGCGGCGCGCACCATTGCCTATGCCGCACTGGATGGTCAACCTGCCTATGCGGAGCCCTCAGAACACTTCCTGGCAACTGGCCAGACCGAACCCAACGAGCCGCATTCCTCCTACCACGAGTTCCTGTTCAAGCTGCGCAAGGTGAAAGGCCGGATGTTCACTGCCAGCGGTAAAGCCCTGGCTGAAGCACGGCATACTTATCTGGTGGGATTCTATGAACAACTCCAGGCCGAGGCCCGCGGCGAGCGCTGACCACTTTTTAGGTCAGCGAGGGGATTGACAAGATCTTATAAATGCTCAATATTAAACCATCCAGCAATTTATCACCTGCTATAATCAGTATCGTTCTATTAGGACTTCTAACTGGTAGTTAGCGACTAACACCAGCTATCCATATTGGGGAGCTAACATGTTCATTTTGGGGATCATTGGAATACTACAAATTCTTATCCTTCCAGGATTACTCTTCCGAAAATTCTATGACCTGCCAAAGGGTTTCTGGTTCAGACTGGCAACGCTGGTTGGCGTCAGCCTGATCACCAACTATTTGTTCGTCTTTATAACGACCATTCTGGGTATCTTTACTCAAATCACAACCCTGATCTTTATCGTCCTGGAAGTTGGCGTCATCGCATATCTCTATCGAAAAGAGATTCTTTCCTTCTCAATCAACGATTTCCTCACCAGGCTCTGGAACGGGCTCATCTCCCCTATCTATAAAATTTTTCCGAAACTCAGCGCTGAGGATGAAGACGAAAAAAGCAAGGCGATCCTCAACATCCTTGCGATCCTGCTGTTCGTTGCTGCGCTGGTTGCCATTGAACTGATCTTTCGGGTTTTCCGATATAATATCGGCCAAGTATTCAACAAATGGGATGCGGTCCTCTCCTGGAATAAATGGGCAGCCATCTGGGCTACCAACACCTTCCCTGCCACGACTGAGGAATATCCCCAACTGATCCCGACGAATTGGGCTCTGATCTACACTCTGATTGGCAATAATGGAATCCAGTTCTTTGCCAAGGCAATCATGCCGATCTTCGCCTTGCTGATCATGTTTGTGCTTTTGAGCCTGGGCATCCAGACCAATAATCCGGGCTTCTTCATCTCAATCATCACCTTGCGGTTGGTCTTCAAAAAATTCCTGAGTGAATACCTGGCTTCCGGCTATATGGATATTCCACTCACCTTTTTTGGGCTAATGGCGATGGTCTTTCTGTGGTTGGTCTATAAGGAAACAGATAAGGATAAAAAATTTAGATGGTGGATCCTGTCAACGATATTCTCCGCCGGAGCAGCCATTACTAAACAAGGCGGGTTAGTCCTCCTGGCAGTGGGGACCCTCCTTGGTTTTTACTACACCTTCGGTTTCAAAATCAAACAGGCTTTTGTAAACAATTGGAAGAAAATTCTAATTATTTTCGTAATTATTCTTGTGGTCGTCGTCCCCTGGTATGGTTTAAAAATTGTCCAGTTTGTTCAGGGTGAGGGCCGGTTGCACCTCATCACGCCAATCACATCCACCAACAGAGTTCATCGGGGTGATTCCCCGGTGGAAAATATGGCCTCCGCCTTGCTGGGATTAGATAAATATTTTTATTTCTTCCTCCTCGTGATCCCAGCGACTCTCTTCATTGATAATTTTTGGCGTTGGATACTGGTTCTTTTTGTCATTCCCTATACCTTGACCTGGTCCGCTTATGCCAGCTATGACACCCGGAACCTGGCAATCACCTTCCCACTCTATACATCAATCATCGGCCTGGGCCTCTGGTCGTTCACGAATTGGGTCCTGAAGCTGTTGAAGAAAATCAAATTCCTTCAGCTCCCGCTCTATATCCCTTTAATTGTGATCATAAGTGGGGGATTATTCGGCCTGAACAAAGTCTACAGCAAGGCCTATCTCGCTGAAAAACAAGTCGAACTCCAACAGCAGTTATTCAGCCCAAGCCTAAATGAGCAGTTATTGGCCTATTTCGGAGATATGCCAGACGATATCTATATCCTGACCTCCTATCCAGTGGATTTCATCCCAGGGCTTCAAGGAGAGATCAATTACCTTTTCGATGATCTCGAAAAATTCGAGGACTATATCAATTCCGGCAACATTGATTATGTGCTCTATCCGCGGCAGACCACGCAATCAATAAAGGATGTCATCACAGCCGGTGAGGAAACAGGGCAGTTCACATTCATCCTGTCCAATTCCGATTGGATTCCCTTTACACTTATTAAGGTCAACCAACCTGACATTTGACGGATCTTCAAACAATCCATTTTGCGGTAAAATTCCTGCTGTCCTTGCAAAAAAGGTTATTTTCGACCAAAGGAAGCAAATGATGAAGTTCAACACCTTGTGTATCATCGGAATGGGATATATCGGCTTGCCAACGGCGAGCATTTTTGCCAGTCACGGGATAACCGTCCTGGGTATGGATGTCAATTCAGAGATTATCCACCACCTGCAGGCCGGTGAAGTGCATATCTTTGAACCTGGCTTGCAAAGTCTTTTTCAACAGGCTATCGAAAGCGGCAAACTTCAGGTTTCCACAACAGTCGCACCGGCGGATGCCTTCATCATAGCCGTCCCAACCCCTTTCTTTGACGATAAATCGGCCGACCTGCGCTATGTTGAAGCAGCAGCCGAATCAATCGTGCCCCACCTGCAACCCGGCAACCTGGTGATCCTCGAATCCACCTCCCCCCCGCTGACCACGGTGGATATCGTCGCACCGATCCTTGCCAAGAGCGGCCTGACAGCCGGAAAGGATTTCCTGCTGGCCTATTCCCCGGAACGGGTCCTACCCGGCCGGATTCTTGAGGAATTGGTCGGCAATGCCCGGGTGATCGGCGGTGTGGACCGTGCTTCGGCGGAAGCCGGCCGTGATCTTTATCAGAACTTCGTCCAGGGCGACATCATCCTGACCGATGCCACCACGGCCGAGATGGTCAAGCTGATGGAAAACACCTCCCGCGACATCAATATAGCCATTGCCAACGAGTTCTCCCGCCTGGCGCAGAAATTCGGTGTGGATATCTGGGAAGCGATTGAGATTGCCAACCGCCACCCCCGGGTGGAGATTCTGCGACCCGGGATCGGCGTTGGCGGCCATTGCATCAGCGTGGACCCCTGGTTCCTGGTGGAGGCAGCGCCCGAGACTGCCCGGCTGGTGCGAACTGCCCGCGAGATCAATGATGCCCAGCCCGCGTTCGTTGTGGACCTGGTCGAACAGGCTGCCGGTGGACTGCAGGGCAAAACCCTTGCCTACCTGGGGCTGGCCTTCAAACCCAATGTGGATGACCTGCGGGAAAGCCCAGCCGCAGAACTGGCCCATGGCCTGGAAACCCGCGGAGCAACTGTGCTGGCCTATGAACCCTTCAAACCCGCAGCAAACTTACCCGGCATCCACCAGGTGAATACCCTGTCGGAAGCCCTCCAAAATGCTGATCTGATCGTGCTGGCCGTCGCCCATGACCAGTTCAAGAAACTGGACCCGGCTGAAGTGGCAAAAATGACGCCCGCCAGAATTGTCTTTGACGGCGTCAATGCCTGGGACAAGGCCCAATGGGAAACCGCCGGATTCCAGTTCACAGGGCTGGCGCGGAAATACTAATACGCCGGATATTGACTTTCAAATTCAATACCGTATAATGTATATAACATACCCGCCAAGCCTCTATCCTATGGATATGCTGCAATGTGGCGGGTTTTAGTTTAATGGGGACTACTATGCACTATACAAA
>Ga0272443_10003963_pt1 | contig 16754 bp, 14 predicted proteins | sample SSMAcet12_FD_193581 | JGI IMG/M metagenome (GOLD analysis project Ga0272443, IMG submission 193581) | Marine sediment archaeal communities from Little Sippewissett salt marsh, Falmouth, MA, United States - SSM-Acet-12 | ecosystem: Environmental > Aquatic > Marine > Wetlands > Sediment ... | reverse complement strand
CCGCCCGTTATGCGGAAATGCTCTATGACGCCCTCGTTGCGCATGACGAAGCTCAAGCCAAGCGCATCCTTGAAGGCGTGCAAAGCATGTTCGATCTCGACACCATCCTCTTTGAGATCTTCCAACCCTGCCTCTACCAGATTGGCGACGCCTGGAATCACGGCGATATCCGGATCGCAACTGAACATTTTGCTTCATCTTTCATCCAGGGAGTCTTGATGAACCTGCTGCAGGCTTTCCCGATGAACACCTCCGCACCAACCCTGTTGGTTGGTTGTGCGCCGGAGGAGTTCCATGAGATCGCCCCGCTGATGCTCTCCGTATTGCTCCGCCGGGAAGGCTACCGGGTGGAATTTCTGGGGTCGGACCTGCCCGTGGATGACCTGGTGCTCTATGCCGAAGATACCGCCGCCGACATGGTGATCCTCTCAGCCGGGTTTGAACACACGGCCAAGCCCCTCTTCAAGATGCAGGAAAAATTGGCAGATCTTCCCAAGCGCCCCATCCTGGGCTTTGGCGGCCGATATTTCAATGAGAACGAGGAGGCCCGCAAGGCGATGGGCGGTGTCTTTCTGGGATATTCTCTGGACGAGGCCATCCAGCGCGTGCATGATCTGGTGGATTAGGGGGCATGTGCGGTACGTGTAATTTGACCTGTGTTTAGATTGAACAAAATTGATTACTTTCGTAGGGACGGGTCTTGTACCCGCCCTTTTACGTGGTCGCCCACAATTCTTGAGGGAGACAGGTAGAGGCGACCCTACGACTATTTGTCTATGTAAAGGCCCACCGATTTGGCGCGTGCGCTGCGCAGCATTTGACCTATAAAATTCTCATTCCTTCTGAAATTGTAAATAAAAACTGTGATCCATTGCTTCAGAATGGATGCAAGCCAATCCCACCTGCTCTGCCAGCGCGATGTAATGCGCGGCATCCCGCTGGCTGCCCAGCCAGCGCATGCCATATCCCGTGCCAGTATCCTTCCCCCTGATCCGATACTGTAAAACCACCACGAAATAGTCCGTGCCCTTCGGCGGCGTTTCCGGCAAACTCACGTCCCAGAGATGAAAAATGCCGCCCGGCTGCAACACCCGCCGGGCCTCGGCGAAAACGGCTGCCTGATCTTCAACTTTGGGAATATACATGAAAGAGAAAAAAGCCGTCAGGGTGGGAAAATGCCGGTCAGGAAAGCCTAAATACCGGGCATCCATCATCACCTTACGGGGGCCATCCGGAGCTTCCCTCAGTTCATCCATCCGCCGGTCAATGGCGATGACGTTCTCGCCCACCGCCTGGCCGATCACGCCCTCCCCGCCGCCCCCAATATCCAGCACCGGCCCCGCCGGCGCGAAGCCTTCCATTGAAATGGAGACGGAAGGAAAATCGTAACCCACCAGGTCCATAACGCCCCCCAAACTCAGGCTTTCCGCCGGACGATGGCATCCGTCATACGGGCCACCCGGGACATCACAGCCACATCGTGCACCCGGACAATATCCGCGCCCCGGTCAATGCTGAGGGCCACCGCCGCGGCGGTCCCCTCCACGCGCTGATCGGGCGGGAGGTCGAGCGTGTAGCCGATGAAAGATTTACGCGAAGGGCCAACCAGCAGGGGATAACCCAGCGATTTGATCTCATCCAGCCGGTCCAGCAGTTCCAGGTTCTGGCGTACGGTCTTACCAAAGCCAATTCCCGGGTCGAGAATGATCTGCCCGTCCGGGATACCAGCCTCGTGAGCCAGCGACACGCTAAACATCAATTCATCGCAGATATCGGCAATCAGGTCGTCATATTCCACACCGATCACATGTCCACCCAGGCGGGCCTGCACCTCGGCGCTGCCCGACTTCAAGCGGTTGTGCATCAGAACAGCAGGCGCATGATGGGCGGCAGTGACTGCCGCCAGGTCCGGGTCAGCCCGGAACCCCCAGATATCGTTCACCCAATCCGCCCCCAGTTCCAAAGCCTGCCGGGCGACCTCCGCTTTATAGGTATCCACCGAGATGATCACCTTCGGGAAGGCCTCACGCAGCGCCTGGATGATCGGGAGCACCCGTTCCAATTCCTGCACCTCGCCCACCGATTCCGCACCGGGACGGGTGCTTTCCCCGCCCACGTCCAGTATATCCGCACCGTGAGTCAGGAAATCCTCCGCCTGGCGTAGGGCCAGGACGACCGAATCTTCACGGCTCAGCAGGCCATCCCCGGAAAAACTATCCGGTGTGGCGTTCAATATGCCCATGATGTAGGTCCGCTCCCCCCAGGGAAGCGGCGTTTGATTTTCGGGGGTCATAGGGTTTCTTCCAAATTAATCTATGGTGTTTCTTCGGTGAGCACCGGCTGTGCCTCGGTTGCCAGATCCACATGGTCAATCGGCGCGCCCATGCTGTAGAGCATGATCCTGAAATCCAGCAGGCCGCCCGAAGCCATGCCCTGAGCATTGTCCCAGCGCCGCACGGCCACGACATGCCCCTCCGCGTCAAAAGCCGTCGCGCTGATCCAGACATAATCCGCATCAGGCTGAGCTGCCGAAAGCGACACAGTGCCCGTCACGGCGGCCGTCAGGCCGTCCTCACTCAACGACAGGGTTTGTTCTTCAATATCCAGATCGAGATAGCGGTCATCCCCCGGCATCACCGGCAGCGAGAAATCCACCTCAAACGAAGCCGTCCACTGCGCGGGCAGCGGCGGCGCAAAATAGGCGATCAAGGGCTGGGCGGTGCCTGCGGGCAGCAGGTTCAAGGGCGTGATGGCCGTTTCCTGACGGGCATCCTCTTCCGAGCCCAGGCTGATCACACCCGAGACATTTTCCAGGGGGCTGTCCGTATCATTTTCATACAGGGCAAAGCACCACATCCCCCCCAGCGCATCCTGATAGCAATCAGGTGGCACTTCGGGTTCTTCGGTCGGGGTGGGCGTGGCCTGCGCCTGATCCGAGGTCGGCGTGGCCGCAGGGGGCGGCGAAGGCGTGATCGGAATCAACAGCATCGTACCCACCGACATGGCCCGCGGGTTCACGTCCGGGTTAGCCGTCATGATGTCCGCTGCGCTGATGCCGTATAAGTAGGCAATCCCGCCCATATCATCCTCTTCACCCACCTCAAAATAGACATTGGTTGGGGTGGGCGTGATGGTTGGGGAGAGCGTCGGGCTGACGTAATTCGTGGGCAGCGGCGTGATCGTCGGAGTATCCGAGGGGAAAGGCCGCAGCGTGCCATCCAGCGTGGCCGTCGGCGTGCCGACGGAGGTCTGCTGGAGGGGCTCCGACGTACAGGCTGAGACCAGCAAACCGGCCAGGATGAGCATAAAAAGGGAAAACTGCCATTTTTTGCGCATGCTGGCATTATACCAGCGAAGGTTCAGAGAGGAATAGCCGGAAAAAGCCTGCCTGCCCGGTGGGGGCATGTTAGAGATTCGTTAGATCGCCCGCCGCGGCCTTGCTATTGACCCTCAAGAGGGCTATAATCTGGGAAGATAAGATTTAGGAAGTAAAGCATGCCAACTTATACCTACCAATGTGAGAATTGCGGGATCCGTTTTGATCAGTATCAAAAATTCACGGATGACCCGCTGGTCGTTTGTCCGGAATGCGGTGAATCTGCCCTGCGCAAGGTCTACCAGCCGGTCGGTATTGTCTTTAAAGGCAAAGGCTTCTATGCCACCGATAACCGCTCCCCTTCCGGCCAGACCTATTCCTCCGAAAGCCACGAACATGGCAAGAAGGAATCGACCGAATCCAAGGCTGAGTCCAAAACAGAGAGCAAGAGCGATTCAACCGCTTCCAAAGACGACTAATTTCCCCAAAGATCAAATTGTCAAATGCAAAAGTGACTATTTAATATTGTCATGAGTTGTTAACATCATGGTTTTCTCAATACCTTGCTTGTAAATGATGCTCCCAAAAACAATATCAACATAAGTTAATAAACTGATACTTGTATTTATTCGGTAAAGCACCATCTTATCAGTCATTTCGCGATCACTTTCATACCTTTCTGGAATGAATCACTTCCTCCATAGTTGACAAATGAAAAATTTTTATTCTTGGGTAAATTGATAACATCTAATAAAAACTCCTTATAATTTATTTGGTGGAATAAGCAACTTTTTACCTATCCCAACTTGTTTTGTTTCTATCATTATTTTTTGATACATGTAGTAATTAGCTTGTAATTGAAAAAGAAAAATAATATAATTTAATTGTATAGACATATCTATTGTTTTGTTAATAACATATTTCAACAGTAAACAATATAAGTATTGTCAATACTATAGTGGGAATTCAATTTGTAAATAAAAGTATTTTATTTTTATAACTTATCTTTGTGATTTACACTTTCATATTGTTCTTATTACATGTATGTAATAAAGAATATTATTATCTTTGTTCTCGGGTCGGTTTCTCCACCAAACAAAACAGCTTTAACCTGCTCTTGGGACTAATTCTAACAACCTATAAAGGAGTTGGTGATGAAAAAGAAGCGTTTTTTGGAGCTTTTTATAAAATCATTTCTACTATTCACCTTAATCGTATTTGTCTTGTATTTAATGTTTATACTAAACAGGATTGATAATTCTGTATTACTCAAGTATGATGATTTCCCTTCCTTATTTCTTGGAATGCTTTTTAATATTTTGTTTAGATACATTCCAATGATATTTGTCGCCAGCTTGCTGTGGGCCGGCTTTCTCCGCACCTCAAGTTATAGATATTCACTGAGCGAAAATAAAAACTTTCGCGAATCATTGGAGGAAATTTTAGGCAATTCAATCGAAGAAAAATCTGAAAATGAATGGACCGTAAATTTTGGTCTACACAAAGGAAGAGTCAGTTTTTCTGAGGGCACTTGCCTAATTGAAGGACCTTGGATTGGACTACTGGGAATGCAAAACGCACTTAAGAAAAAAGGATATGCCTCAGAAAAAAAACAGGCAAAAACTAATAAATAACGTCACGTTATTAATTAATAAACAGCGAGTAACTCAGAGGCACTCCAATAAACTTTGAGTAATACAAGAAAAAAATATTATCCTCCTGCTGTGTTTTTCACACTCACCCATCTTGTACTTAATTAAAATATCCAAAGCTTCCATTGGCCCAAAAAGGCTGCCATAATTGGCAGCCTTTTTTATTCCCAGGCCGATTTTCACCCTCAGCAGCAATGCTGAAAGGAAACCATCCCTACGCCAGTTTGCGCTATAATCCTATTACCGTCAAATTTCTAAAAATGAGTGCGAAACTATGAAACAATTGCTTCAGAACATGAAAACGGGTGAACCACAGGTAACCGAAGTGCCCGTTCCGCAATGCCAGCCCGGGACCGCGCTGGTCCAAACGGCTGTGTCGCTGGTCTCCTCCGGCACGGAGCGGATGGTGGTTGAATTTGCCAAGCAGGGATTGCTGGGCAAGGCCCAATCCCGCCCGGACCTGATGCGCCAGCTCATCAACAAGGCCCAACGTGAGGGCCTGCTGACCACCTTTGAGGCCGCCATGAACAAGCTGGATCAGCCCATGGCGCTGGGATATTCCTCGGCCGGGACGATTGTCGAAGTCGGTGAGGACCTGCCGGGCTTCAAGGCGGGTGACCGGGTGGCCTGCGCGGGCGGCGGACATGCCGTCCATGCTGAGTTCGCCGTCATCCCCCAAAACCTGATGGTCGCCATCCCGGAGGGTGTGGATTTTGACCAGGCAGCCTTTGCCACCGTCGGCGCGGTCGCCCTGCAGGGCTTCCGTCTGGCGGATGTGCAGGTCGGCTCACGGGTAGCCGTGATCGGACTGGGCCTGCTGGGCCTGCTCGCCACCGGTCTCGCCTCGGCAGCCGGCTGTGAGGTATTGGGAATCGATCTCGACTCGCAGCGGGTGGCGCTGGCAAAATCAATGGGCGCTGCCAATGCCGTCACGCGGGATCAGGCTGAAGAAGCCGCCAGCGTATTCTCTCACGGGCGCGGTGTGGACGCCGTCCTGATCTGTGCCGATGCCGACTCCAATGACCCCATTACCCTGGCCGGTCAGATCGCCCGCGACCGGGCCAAAGTCGTGGCGGTGGGCGCGGTGGGGCTGGAAATTCCCCGCAACGCTTACTATGCCAAGGAACTGGAAGTGCTCGTTTCCCGTTCCTACGGCCCAGGCCGCTATGACTCCAACTTTGAAGAAAAAGGCCAGGACTACCCCATCGGCTATGTGCGCTGGACCGAAACCCGCAACATGGAAGCCTTCCTGGACCTGCTGGCCCAGGGCAAACTGGATGTCTCGCCGCTGATCACCCACCGCATCCCTATTGCGGACGGTCAGCAGGCTTATGAACTGCTCACAGGCAAGGAACCCTACCTGGGCGTGCTGCTCACTTATGGCAGCCAACCCCGCCCCAAGGATAACCGAATCACCAACAAGCAGGCCCCACCGGTGCGCGTCAAGCCCGGTGAGGTGATGGCGCTGGGCGTGCTGGGCGCGGGCAACTATGCCCTTTCCACCTTCCTGCCCGCGATTAAGAAAGTGGGCGGGATCGCCCCCATCGGCATCGTCTCCGCCTCCGGTGTCAGTGCGCAGTATGCCGCCCGGCAATATGGCTTCGGCTTTGCCGCCAGCGACCCCGAATCGGTGTTGGGAGACCCGGCCATCAACCTGATCGCCATCCTGACCCGACATAACCTGCACACCCCCCAACTGTTGGAGGCTTTCGCGGCCGGCAAACATGTCTACTGCGAAAAACCGCTGGCTATCAACAAGAAACAATTGAACCAGGTCACCAAAGTCCTCAAAAAAGGCGACCAGCCGCTGTTGATGCTGGGCTTCAACCGCCGCTTTGCCCCCCTGGCTCGCAAGCTCAAAGCCTTTGTGGACCGCCGCCAGGAACCGCTCTATGCCCATTTCCGCGTGAACGCCAATATAATCCCCGCAGATCACTGGATCAACGATCCCAAAGTGGGCGGCGGCCGGATTATCGGCGAAGGCTGCCATTTCATTGACTTCCTGACCTTCCTGGTCGGCGAGGTTCCGGTCGAAGTGACCGCCACAGGCCTGCCCGATAACGGCAAATACAGCGAGGACAACGTCATGATGACCTTCCGCTTCGCGGATGGCTCCGTTGGCGTGGTCAGCTACCTGGCAAATGGCGACAAATCCTTCCCCAAGGAATATGTGGAAGTCTTCACCGGTGGTCGGGTTGCCGTACTAAACGATTGGCGCAGGTTGGAACTGGTCGCCAACGGCAAGCGCAAGGTGACGCGCAGCCTGTTGAGCCAGGACAAAGGGCACAAGGATGCCTGGCGCGCCTTCCTGAAAGCCGTCGGGCAGGGACAGGAACCGCCAATCCCCTACGATCAACTGATCGGGGTGACCCGGGCCAGCTTTGCGGCCGTCGAATCCCTGCGCAATGGCAAACCTATTAAGATCTAAGCCCTCCGCAGCCGGTCTCATTCTGCTGAGTCTTGTCTTTGGCCTGTCCGCCTGTCAGAAAGCGACCCTGCCAACGCCAACCCTCTCGAACCCCACCTCCGCCCCATCCGACTGGTGGCAGCCCTCGCCAGGGCTGAGTTGGCAGGTGCAGTATGTTGATGAGATTGACCTTTCCGTCCAGGCGGATGTCTTCGACCTGGATTTATTTGAAACCAACGCCGAACAGATCGCTGCCCTGCACGCACAGGGCGCCAAGGTGGTCTGTTATTTAAATGCGGGCGCCTGGGAAGACTGGCGGCCGGATAAGGACGTCTATCTGTCCGAGGTCATCGGCGCGGCCTATGCAGGTTGGCCGGGCGAACACTGGCTGGATATCCGCCAGATCAGCGCTCTCGCTCCCATCCTGCGCGCCCGGCTGGACCTCTGCGCGGCGAAAGGCTTTGACGGCGTGGACCCGGACAACCTCGATGGCTACACCAACGTCACCGGCTTCCCCCTGACGGCCGCGGACCAGCTAACCTTCAATCGCTGGCTGCCGGATGAAGCCCACCAGCGCGGCCTGGGCATCGGCTTGAAGAACGACCCCGACCAGGCCGACTCCCTCGTCACCAAGTTTGACTGGGCCACCACGGAAAGCTGTCTGGCTGAAGGCTGGTGCGACCAATTTTCACCTTTCATCGAAGCCGGGAAACCGGTCCTGGCCATTGAATATTCCGATAATGACAGTCAGACTTCCGTCTTTTGTCCCCAGGCCAATCGTCTTGGCCTGGATGCGATCCTGAAGAATCGGGAACTGGATGCCTGGCGGGAGGTCTGCCCCTGAGCATAAAAATATGAACCAGATTACAAAAACCTTCAAATCCCTTCGACAGCTTGGCCTGACCAAAACAGGTCTCTATGCCCTATACCAACTGGGCCTGCGCAGCGGTCACTACCGCCGACTCACGCCCAGTGTACAGTCCGGCCCGGTCAGCGCACCGACCCTGCCGCCCCTGGCCCATTTCCCCGAAATCCCGCAAGCCCAGATAGACCTGACCCTGGCGGAAGCTGATGAGATCCGGCGCGGCAAGGTGCGGCTCTTCGAGGCGGACCCGGTCCCGCTGGACCTGGACGCAGGGGCCTCTCCCCAGCATTGGAGCATCCTGGAACGCACTCCACCCGAGGGCGACACCAAGCTGATCTGGGAAATCGGCCGGCTGGGCTGGGCCATCACCCTTGCCCGGGCCTACACCCATAGCGGGGATACGGTTTATGCCCGCGAATTTTGGGAGAAAACGCTCCACTTCCTTGAAGCCCACCCACCCAACCTTGGCCGCCAGTGGCAATCCGCGCAGGAAGTTGCCATCCGCCTGATGGCGCTGGTCTTCTGTGACCGGGTGCTGGCAACCAATCCCGAATCCACCCCGGAAAGACGTCAACGCCTGTGGCAGGCCGTGGCGGAACACGCCCGACGGATTCCGCCCACCCTGATCTATGCCCGTGCCCAGAACAATAACCACCTGCTCTCGGAGGCAGCCGGGCTTTACATGGCCGGGCTCTACCTTGGTGACCACCCGGAAGCCCACGAGTGGCGGCATCTGGGCTGGCGCTGGCTCAATTGGGGTTTCCTGAACCAGGTTGAGGAATTCGGCTCCTATGTTCAAAACAGCGCTAACTATCACCGGTTGATGCTCCAACTGGCCCTCTTCACGGATGCCATCCGGCGGGATGCCGGAGAAGAAGACTGGCCAAAAGCCACCCGCCGCCACCTGGCGGCCGCCACCCACTGGCTCTGGGCGCTGACCGACCCGCAAACGGGCAAAGTTCCCAACCTGGGGGCCAACGACGGAGCCACTATCTTCCCCCTCGCCGCCCAGCCCTTTGACGATTATCGCCCTGTGGTCAATGCGGCCGCGCGGGCCTTTCTGGATCAATCCATCCCCGAATTTGACGCGCAGGGCGAGATGGCAGCCTGGTTCGGGCTGGAAGCACAACCACCCGCGGATGAGCGGCCCTCTCAAGCCTTCGATAATCTACGCCTGACCGGCGCGGAAGGCCGTGCATTTCTCCGTACTGCCGTGTTCACAGACCGCCCCTCACATGCCGATCAACTCCATACCGATCTCTGGTGGCGCGGTGTGAATGTGGCCCAGGATGCCGGCACCTTCAGCTATAACGCCGCCCCGCCCTGGGATAACGCCCTGGCTTCCACTTTTGTGCATAACACCCTGATCCTGGATCGACAGGAACAAATGCAGCGCGCCGGCCGCTTCCTCTGGCTGGATTGGGCGCAGGCCGAGATTTTGGCTTATGAGATGGATGAGGACGGCCAGATCATCCGCCTGGTGGGTGAACACGATGGCTATCGCCGCCTGGGTGCGCTGCACCAGCGCCTGCTGGAGGCTACCGAAAGGGGCTGGCTGGTGACGGACAGGGTCCTCCCCTATGACAAAGCCGACACCACCCCGCACAACGCCGAAATCCGCTGGATGCTGCCGGATTGGCCCTGGGAGCAGACCGCGCCCAACCAGCTCCGGTTGAGTGGGCCGGACTTCAGCTTCACGCTCACCCTGAGCGGCGTTGAGCATTTTGCCCTGGTGCGGGCCGGAGAATGTGTCCTGGGCGCGCTGGAACCAGAACCCACCTGGGGCTGGGTCTCCCCCACCTACACCGTCAAAAAGCCTGCTTTATTGGTGATCGCCTCGACGGAGGGCGAACTGCCCCTGAAGATCATCTCCGACTGGGAATTTGACGCCCCAATGACGAATGCCGCCGAAAAAGGGGCAAAGATCACATAGGTTTCCATTCCCGCAGTATGGTACAATCGGTGCGCTTTTGAAGGTGATGGAGTCCACCGAAACCGCCAATGAGCTGATGACTCCTGGAAAATCTATCCCAGGAGGATCAGCTTTTATGCAAAAAGTACTCATCATCGGATTGGGGGGATTCACCGGCGCGGTCCTGCGCTACACCCTTAATGGAATCGTCCAGAATGCCACCAACCACCTCTCTTTTCCCTATGGCACACTGGTCATCAACCTTGTGGGCTGCGTCCTGATGGGCGCACTCTCGGAACTGGTCGAGTCATTTGGCTTCTTCTCCGCTGAATTTCGTTCGTTCCTTTTCATCGGGCTGCTGGGCGCTTTCACCACCTTCTCCACCTTTGGCAACGAGAGCGTCAACCTGCTGCGGGAGGGCAACCCTTTCCTCTCCTTCCTCAACATTGGGCTGCATATCCTGCTCGGTTTCGGCGCGATCGGCCTGGGGCGGCTGATCGTTTTCCTGCTTTGGAAATAGAGCCAGGCGCTTGCCAGAGGAATTGCATCAAAACAAAACGAACTAAAGATTAAGAAATTACTATATTTCCTTATATTCTTCCGTGTTCCCTCTGACCTCATCCGACCAGAAAAGTTTATGAAAGAAAGAGAACTCCTGTTTTAGAATCAAGAAGTACCCCTTCCTGCCTGCTGCACTTCGCTTGCAGGCAGGAAGGGGTTAGAAACGAAAACTAAAAATATGTTCCAGCACATCGCTTTTGTGAAATTCTGTAGTTAACAGAATTAGATGCGATTGCCCTGAGGCGCTTGCATTCATTCCCACAACTCCCGCATCATCGAGTAAAATTGTTAACAATATGCATATCCTGCTGATCCACCAGGCCTTTGCGGCACTGGATGAACCCGGTGGCACACGCCACCATGAATTGGCACGCTATCTGACGCAAAAGGGGCACAAGGTCACCATCATTGCCAGCCCTGTCAGCTACCTCACGGGCAACGGTCAGCAGAAGCGGGTCCGCAAGCAGGTGGACGATCTGGGCGTCACCATCATCCGTTCCTACACTCTCCCAGCCCTGCATCGTTCCTTTGTCTGGCGCATCCTGAGCTTCCTCAGCTTCATGGTCTCATCCTTTGTCAATGGACTCTTTGTCCGCAAGGTGGATCTGGTTTGGGGAACGACGCCGCCGATCTTTCAGGGGCCGACGGCCTGGCTCCTGGCCCGGTTGAAGGGCGTGCCCTTCCTGCTGGAAGTGCGTGATCTCTGGCCGGCCTTTGCCGTAGCAGTGGGCGTGCTAAAGAACAAAACCCTGATCCGGCTATCAGAGTGGCTGGAACGGTTCCTTTACAAACATGCCGACCGGGTTATGGTCAACTCCCCCGGCTATATCGACCATGTGAGAACCCGGGGCGCCCGCGAGGTAAGCTTGATCCCCAACGGGGCCGACCCGGCCATGTTCGACCCGGAGGATGATGGCGCAGCCTTCCGCCAGGCGCACGGGCTTGAGGACCAATTCGTGGTGCTCTATGCCGGCGCTCACGGCCTCTCAAATGACCTGGACGTGGTGCTGGATGCCGCCGCGCTGTTGAAGGATAAGCCTGCCATCCGGATCGTCCTGCTGGGCGATGGCAAGGAAAAGCCCCGGCTTCAAGCCCGAGCCACTGAACTGGAATTGGATAAGGTCCTTTTCCTGCCCCCGGTTCCCAAATCCGCCATGTCCGAGGCCCTGGCTGCGGCCGATGCCTGCCTGGCGATTTTGAAGCCGATTGAACTTTACAAAACCACCTATCCGAACAAGGTGTTTGATTATATGGCCGCCGGCCGGCCCGTGATTTTGGCGATTGACGGCGTGGTGCGGCAGGTCGTGGAAAAAGCCCAGGCAGGGATTCCCGTCACCCCCGGTGACCCCCAGGCTCTGGCTGTTGCGATCACCGATTTGGCCGCCAACCCGGCAAAATGTCGTACAATGGGTATGAAAGGCAGATCGGCAATTGAAATGGAATTTTCGAGGATTGAACTTGCGGAGAAGTTTACCGCGCTCCTGGAGACAATGAGGAGGAGTAATGCCTGAAAAGATCTTGGTTGTAGACGATGAAATCTCCTTACAGGAAACTGTAGCCTATAACCTGAAAAAACAGGGGTATGACGTGCAGACCACAGGCGACGGTGCTGAAGCGCTGGACCTGGCCCGGGAGATAAAACCGGACTTGATCATCCTGGATGTGATGCTGCCGGGTCTCGATGGATTCGAGATCTGCCGCATCCTGCGCAAAGAGATGACCACCCCTGTGTTGATGCTGACCGCTCGGGATGATGAAATTGACCGGGTGGTTGGATTGGAAGTCGGCGCCGACGACTATATGGCCAAGCCCTTTAGCATGCGAGAACTGATCGCCCGGGTGAAAGCCATGCTCCGGCGGGTTCGCCTGATCCGCGAGGAAGTCAATACCGGTGACGGCGGCGAAGGCAAGCCCAAGCAGGATATCTTGGAATTCGATAACCTGAAGATTGACATGACTCGGCGTGAAATCACCGTTGATGATGAAGTGGTCGCCTTCAAGCCCAAGGAATATGAACTGCTCACCTTCCTGGCCCAACACCAGGGTCAGGTGCTTTCCCGGGAATTTATTCTGGAACGTGTGTGGGGTTGGGATTTCATCGGTGACAGCCGCACAGTGGATGTCCATGTCCGCTGGCTGCGTGAAAAAATTGAACCCGATCCAGCCAATCCCAGGCGAATCATCACCGTACGGGGCGCCGGATATCGATTCGAAGGCTAAGCCATGCGGCGTTTGATCCGGTGGAGGATTGCCTTACTCTATCTATTCCTGTTAATCCTCTCAATGGTCGTGTTCACCGCCTTTGTGGTGAACACCATCAACCAGCAGGAACTGGATCGGTGGCAATCCCAATCACTGGAAACGGCGCAATCCATCGCCCTACAGGCGCAGGATTCATTTAATCAGTCGGGGGAAATTGAAGCGCTTGCGCAAATCGTCTCAACCCAATCGGAAATCTTCGGTTTTGACATCACCTTCCTGAACTTGGATGGGGAGATCCTCGCGACCTCCCTTTCACCCGAATTGCAGCCCCAGAACCCACTCAGGATGCTGGGGGTTAGCCAGGCACTCGAATCAGACGAAGGTTTCAGCCGGGTTAATCACACCCTGGGCACCGCACTCCTGATCGAAGATCAAAGCGGTCGGCCCCTGGGCATCATCCAATTACAAATGCCACGCTCCTATTATCAGACCGATTTCAACCCGGTGATCCTGCAAAGCCTGGCGGTGATCATCATGAGCCTGGCCGGGATAATCCTGATTGCCCTCTTCGTGCATGATCTGAGTCTCAAACCAATCTCCACCCTTACCATCGCCGCCCGGCAAATGAGCATGGGCAATTTCACCAACCTGGCATTTCCTGAGAACTCACAGGAACTTGCGGAACTCAGCGACGCGCTTCAAACCATGGCGAATGAACTGGGCGCACAGATTGACGCGCTGACCAGTGAACGCGCCAAGCTCTCGGCAGTCCTGAACCAGATGACCGATGGCGTGATCATTGTAGATGCAGACGGGCATGTGCAACTCCTCAACCCCGCTGCGGAGCGCCTGTTCGAGATCAGCGAAACAGCGGCTCTGGACCGGTCAATCGTGGAAGTGATGCGCTATCACCAACTGGTGGATCTCTGGCGCAAAGCCAAATCCGGCGAGCGCGAAAGCATCACACTCGAGATCGGCCCGCAGCATCTCTTCCTGCAGGTCGTTGCCACCCCACTGAAAACCGCCCTCCCCGGCAGCACGATGATCCTGTTGCAGGACCTGACCCAGCTCCGCCGTCTGGAAACCGTCCGCCGGGATTTCATCAGCAATGTCTCTCACGAACTTCGCACCCCACTGGCCAGCCTGAAAGCCCTGGCGGAAACGCTGCAGGAAGGCGCGCTGGAAGATCCTCCGGCCGCCCGGCGCTTCATCATCCGCATGGAAACCGAGATCGACAACCTGACCCAATTGGTCAACGAACTTCTGGAACTTTCCCGGATCGAATCCGGCAAAGTGCCGCTCTCCTTCCATCGCATCACGCCCTATGACCTCCTGCTGCCTGCGACAGAAAGGATGTCGCTCCAGGTGGAACGGGCCGGGCTGGAACTTATTCTGGACTGCCAAGACGACCTTCCGGCGGTCTTTGCCGACCCTGACCGGATCACCCAGGTTTTGATCAACCTGATCCATAATGCAGTCAAATTCACGCCCCCTGGCGGCAAGATCACCGTCTCGGCCTATCGGGATAAGGACCATATCGTCTTCTTCGTCCGGGATACGGGCGTGGGCATCGCCGGCAAGGACCTGAGACGCATCTTTGAACGCTTCTACAAAGCCGATCGGGCCCGGGCGGGCGGCGGCACCGGCCTGGGGCTTTCCATTGCCCGGCACATGATCGAATCGCACGGCGGGAACATCTGGGCCGAAAGCGAAGAGCAGGTTGGCAGCACTTTCAACTTCACACTGCCGGTTGCCTGATGTTAACCGGTTCTTTACTATGTTTTAGTATTCTTTAACTGATTATTGGCATTGTCCAAATCCTCTGATGTTATCATATTGATGCGGGTGAACTCCTTTATTACTGGATTGTTTCCCCATTATCACGCGATTAGGAAAATGTTCAAATGGTCCAAACCAAATCCGCCGGATTGCAAACAATGACATCTGAAAAAACCAGAGAGCCCTTACCCAAAGCCACCCTGACCAGCATCAATGTCGGCGAAAAGGAAGGCGGCCAGGATTTAACGGATCTGCCCATTAAATTGATAGTCGATCAACTTTCCGTATTCTATGGAAAGTTCAAAGCTGTCAGTGAAATTTCCATGCATATTCCGCAAAACCGGATCACAGCCCTGATCGGGCCATCCGGCTGTGGGAAATCCACCCTGCTGCGCTCTTTCAATCGAATGAATGACCTTGTCAACGGCTCAAGGGTCGAAGGCCAGGTCCTGCTGGACGGGAAGAACATCTACGATCCCGATGTGGACGTAGTGGACATCCGCCAGCAGATCGGGATGGTCTTTCAGCGGCCAAACCCCTTCCCGATGAGCGTCTTCGACAACGTGGCCTACGGCCCCCGGCTTTACGGCATTCATAAAAAGAATGTCCTGACCGAAATCGTGGAACGGTCACTGCGCCAGGCCGCAGTCTGGGAGGATGTCAAGGATAAACTGCACCAATCCGGGCTGGAACTTTCCGGCGGCCAGCAGCAGCGCCTATGCATCGCCAGGGCCATCGCTGTGGAGCCCTCCGTCATCCTGATGGATGAGCCCGCTTCTGCCCTAGACCCGATCTCCACCCTCAAAATTGAGGAGCTGATGCAGGAGCTGAAATCGGATTACACCATCGTGATCGTGACCCATAACATGCAGCAGGCCGCCCGGGTTTCGGATTTCACAGCCTTCCTGATGATCAACGAACAACGTTCGGGCACCCTGGTGGAATTAGGCCCCACCGAACAGATCTTCACCAACCCGCGTAACCGCCAGACGGAAGAATATGTTACTGGTCGTTTCGGATAGAATGTTATACAATAACCAAATCAACTGATCCATCCTTCGGGAGTGCGATATGCCACGTCAGACATTAGACCGAGAAATCCATCACCTTCAAGATGAAGTCCTCCTTTTGGGCAGCATGGTTGAACAGGCTCAGCTCAATGCGATCGACGCGCTCAAACGGCGTGATATCGAATCGGCGCGCAAGGTTTATCGCGATGATGACCTGGTCAATGAAAAACGCTATGCCATTGAAAATCGTGTCCTGATCCTCTTTGCCACACAGCAGCCCATTGCGCATGACCTGCGCCTTTTGGCTGCCATTCTGGAAGTGATCACCGAACTGGAGCGGATGGGCGATTATGCCAAGGGAATCGCCAAGATCGTGATGAAAATTGGCCAGAGCGATATCCCGATCCCCAGCCGTGAGATCAGCCGGATGGGTGATCTCGCCGTCGGCATGCTCCACCGGGCGCTGAGTGCTTTCATCACCGAAGACGTCGCCATGGCCTACCGGATCCCCAAGGAAGATGATCTGGTGGATGACCTCTATAACCAGATCTATCACAAGATGATGGCCGCCATGATTGCCGATCCGGAGATCATTGACCACTCCAACTGCATCATGTGGGTCGTCCACAACATCGAGCGGACGGCCGACCGGGTGACCAATATCTGCGAGCGCACCATCTTTATCGCCACCGGGGAACTGCTGGAAATTGACGCGACGGATGATGAGTGGGAAAATGAGGATGAGAACTAAGTTGTTTCTCTCCAAAGACCAATAAATATGAAACTGAACCGGCTTTCGAGCCGGTTTTTAAGTAGTAGGTTCAGGAGAAGTTATAAAGTATAATCTTGGTGACCCAACTTATAACTCATTTTTGGAAGGTTCGTTGTGTTAAGAAAAAATACCACCCCAGGCAAACTCATCATCGTGGAAGGTATTGATGGCAGCGGGAAATCAACCCAGATTGACCTGCTCTATAAATGGCTTCAGGCACAGGGCCGTTCGGTCTACTTCAGTGAGTGGAATTCCTCTCAATTGGTCAAAAGTACCAC
>Ga0272443_10003962_pt1 | contig 16757 bp, 13 predicted proteins | sample SSMAcet12_FD_193581 | JGI IMG/M metagenome (GOLD analysis project Ga0272443, IMG submission 193581) | Marine sediment archaeal communities from Little Sippewissett salt marsh, Falmouth, MA, United States - SSM-Acet-12 | ecosystem: Environmental > Aquatic > Marine > Wetlands > Sediment ... | reverse complement strand
GCGGTCCTCGCGCCCCGGCTGTTGGCGAACCGTGCCGCTCCTTGGCCCGAGTGGCTGCAGGGCGCTTGTGATGATCCGAACGGGGCGGCATCCTTTGAGGCTATGCATCGATTGGTCGAGCGTGTTCCGACGATCGAGGAGTACGAGCGGTTGTGCCGCGCGGTCGGGTGGGGGGACGTCATGAACTTCGCCGCCGCCGCACAGGGGCTGCCGAGGTCGCTTCATGCCGTCGTGGCCGAGGCGGACGGGACGGCGGTGGGGATGGGCCGGGTCGTCGGCGACGGAGCGATCTTCTTCTACATCCAGGATGTCGCGGTACACCCGGATTGCCAGGGTCGGGGCATTGGCTCCGAGATCCTTTCCACCCTGGTCGGATGGGTTCGCGAGAACGCGCCGGACAAGGCGTTTTTCGGCCTGTTCGCGATCCACGGGACGGAGCCGTTCTACGAGCGATTCGGCTTCGAGGTGTACGCGCACGATGTCGGGATGTTCCAGGTTCTGCGGCGCCGTAGCGATCGCTGAGGCCTCGGCCGGGTGAGGAGAGACGGTCCGAGGGTGTCACCGGGCCCGGCCGACCTACACGCGGAAGAGGAATCGCTCGGGGTTGACCGAACAGAAGGCATGCTTCTCGGCTGGCGTGAGCGCCTCGGTGCGCGAGAAGAGGTCGAGGTAGCGGTTGTACGATTCGATCCACATCAGGTTCACGGCGAAGTCGGAGCCGAAGAGGATGCGGCATCGAAGCGTCTCGGCGTCCTCCACCGGCAGGCGATCGAGCAGTGCCCGAAGCCGCTGATAGTAGTCGTCGCTCGTGGCCCGGCAGGAGAGGTCGACGTAGACGTTCTCGTACTCGAGGACGAGCGACAGGCTGTGTTGCTGACGGGTCGATTCGATGCGCCCCATCGGGAAGTGCGCGAGATCGATCCGTAGGTCCGGGTAGCGTTTCAGCGCCTGCTCCCACTTCGACACGTCGGTGATCCTCCGGAGGCGCTCGCGGTCCACCGTGACGAATCCGCCCTTGCCGCCGTGGGTGATCAGGGGGATCCCTTTCGTGCTGCATGTGTCGTACAGTCGTTCGATCTTGGCCATCGCGGTGCGATCTCCCGCCGGCCACGGGTCGAAGCCTAGGGGCGGGTAGACCTTGATTCCGGCGAAGACGTGGCCGCCGAGATGGTCGATGTTCCCATCGAAGTGGGCGTACTGCGCGAGGTAGTCGGCTCGCCGGCCGCTGTAGTGAGCGAAGTACTTCTCTAGCAGGCCTTCGATCTTCGCGAGCGTGTAGTTGGCCGGGTTCAGGCCGAGGAAGGGGTAGATCTCGAAGACCCGTTTCGTCGTGGGATCGAGGGCCGGGTACTTCGCGGTGAGCTTCTCGCTCGACTCGGTCTCGGCGTAGACGCGGATCGCCCGGAAGACGTCGACGACCTGCTCGACGATCGGCTTTCCCGCAGGGATGTCGTAACGGAACCATTTCCGCGGAACCTCCGTCCCCGGCGCCGTCTTGCTCTTGTAGCCGAAGTCCATCATCAGCGGCGTCAGGACGAGGCGTTCGTAGCACGCGTCGCCGAGGTGAACGCCGGCGGCATCGAGCAGCGGGTTCTCCGGATCGCGCAGGCAGTTCTCCATCAGCAGAAACGTGCTTCCGATATCGTTCTCGAGCACAAGGAGAAGGTTGGCAAAACGCTGGAGGAGATGCTTGATCCGACCGATGACGGCGTGGATCAGGCTTCTCGCGAGACGGCGCAGCGGGGCAAGCCAGTAGACCAGCAGCAGGAGCGCTCCGAGCAGGATCAGGCCGGCGGCCAGCACGAGCACGAGCAGGGCGATGGGAAGGTGTCGCGGTCGGAGCAACTGCGCTGCCAGCTCACGAAGGGCTCGCCGGGCAAACGTCGAAAGCGACGGGTGGCTCAGATTGAACGCATGCAGATGAACATCGTAGGCGGCCTTCGCTTCCACGTCGACCTCCGATGAATCCCTTCGACCTGACAACACCATACCCCCGAACGCCACCCCTCGACAAATCCTACGTTCGTCAACGAAGGGGTCAGGCCTTTATTTTTGATATCTCGTATGATATGATCCGATCATGGCAAGACCACTACGCATCGAATACGAAGGGGCCGTTTATCACGTCACGACCCGAGGCAACGCCGGGGACAAGACCTTCCTTCATGACGGAGACCGGCACTTCTTCCTCGAGACGTTAGAGAAAGTGATCTCCCGATTCAGGTGGATATGCCATGCGTATTGCCTGATGAGCAATCACTACCACCTGCTGATCGAAACACCCTTACCGAATCTGTCTCGCGGGATGCAGCTGCTCAACGGAGTCTATACCCAGGGCTTCAACCGTCGGCACAAGCGCTCTGGCCATGTCTTCCAGGGGCGCTACAAGGCGATTCTCGTGGAGAAGGAGTCGTATCTGCTCGAGCTTGCGCGGTACATCGTACTCAATCCCGTTCGGGCAGGATTGGCCCGATGTGCAAAGGACTGGGCGTGGAGTAGTTACCGGCTCACCGCTGGCCTGAGCGACGAGTCACCGTTTGCCGATGCCGACGGGATCCTATCAAGATTCGCCGAACGACGGAACGAAGCGCAGAAGCGATACCGGCGGTTCGTCAGCGAGGGAACCGGTACCGAGGTATGGGGTGAGCTGAGCGCGGGCAGCTTCCTGGGAAGCGAGGCCTTCATGGAGCGTCTTCGGCCGCTTCTGCAATCTGCCCCTATAGATCCCCACATCCTGCGTAAGGAGGTCACTGCCGCGCGGCCCTCACTTGGCGAGCTATTTGACGGTGTGCAGGACCGGCAGGTGCGTGACAGAGCGATCCACAAGGCTGTGCGTGTGCATCACTACAGACTCCAAGAGGTGGCAAGCCATCTTGGACTGCACTACTCGACGATCAGCGTGATTGCGGCGCGGGAAGATTCAAAAATAAAGGCCTGACCCCAAGGTTTGGGGGGGTGAGCTAGCAGCCGTTGGTTTCGGGGCGGCCGGGGAAATCGGGGCAGTAGTCGTCGCTGTCGGGAACGCCGTCGCCGTCACGATCCGGTTCGGCGGGCGGTGTGCGCTCGTCGCGTCTCCATGCGGCGGCTTCCTCGGCGGTGATCTCCAGGTAGGCCGTTCCGAACTCGACGCTCGGCTCGATCTCGGATCCTTCGTGCCATTCGTTGTAGCTCGTGATCAGGATCCAGTGGGGCGAACTGGCTCGGGCGAGGGTCCAGTAGGCCCGGTAGGTTTGGCCGTCCTCTCGGTCGAGGTAGGTGAGGCTGGGGTCCTTGTACGCTTCGTCGTATCCGGGCAGCACGGTCGCTGCGAACAGCCGATCCTGCGCGCGGGCGAGCAGCGACGCGGCTTCGTATTGCGCCGCAGCGTCGTCCCGGGCCAGCCCGACCGGGTTGTACATGTGGATGCCGTCGAACACGGTGAGGAAATCGGCGCGCAGGCCGTCGGCGACGGCGAACACGGTTCGGCCGCGGTCCTCGAGTTGCGCGAAGACGTTCTCCCATTGGGCGAGCGTGAACTTGTGGGTCACGCGGACGTAGAAGAAGACGACCGGCCGCCCGTCGGCGTGGAGGAGCGCCGGGCTGTCGGCGTAACGCGACAGGAAATACGACAGATCGATCACGACCTCTGACGGGATGTCGGCGATCTCGTAATAGATCGTGACTTTGAATTCTTCTTGTTCGGCTACGTCGATCAGGACTTCGAAGGCGCGGTCCTCGAATCCGTAGGCTCCCCACCATGACGCGATGAACCCATCGATGCCGGCGGACTTCGCCTCGCGAATGTGACGCCGGACGGTCTCCGGATCGTTGGAGTCGTAAAGGCCGGCGGCGGGGTCGTGCGCGGCATCGTGGTGCGCACGGTACGGGTTCCAATGCACCCAATCCCCGCTCGGGCCATCCGGCGTTCCGTACCAGGGGTAGTAGAAGGCGAGGACCTTCGGTTCGCCGAACGGGCTGCCCGAGGCCGACTCGAGCGGGAGACTCGAGACGGCGGAGGTGATCCGGCTGCTTCGCAAGGAGAACGCCCGAACGTTGGCCGGCGCGTTCCCGACGACCCCTTCGTGGGTCCACGTCGCGAGCGGAACAGGCCCGTCGCGTTCGTGGATGGAAACGGTGGTCTCGCCGAGGTGGCCCTTCTCGATTTGGATCTGGACCCACTCGGCGGGATCGGCGAGGACGGCGCGGAAGCGGACGGTCACCCGCCGGCGCCCGTCGATCGACTGGCCGACCGATAGCGTGGACAGGCCGGCGACCCGGAGGCCGGGCGCGTCGGCGCCTTCGACGATCTCGTGCGAGACGACGACCAGCGTGGCTCCGACGAACGAGACGTCGGTCCAGTCGGACGTCGTCGACAGGACGACATCGATCGGGTAGACGGATTCGACGGCGCCGCACGAGACGGCGGCGATGAGAAGGATGACGGCGAAAAGGACGGCATGTCGCAAGGGAGCCTCCTTCACGCAGCCACTGTAGCAAATCGAGCGCGGCGAGCCAACAGATCCAGGGCGCTACTTCGATCCGATGGCGATGTGTCGCTTGATGTCGAGGGTCGAGGTCTTCGGGAACGGCTCGTCGACGATCACGAGACGGTCCTTGCCGTGCAGCCGTTTGTGCGGCGATAGGCGGGATTGGCGCTCGTGGATGGCGGTCCAAACGGCGGCGTGGACGGCCTCTTCTCCCGTGATGCCGTCTTCGGTCAGGGCGGCTTCGTTCGGGTAGACCTGCGCTTCGACGACCTCGCGGTCGTGGACCCTTCGACCACGGACCATGATCTCCTCGACGTAGCGCAGCGAGGACATCTCCCATTCCACCTCTTCGGGATAGACGTTCTTGCCGCTCTCGAGGACGATGACGTTCTTCTTCCGTCCTTTGAGGTAGATCTCTCCGTCGGCGTCGAGGGTCGCCAGATCGCCGGTGTGCAGCCAGCCGTCCTCGTCGATCATGGCCGCGGTCGCCTGTTCGTTTCGGTAGTACCCACGCATGACGATCGGGCCCCGCAGGCAGAGTTCTCCGACGTTGTCCGAGTTCGCGTCCACGAGCTTCGCCTCGACACCGGGAAGCGGCGGGCCGACGGTCGCCGTCTTGTCGGTGAACGGGTCGCAGAAGCAGACGATCGGCGAGGTCTCGGTCAACCCGTATCCCTCGAGCAGGCCGATTCCGAGGCGGCGGAACCCGGTGCTCACCGAACCGTCGAGCGGAGCCGAACCGCTGACGAAGAACCGCAGGCGCCCGCCGGTGAGTCGGTTCCGAAGCGTCCGTCCGACGATCTTCGGCGCGACGCGAAGCAGGGTCCGCCCGACCGGGCTCCTTTTGACTTGGCCGATCATCCGCGCGTACAGCGCGTGGTACAGCTTCGGGACGCCGATGAAGATGCTGACGCCGTGAGACTTCAGCAGCGGCGCGAGCTTCCGGTGATCGCTCGTGTACATCGTCTCCGCGCCGCGGATCAGCGGGACGATCAACGAGCTGGTCAAGCCAAGCAAGTGGTGCCACGGCGCGATGCTGAGGAATACGTCGTGTTCGGAGATCGGCATCACGGTCGAGGAGACGAACGCGTCGTACACGAGGTTGCGATGCGACAGCAGCACGCCCTTGGCCTGCCCGGTCGTTCCCGACGTGAAGGCGAGGACGGCGATCTCATCGGGAGAGATCGTCGCGGTCTCCGCCGGCGGGGCGCCCGTCTCGAGCATCGCGGCGAATCCGGATGCGCTGGCCCGATCCAGTTCGACGAGGGTCGGGACCCGATCGCGAACCTCTTTCGCGGTGTCGTGTGTCGTGAACAGAACGGCGGGCTTCGCTGCGTCGATCAGCGATTTCAGCTCGGTTTCCCGCAACTGCGGATCCAGCGGGACGACCCACGCCCCGAGCTTCACCGCCGCGAGAAAGGCCGCTGCGTAATGGATCGAGGCGCGCGAGTGAATCGCGACACGCTCACCGGGTCGGACCCCATGAGCGGCGAGCCCGGCGCCGAGGGCCTCGGCCATCTGACGGAGTTCCGAATACGTGACGGCCTCTCGCTCGCCCGCCTGCAGGTGCGTGTTGCGAACGGCGGTGCGGTTCGCGAATCGCTCGGCGCTCTGCTCGAACGCTTCGTACAACGTGGCTGGAAACCCGTCAAACTCTGGATGCGTCATCTCGAATCAAGCCTCACGTGTCGGTGTCCCTTCCGGTTGGGTCGGTTCGATTCCCCACTCGCGTTTCGGGTCGGTTCGAGGCGGGGATCCGGTCCCCATGATAGCCGGTGGCACGGCGGGGAGCACGCGGCGGTCCCGACGGGAGACGGAGCCTCCCTTCGGTATGGCGCGTCCGGTGTGCCTCGGCGCTAGAATCCCATCACGAGGGAGAGGATGGGGAGGGTGACCGCTCCGCCCAGCAATCCCCAGAAGCCGCCCCAGAAGCCGCCGGCGACGACGGACATGCCGAGGGCCTGTGGGACGTCGAATCGCCCCCAGTACCCTTCGGGAACCTCCAGCAGGCGGTGCGCGATGACGAAGTTGATCGAGAACGTGATCGCGCCGACGAAGGCGCCGCCGAGGAGACCGAGCCCGGCCCCTTCGATCACGGCGAACAGGGGCGATGGCGCGTGACGGAGGGCGACGTCTGCGATCCATCGACCGGCGATCGCCCCGGTCGCCAGCCCGGCCGCAGCGACGGGGATCGTCAGCCGAAGGGCGTTCGACAGCGGCGTGTCGATTGCATCGAGGCTGAAGCCGACGCCGATCAGCGTCCCCGCCGTGAGCCCCGCCGCGGCGCCGGCGATCGTCATTCCGGTTCGGACGATCTCGGCGCGATCGGCGTCGATGGGCTCTCCGGACAACGCCAGAGAAGGCAGCATCAGAAGAAGCGTACAGAGCAGCCCGGCGAATCGTCTCATGGCGCTGCTACCATGACACGTCCCCCTCGTGGCTGTCAAGCCGCCGGGTAAGCCGACGCACGGCGGCCGTGCGGCGGATCCCCGGGCGATGGCTACGAGACGTCGCGCATCTGCACCTCGCACAAGGCGCGGTACGTCCCGTCGCGAGCCATCAGCTGCTCGTGCGTGCCGCCATCCTCGATCTGGCCATCCTGCAACACGACGATCTGATCGGCGTTGCGAATGGTCGAGAGCCGGTGCGCGATGACGACGGTCGTCCGTCCCTCCATCAGCCGTTCGAGCGCCTGTTGGATCAGCTTCTCCGTCTCGGTGTCGACCGACGATGTCGCCTCGTCGAGGATCAGGATCGGCGCGTCGCGCAACACGGCGCGGGCGATCGCGAGCCGCTGACGCTGCCCGCCGGAGAGCTTGACTCCGCGTTCCCCGATCATCGTGTCGAACCCCTCCGGCAGCTGCTCGATAAACTCCTCGGCATTGGCGATTCGGGCGGCGTGAATCATCTCCAGGTCGCTCGCGCCCGGGCGGCCGAACAGGATGTTCTCGCGGATGGTCCCATGGAAGAGGAAGACCTCCTGCAGCACGATCGAGATCTGCTTGCGCAGGCTCTCGACCGACAGGGTCCGAACGTCACGCCCATCGAGCATGATGGCACCCTCCGTTACGTCGTAGAAGCGGGGAATCAGCATGGAGAGCGTGCTCTTCCCGACGCCGGTCGGGCCGACGAGGGCGAGGACGGAGCCGGAGGGGACCTCGAGGGTGATGTCCTTCAGCACGGTGTCACCGACCGCGTATCGGAAGCTCACGTTCTCGAATCGGAGGGCGCCGGCGGCTCGCTCCTCGAGTACGATCGCGTCCGGAGGGTCGACGACATCCGGTTCCTGGTCGAGCAGCTCGGCGATCCGCTCGGCCCCGGCGAGCGATTGCTGGATGTTCTCCCAGACGTTGGACAGCGCCCGGACCGGCTGGTAGAGGAGCTCCAGGTACAGGAAGTAGGCGACGAGATCGGCGATCGGCAGCGCCCCACCGAGAACGAGTCTCCCGCCGAAATAGATCAGGACGATCGTTCCGAGCGAGGCGGTGAACTCCACCGACGGGTGGAAGACGGCCATCAGCTTCAGGGCGCGTAGCAACGAATCCCGATGCCGAACGATGCGATCCCAGATCCGCTCCGCCTCGGGTTCTTCCCGGGTGAACGCCTGAATCTCGCGGATGCCGGAGATGTTGTCGTTCAGCGCCGCGTTCAGCTCCCCGAGTTCGACCTGTCGCTGTCGGAAGGCCGGGCGCACGTACCTCGCGAACCCGCGCATCGCGAGAACGATGAACGGAATCGGGACCATTGAGAGCAGGGCGAGTTGCCAACTCATCCGAACGAGCACGGCGCTGACACCGGCGAGCATCAACACGTTGACGAGCACGTCGGGAATCGCATGGGCGACCAGCTGCTCGAGGAGCGTCGAGTCGTTGACCGTCCGGCTCATCAGCTGTCCGGTCTGCTTGTCCTCGTAGAAGCGGAGGGACAGCCGCTGCAGATGCCGGTACACCTCATGTCGGATGTCGGCGACAACGTGCCATGCCGCGACGTGCGCCGCGTAGCTCCGGACGAAACGCAACAGGCCGCGAATGGCGTAGACGGCAAGGGCGAGAAGCGCCAGTCGAGCGACGAGGGCGAGCGCATCGCTTCCCGCCTCAGGATCGGTGACAGCGGCGACCATCGTGCGGACGAGCTGCGGCGCGACCAGCTGAATCCCGACGAGCCCCAGCATGCTGAGGATCGTGAGCCCGAGGGTGAGCTTGTATCGCTTCAAGTGAACGGTGACTCTGCGGAACGATTTCACGTGATGACGCGCCTTTCCCGGTTCCGGCGCGCGGCGGTCCGCCGGGAGCGCATCGGGCCCGATGGAATCGAGCGACTATTGTACCGCCTGGAGCCGAACCTTCGATTCGCGTGGGGCGAGAGATGTCCGGCGACGGGCGCGGCGCATCGCATGCCGCGCCAGGGCGTTATTCCTCGTAGAGGAGGGCTCGATACGTGGCGCGGGTGGGACGCCAGTACGGTTCGTCGTTCGCTACCCAGATCGAGGTCACCCGCTTCGTCCAGTTGCCCGCGTCGTCGTAGATGTACTCGTAGCGCGTCTTCGTCTCCGATGGGGTCGTCGTCATCACGACGATCGGCATCGCGAGGCGGCCGGACGTCGTTTCGATCGAGACATTGCCGTGTTCGTCGTATTCATAGGTGATGGCGAACGGCGCGTCGTCCGATGCCGCTGTGTGGAGTTCGATCTTGCTCAGGAGGCCGCTTGCATCGAACGTCTCGAGGCTCCATGAGATGAGCTCCCCGTCCGGGTCGTAGCGGTCGGCGCGCTCTGTGGTTCCGCTGTAGGTGTAGACGACATGTGAGATCTCCGCGCCATCGTCGTCGGACTCGGTGACCGACAGTAGCTTGCCGTCGGCGTCTCGCTCGTAGACGACCGTCTTGCGGAGCGACCCGTCGCTTGCGAGGACCTCCGCCGTCGTCCGCATCCCATCCCCCTCGTGGGTATAGACGATTGTCTCGGACGGCCAGCTCCATCGGCCGTACTCCTCTTGCCGGCGGAGCCGGCCGTCTTCGTAGATGTAGTAACGGGTCGACTCGGCGTCTCCTCTTGAACCGATCTCGACCCACTCGACGACGTGTCCTTCGTTGTCGAACACGATCCACTCGACCGGGGACCGTGATCCCTCTCGCGACGACGTGCCGTTCGAGGCGATCGGCGCTTCTTCGACGCGGACCTCGCGGACGTTGCCGTTCAGGTTGAGGTCCTCCCACGACGTGCCGTGAAGCGGGTCGGCCATGTGGTGCACCGACCAGGAGATCGACGCGAGCAGACACAGCGAGAGGCCGCGGGCCGGCCATCCGATCCGTTTGCTGCGTAGGAAGCGTATCATCGACTCCACCTCGCGGCTGTCCAATCCAGCTATGATACCGGATGCCGCGCGCCACTGGTACCCTCTCGAGGGGCGACTGGGTCTCCGGTTGCGCTCCGCGGGACGTTCGCATCCTCTCCATCTGATTCACACGGTGCGCGAGCAGGCTGTGGACGATGGATCGGAGGAACCGGATGATACCTGGGTTCCAATGGCGCTTCTTGAATGCGAGGAAAATCATGAGTCAACCGAAACGGTGGCACAGGCTTCGCCGGCTCGGGCTACCGAGCGTGATCCTGATCGCGGCCGCGATGGCGTTGTGGGCGATCGGATCTCTGCCGGGGATCTCGTCCGATGCGAAGGGGGAGGTGGACATGAAGACGACGGAATCCGGATCGGCCTCGTCGGAGGCGGTCTTCGCCGGAGGCTGCTTCTGGTGCATGGAGTCGATCCTCGAGCCGGTCCCGGGGGTTCTCGAAGTGATCTCGGGCTACACCGGAGGGACGGTCGAGGACCCGACGTACGAGCAGGTGTCCTCCGGGACGACGGGACATTACGAAGCGGTGTCGGTGCACTTCGACCCCGCCCAGGTCTCCTACAGGGAGCTGTTGGACGTCTTCTGGCGGCACATTGACCCGACCGATCCCGGCGGGCAATTCCATGATCGCGGCAGCCAGTATCGGACGGCGATCTTCGTCCGAGATGACGAGCAGAGGGCGGCGGCCGAGGTATCGAAGCGCGCGTTGGAGACGGCCGGGATCTTCGATTCGCCGATTGCGACCCAGATCCTGCCGGCGCAGACGTTCTACCCGGCCGAGGCGTACCACCAGGACTACTACCTGAAGAACGAGGCCCGCTTCCGTGCCTACAGCGCCGCCACCGGGAGAATGGCGTTCGTGCAGGCGGCCTGGTCCGGGCACGAGGACGTCTCGCTGTTCCCGGCGGACGATCCGCCGTGGGAAGGATTCGAGAAGCCGTCGTCGGAGGATCTACGAACGATGCTGACGCCGCTTCAGTACTCCGTGACGCAGGAGAACGGGACCGAACGTCCGTTCCAGAACGAGTACTGGGACCACCACGAGGAGGGCCTCTACGTCGATGTCGTCTCCGGCGAGCCGCTGTTCAGCTCGACCGACAAGTTCGACTCCGGCTCTGGCTGGCCGAGCTTCACGCGTCCGATCGATCCGAAGCACGTCGTGACGCTCGAAGATCGAAGCCTCTTTCCCGTGCGGGTCGAGGTTCGAAGCCGAATCGCGGACTCCCACCTCGGGCACGTCTTCAGGGACGGTCCTGCCCCGACGGGGATGCGGTACTGCATCAACTCGGCGGCGCTGCGGTTCGTCCCGAAGGGAGAGATGGAGAACGCAGGGTACGCGGCCTACCTGGATCGGTTCGAGTAGAGGCCTTCGCCGCGCGGGGTCTCGTCGGGCCCGTGGACGAGGTCGTCCGGAGCGAACCGAACAAGATAGCGATTCAGCAGCAGCGCGGCTCCATTGCCGCTGACCGAGGCGATTCGCGCCCCGCTGCCCAGTGCACGCGGGTGGGCGGAGAGCGTAGTGGTGTCCTGCAGGAACGCTCGCCCGTCGCTCACGATGTACCGCCGAAGTGCGACGATGGCCGCGTCCTCGCGGTCGGCGTCGATCTCCTGGTGCAGGGTCAGGAATCCCGCCCCTTCGGGGAGAATCTGCGCCTGAAGCGGCACCTCGAAGACCCCGGTGTGGCCGTCCTCGCCGGCTTCGAACAGGGCCTGCCGGTTCTCATAGCTCGTGTAGTCGGCGATGGCGGCAAAGCCGCCGGCCCACGGATCGACAAGAAACAGGTTCATCCGGGGCCATCCGGCGGTCGCCGACATGTCCTCGACGAAGACGAGGAGGGACGATCCGCCGTCGATCCATCCTACGCTCTGTGGGACGATCCCCGCCGCGTCGTACCAGGTGGGGAAGCCGACGGTAAACGCCGACGTTGGGATGAACTGCTCGATCGCTCCGGTGGCCGCATCCAAGATCCAGACGCCGTTGATGGAGTCACCGAACGTGGGGCCCTGCGTGATCAGCGCGACCCGTCCGCCGTCCGGCGACCAGGCCGGAGGCCTCAGGATCCGAAACGCGTTGGGGAATCCTTTGGGCAGCGGCCAGAGGCTGTGCGAGGCGTTTGGGTCGGCCCGGAGGCTCAGATCTCCGCCGTCCGGGATCGAAGCGATCCGAAGCTCGGCCGCGCCGTCGGTTGCCGTCTCGATCGGGCGGACGAAGGTCAATATGTCGGCCGAACGCCACGTGGGGAAGAGGTCGATCCAGGCGTCGACCGAATCGTCGAACAGGCTGCCGAAGGCAAGGTCGTTGGTACAGTTCGTCGTCGTGCCGCTCGTGAGATCGACGACCCAGATGTCCGGTTCGTACAGGTAGAGAAAGGCGTTCTCGGTCATCGCGATCCGCTCTCCGTCCGGCGCCCACTCGAAGTCGGTTGCCGGACGCATCAATTCGGGCAGTGGGAGAGCGCGGCGGTCGCCGGACGCGAGTTCGAAGATCCTCAGTCGATCTCCACCTTCGAGCCACGCGATCCGCCGGCCGGTCGGATCCAGCCGGTGCACATGGAACGGCGAGGTGAGTGCGAGGTCGTCGGAGAACAGGTCGTAGAGAAGCTCGGGGGACGGAGCGGCCAATCCCAGAAGCGATGCGAGAAACAGCCCAAGGAGCAACAAGGAGAAGATGAACCGGCTCATCGCGGACCTCCTATCGCGGCGTTTGTCATGGAGCCGTTCCCGAATGGATCATCCATTCGGCATCATTCTAGCATGCTTGCGGCGGCTCGAAGACGGCGCGTCGGATGTGCCGCCGACACCGCATGACGATCTCGGCGCCGCGGCAGGATCCTCTTGCCTGACCGCGGCGGGTCCGCTACCGTTGCACGGGGAGGCGCGCATGGGCGGACACACGCTGGACGATGCACGGCTGCTGAGCTTCGATATCGAGATCTCCGACGTGTTCGATCTCGACCCGGGAGAGGACATGGAACGGTACGCCCCGTTTCACATCTCGGTGGCGGCGACCGCGGTGCCGGGCGGCGAGGAACGGCATTGGCTCTCGGTCGATGAGGCCGGCGAGCCGGCGCTCAACCTGACTCGCCGGCGGGCGCACGAGTTGCTGGAGTACCTCGCGGAGAAGCTCGACGAGGGCTTTGCCCTCTGTGCGTGGAACGGGCTCCATTTCGACATGCAGTGGATCGGGCATCATGCCGGGGACATGGCGCTGGCGGCAGAGATCGCGCTCGAAATCTACGATCCGATGTTCCAGTTCTTCAACGATCAGGGGTACCCGGTCGGCCTCGCAAGTGTGGCGGCCGGTTTCGACATCGCCCAGAAGAAGCTGATGAACGGGGCGGATGCACCGAAGGAGTGGCGCGCCGGCCGGTACGACTTGGTGAAGCGCTACGTCCTCGGCGACTGCCAGATCACCCATCAGGTCGTTCGGGCGATCCGCGATGCCGGCCGCATTCAATGGGTGAATCGAAACGGCGAGCGGAAATCGAAGTCGATGAAGCGACTGATGACGGTCGGGGACGTCATCGAGGCGCCCGGCCCGGATCAGTCGTGGATGGACCGACCGCTGCTGAAGGCGAGCTTTCACCAATGGGTCGACGAAGCCCTGTCGGGGACGCAACTCGAGCTGGGGTTCTGAGGAGTGTCCGAAGCGGTGGGGTGCCCGTGGCCCGTGACACCGCCGGGCGCGATCGACGGAGGGTGACCGGGTGGAGATTCGATGGCGATCGGGGCGGACCCTTTCGTCGCTGTCGCTGATCGGTGCCAACCTCGCACCGCTGATCGGCGTTCTCGTCCTCGGCTGGGATGCCGGCGTGGTCGTGCTGCTGTACTGGGTGGAGAACCTCGTCCTCGGCGTCTACACCATCCTGCGGATCGTCTTCGCTCGGGTGCCGGTGCCGTTGTTTCATGCCGGGAAGCTCTTCGCGATCCCGTTCTTCGCACTTCACTTTGGCGGCTTCTGCGCGGTTCACGGGCTGTTCATCATGGCGTTGTTCGAACTGGGCGGCGGACCGGGCGCCGTTCTTGCCGAGACCTCCTCTTCCGGCCTGTTCGTCTTCTTCGAGCTGCTCGGTGCGGTCCTCCGAAGTCTGTGGAGCGATCCTCCACCGGCGTTCGGTTGGCTGGTGATCGGTTTGCTCGCGAGCCACGGGATCTCGTTCGTCCAGAACTTCATCCTCGGGGGCGAGCGACAGGAGATTACGATCGGGAAGCTGATGACGCTGCCGTACCGGAGGATCGTGCTCCTTCACGTTGCGATCCTCGCCGGCGGCGTTCCGGTGCTGCTCCTCGACTCCCCGCTGGCGCTGTTGATCATCCTCGTCGTGCTGAAGGCGACGCTCGATGTGATCCTGCATCTGCGCGAGCATCGTCCCGACCCCGCGAGGAACCGAACGGAGCGCGTTGCGTAGGCCCCGGATGGCGGCGCGGCGTGTGCTAGACTGTCGAATCATGAAACGACGCGCGGTGACTCTGCTCTTCCTGTCGATGGCAGCGCTTTCGCTGACGGGATGTCTGTTCACAGTGAACGATCCCCTGGTTGCACCGGACGGTACGTTGGCCGTCTTCCTCGGGACCGAGGGCGACTACACGCTGTTTCCCGAGAATGGGGTGCTCCATCTCTTCCGGGACGACGCATGGACTCCGATCCCGGCGGCGACGATCGAGGAAGCGGGGGGGCTGTTCGATCTCTCTCCCGACGGCACGGAGGCGTTGTACGTGAAGGTTACAAGCGACGTCGACTCCGGGGATTGGGGGGACCTGTTCTCGCCCTTCGTCTCGTCGCTGTACCGATGTGCGCTGCATCCCGACGCCGCCCCGGAGCAGATCCTGCAGACCACAAGTGCGATCGCGAAGGCGGAGTGGGTTCGAGGCGACCGAATCCTGATGCTGGTCTTCGGCGAGGAGGGACTGGGAACGCTTCACGCCGTCGATCCGACGACCGCCGAAACGTCGACGCTCGCCGAGAACCTGTTGTCGTTCGCGACCGTCGGAGACACGGACGCGTTGCTTCTGTTCGCGGCGCATCCCGAAACCGAACCGGCGCGGGGCCGTGTGGACCGGTGGGATCCTATAACCGGAGAACGCCGACCTGTGGCGACGTTCGTTCTTCACGAGGGGACGATCGAGTCGTTCGCGGCGTTGCCGCACCGGCTGTTCTGGGATGTCAGCTCCGACGGGCAGTGGCTCGCCCTCGGGCTGTACGACGGGACCCTTCTGAGCCCATCCGTCGAGACCGAGCTTCCGGCGCTGTACCTGATCGACCTCGTCCTCGGCGAGGCGGAGCGGATCGCGGCGGAGGCGCTGATGCCCGCCTTTGCGCCGGACGGGTCAGGCCTCGTCTACGCGGCGGAGAGCGACGACGGGCTCGGCATGTTGATGTGGCACGCCCTGCCGTCGGGCACGTCCGTCGAAGTGCCCGGGAGTCTCGGCATCTCGACGGCGACTTGGCTCGGACCGACGACGCTGGCGATGACGTTCGAAGGGGACGAGGACCGGCATCGGTTGGTCGCGCTCGACGTAGAGACGGAGACGATTCGCGTGCTCGTCGAGCTACCGGTGGAAGACGGCGATTAGCGGCAAGCAGCGAACGGCGCGTCCGCGGTCCAAACCATCCGAAACAGCCGGCGCGGCTGATCGCGGACCGGGCGAACTTCGAACCGGAGAAGGGGACCGTCCACCGCGGCCTGCTCGAGGGTGAACAGGACCTCGGAGATCGGCGCTTCGGCTTGGGCGCTCGCCGCGTGTTCGGCGAGTAAACGCCTCGGCTCGAGATCGTGCGCGGCATCCTCGGCGGACGGATAGGCGAAAACGATTGTTCCCATTGGGCGATCGTCGACGTGTCGATAGCCGACGCCGAGCACTGCATATCCGTGCAACGGTTCGCCGGACTCGAACCACGCTCGGAGCGCATCGACGGGCGAATCCTCCTCGGGGGCTCCGATTCGGTCGAGCAGCGGGTTCGGGCTGAAATGAAGACAGGTGGAACCACCGATCATCAGGATCGCGGACAGCGGCTCGCCGAGCGGCCCGAGCGCGGATAGGACGGCGTCGGCCTCGGAGAGAGCGGGGATGGCGGAGGAATGCCTGGCCAGGACGAGTTCGACGGCCGGGTAGGAGCTGCAGAGGATGAGCAGCCGTTCGTGTTCGATCACCCCGGTGTTGTGGATGGCCAGTTCGGTCGTGCGCACCCAGTCCAGTTTCGGATCGATCGAGCGCGAGAAGATCGACCCCACACCGGACGCGGTCTGCACGAAACCCCGCTCGTCCAGACGAGCGAGGAACCCGTCGAAATCCGCGCTCTCGCTTAGCTTCAACAGGTACATCGGGGGGATACCCGCGGCGGTGATCTGGGCCTCCCACTCGAGGTCCAGGGTGTCGAACCCCCACGTCTCGGCGTGCGCGGCGACGTGGAACAGCGCGTAGGCCGATGCGGCGGCGTGATCTTCGTCGATTCGTCGGAGAAAGGTCATCTTCACGTCGAGCGACGCCCGGCCGGTGAGCCACGGGACCCCGACGGCATCCTTCAGCGCGGCCCAGTCGGTCCACGCGACGATGGGATCCTCGAGCGATGCCGGGATCCACGCCAGGGCTTCGGTGAGGCCCCCGGCGACCGCGGCGAAGGAACAGGCGAACAGCAGCCCGAAGATCGCGATTCCCTTCCCGGACATGGTGGTGCATCGTACGTCGATCGGGCGCCGATGTGAAGTCTCCGGTCCGATCGGAGAACGGCGACAGGATTCAATCCGGCCGGTCGGCGCCGCGGCGAAGATCGGACGGCGTCCGAGCGGTGGGGACCGAGTCGCATTCGGTTCGGAGGCGTGTTGCCTCACGTAGGAATGTACTCGAACGACCATTCGTTGCCTCATGAAGGAATGTACTCCAAATCGACTTGTTGTTGAGCCTCGCTCTTGGCCGAAACGAGGCTCGTCAGTTCGTCCTGAA
>Ga0272443_10003961_pt1 | contig 16758 bp, 22 predicted proteins | sample SSMAcet12_FD_193581 | JGI IMG/M metagenome (GOLD analysis project Ga0272443, IMG submission 193581) | Marine sediment archaeal communities from Little Sippewissett salt marsh, Falmouth, MA, United States - SSM-Acet-12 | ecosystem: Environmental > Aquatic > Marine > Wetlands > Sediment ... | reverse complement strand
CCAGAAGTGTGTATTTTAATTACAGAAATAAAAGACAAAAAACTAATAGTAAATAAAAAAAACATTGGAATAATTGAAAAAAGTACTCCAATATTTATTCCACCATAGTCATTGATAAAATCAAATACATCAAATATCAAAGATAAATTCAGCATATTGGAAAGAATTACTAGCACTATAACCAAATACCAAAAAAATTTTGCCAATTTATTCTTGCACAATTTCTGAGAGGTTATTTTATAAGACTCTATAGTGTTCATAATTCAAATAATATTATAGTTTAAGTCTACCATATACCTAAAATCCAATAAAATAAAAAAACACTCTGTATATATTTCATATTGCGCAGAGTGTTATGAGTGGCCATTTAATAAGGCCAGTGCGACATGATGATGACGATAATAATGGCCGGCAGGGTAAAAGGAATCATCGGCATGACTATTTTATTCCTGAAATTTTCAGAAGCTATGCCGCCGATAATTAAAATGGCAGCAGCAACGATGGCCATTATGCCGAGCCAATAAATGCTGGTGGCTAGCATTAAAAAAATCAAGGTAGAGAAATGAGCAAAGGGGAAAATATAGATAAATTTAGTGGTGCTGATTTTTTCCCAACTTGGATGTAATTGCTTGATCCAATGCCAGAGCCCCATCAAAATCAAAATACCAATAAAACCGCCTAGCATTAAAATCCTCCTTTATTTGGATGTTTAAAACACTTTAAACCATAAAAGACAAGCAGTCAATATTACTTAGTAAAATTCAAAAAAGTTTGAACCCCTCTAGCCACCCTTTCAATAAATTTTACTTGCCGTAGGCGGGCACTCTGTAGATATGTTCTTAGGGTGCCTGCCTCGCCGATAGGCGGGGTTTTTTGGATTTAAAAACCCCCTAGGTATTAGGAGGTATTTTTGGTATAATAAAATTAAATTATGGAAACAAGCAAAACCATGAATAGTAAAACAGTCATACAAGTAAAAAACCTCAGCAAGATTTACCAGCTTGGAAAAATTGAGGTGCCTGCGTTGACAGAAGTGTCATTGGATATTTATGAGGGTGACATGGTCTGTATTATGGGAAAGAGTGGCTCGGGAAAATCGACTTTACTGCACCAGCTTGGATTAATTGACACCCCCACCAGCGGATCAATACATATAGCGGGCCAGGACGTGAGTAAATTTTCGGAAAACAAAAAAAACGACCTAAGGTTAAGAAAACTGGGTTATGTATTCCAAGAGTACGCCCTGTTGCCGGAACTAACAGCCCTGGAAAACGTGTACCTACCCGGTCTGATGAGGGGTGCAAAAAAATCCGAATACACGAAAAAAGCCCACGAGCTACTTAATACAGTTGGGTTGGGAGGTCGAGAAAAACACCGTCCCAATGAACTTTCCGGCGGTGAGCAACAAAGGGTCGCCATCGCCCGCTCACTGATCAATACCCCAGAAATAATCTATGCTGATGAACCAACGGCAAATCTGGATACGGTTTCTTCAGAAACGATAATGACCACGCTCCACGACCTCAATAAAAAACTTGGGGTTACCATTCTTTTTGTTTCACACGATCCTGATGACAAAAAATTCGCCAAGCGGACTATCAATCTCCAAGATGGCAAAATTAAAAATGACGACAAATGAACCATATATTAAAAACATCATTTTTTCTGGGTATACGCAGCGCACTTCGCGGTAATCGCGGTATTTCGATTATGACCATACTCATGATGGCAATTATTTATATCAATTTGCTGTTTCTCCCATCAATTATCAATGGAGCAATTGATCAATTAACCGAACAAATCATTGACACCGCTACTAGCGATCTATTAATTAAGCCAGGGGAAAATACAGATCGCATCGATAATACTGAAGACTTCATCAATAATATTAAAAATATTGAAGGCGTCGATGCGGTCACATCAACATTTGTACTGGCCAATCAGCTGGGGTATGAAAATGAATCAAAAGCAATTGCGGTAGAGGCAATCGATCCCGACAGTTACGCCGAGGTATTTACCACACCGGGAAATATGATTGAGGGTCAATTCCTGACGCCGGATAGTGAAGATATATTTCTAGGCATTGGAGTGGCTGGCGCGGATCGGAATGACATTCAAACATACAACCAGTCTTTTCAGACCTTACATAGCGGGGACACCGTCCAATTATCAATTGGCGACCAGGCTACCAAAGACATGATAGTCAGCGGCATTTACTGGAACCAATTCCCGTTCAGTGACAATAAAGCCCTGGTTACCCAGGAATTTGCCGCATCACTCAATCCCTCCCTAACTGACACTGCGACTGCCATCTATGTCCGATTTATCGATTCGGCATCGGAGCAAACAATTATTGATGCCATCTATTCATTGCGCAGTGATATAGATATTGAAACAAAGGAAGTACTCACCGCAACTATCCAAGACCAGGTAGAGACCTTTGACTTGATCAACAACATCCTGAAAATTATTTCCCTGATCGTGGCGGCCATAACCGTATTTATCATTACCTATGTTGATCTGGTAAACAAGCGTCGCCAGATCGGAATCGAACGTGCTATCGGCATACGGTCTTCAGCGATAGTCATCAGCTATATTCTCAAGGCACTAGCGTATTCCATCATCGGTGTAGCTATCGGCTTGCTGCTTTATTTCCTGGCGCTGGTGCCGTACTTCAATCAGCATCCTTTTGAATTTCCCAATGGGGATGTTGTGCCATCGCTAGACCGCGCTGATATTAGAGTCAACATAATCTTCTTGTTAATTGTCGCGGTGATTGGGGCTATCATCCCGGCATGGCGGTCAGTCAGGTTAAAAATCCTAGATGCTATCTGGGGTAAATAGCTTTTCTGGAACCGATAATATATAACAAAAAACATTCTAAAGCAAAATAAGCAACCTATAGATATTTCCTTAGAGTGCCTGCCTCGCCGATAGGCGGGATTTTTTGGTATACTTGATATATAAAAAATAATTAAAGTTTATGAGCAAAGAATATCTAAAAACCATGATTCAATTGGCTACCACCGCCTTTGGCTTGGTGACTGCTTTGGCCTGGAACGAAGCTATCAAAGCTTTGTTTTCGGAAATTTTCGGAACCACTTCGGGCATCGTCAGCTTATTCGTTTATGCTATAGTGGTCACCGTAATTGTTGTCTATGTCACCCGTAAACTAGGTAGGCTAGCTGAAAAATCAGGCGTGCCTCCGAAAAATAAATAAAAATTTTGTGAAGCAAGCCATTATTTTAATTGTATTAATAATCATTGCCGGCATTGCGGCCATATTTATTTTTGGCAATCCGTTTACCAACGAAATAGGACTGTTAGACATCAGTGAACAACAGCCTGTTGTAATTAAAAATATAGAATTAACAGATCGTGATTTTTATAAAATATATTATACGGACGGTTATGAAAAAAGTGAACCTAAAATCATGGTCCTGGTCATCCAGCCGGATGACAATTACCTGGGCAGTATCAGTCAGTGGGGTGAACAAGCCAATAAACATGATTTTGCCCTGGCCGTTATTCCCGACTGGACTTTCGAAAAAATAACGGAATTTAATATTGATGCACACCAAAATTTAGGCGTAAACAAAATTGTATATACCGGATTTTCCCACGGCGGTTATACCAGCTGTGGGCAAGGATTATCTAACCAAACATATGTTGATGCCATTATCCCCATGGGTGCTTACTGCCGGGACGACGATCTGGACGGCCAACCGCAAACCACTCCGATTCTCACCATAATCGGAGCACAAGATAATTGGGCCTTAGGTGATGACTTAATCAGACCCGATCAAAGGCAATTTTCGTTCGTGACTCAAATTGATACCGAATACGTGCTTATCCCCGGCATTGGCCATCAATTTCCCACTAGCTACATGGATGAAGTCGGGGATTGGCTGATGGAAAATATCTAACTTAACCAGCATGACACTATGGATACGCCTTACGATTTTAATGAAATAAACCAGACAGAAAAAAATGCAAGAGAAAAAATTATTTCTACTCTGATTTTTATCTTGCCGCTGGCTTTGGTTTACGTGATCGGTATCTCCCTGGGTGGTCTGGAAAACGCCATCAACGGAGCAGATGTAATTTTCAGAATGATTTGGGCCTTTTTCTCTTCATTGCTGGGAACATTGATATCTGCAATATTTTTTTGGCTGGTTATTATCGCTCTTATTTTTTGGATAATTTACCTTGTTTTTGAAAAAAAACAAAAAATAGATTTCAAGAAAATCATCCTTAAATACTTCGAAAGTATTGGCTGGGGCTTGGCCATGGCAATTTTTCTTTATATCGGCCTTAACTGGCAGCTGCCAAATTTCTTTACCTTTGAAACGAGTGATTCAGTGGCACAACAGGCTGTAGCCGGAGGACTGACCGGCGTCTGGTCGAAAATCGTGGCCAGCATCGGCGCTGGTGTTTTTGAAGAGTTGCTTTTCCGGGTCTTGATATTGAATGGGATTTTTATGTTTTTTATCGGCAGCAAAAAAAATACTTCCATGGAAGATGACATGCCTAATTTTATCAAAGCAGCCGCCATCTCTTCGCTGATATTTGAGGTCATGCATATTGGGACGGTCACCAGTATTCCCGGCTTGTTGTTTATTTTTTTAGGTTCGCTAATACTTTCTTTTATTTACCTAAAAAGAGGATACGCGGTGGTAGCCGGCACGCATATTGTTTTCAACCTGATTTTATTATTCGGAATTATCAGTTAAAAAAAATTCTATTAGTTACATTATCATAAGAACTGGGAATGGGTCTTTTTCTAAATCATCCATCTCTGAACGCAATATTGGTTTGGGTATATGAGCACCACCTGCCCCGCAAGTACCAATAATGTAACCCTCAGCATTAACTTTCGGTTCCGTAACAATTTTAAAAGCAGGGCTGCCTTCCAACATACCCCCGCCCGAGTAACTTCCAGTCGGGTTACATTCACTAGCTATGCCCGTGGCACTGCAATCGCTGTCACTGAGACACTGCTGGCCCCACTCCTGCCCCGCATCAATACAACCAAAAGGGGAAACCATTTTAATGTTTTTTGAAGAAACTTGGTCCCTGAAGTTACAATAAACAATTCTTCCAGATTCAGTAAATAAAAAAAATGTTATAAAAATTAATAATTAATTTTCGTTTGTTCTTTTTTACGTAATCCACAGCTTCTCTCACTTTTTTCCACAATGGCCATATCCTTTCTGGTACTTATATTATGTGTTTTTTCTTTCCTCCACCAATCGCTGACCGCAGTAATCCATGGCGTTCTGGATACTAGCTAATTTTTCAGGATCATTAATCTGGTTTAAGCGGTAATCAGCCAAACGATTGTTAAGGTAATCCCAGATTCTTTGGTAATCATTATTCTCAATCCAATTCCTGCCAATAATTCTCATTTATTTTCCCATTCTCTGCATTTGGATTAAAAAAATCAATTGACACAAGGTATGCAGACCCAGCTGCTGCAATTACTATCACGATTATAACTAATAGCAAGCTCTTTTTATACTTTTGTTTTTCTTGTTGTTGGGGTGGTTGGTTCTGCTTTTCCATAATTTTGGTTTTATCTCTTTGACCTTCTTAATAAGGTTATTATTAGTATTAATATACCTGGAATGAAAAAAATAACTAAGATTACTATTAAAGCAGTTAAGTCATTATGGTACGTTGTAACTGTAGCTGAAAAAGCTCTACCATCTTCTAATTGACCTTCAATTATATACTCACCGGTAGAAATTATAGAACTGCCTAGCTGTTTTATATCATTTCTTTGAATGGTTTCCCACACTGGTTGCCCGCCCGTCCACTCTGAATCCATGCAACTTTGTGTTGCTGTAATATCATCTGGATATTGAACAACATATTTCCTGTGAATGCTATCACATCCGCCATACGTATTGAATACAATGAAAATCCACATAAATCCAAACAACAACAAAGCTATACCTATTACCATACCCGTATAACCTTGCTTCTTCTTAGGTTTTTCCGGTTGTGGCGTTGGTTGTTGTTGGGGTTGATTTTCCATATTATTTTATTTCTCATTAATTATCTTCATTGCAAATCACCACCTCATCAAATTCTTCTAGTGTAACTTTTTGTGGTATATAACAAGTTTCAAGCGCAACTCCGAAAATACAATTTTCTCCTTTAGGACAGTCTTTAATTACATGGTTATAAGCACAATGCCCAATAAGATAGTCCTGATCGTCAGTTTTTGGTTCCCAATCTTCGGATTTTTTTTCATATGATGTATAACAAACACCAGAAGTACAATCACTTCCCTCATAACAAGCCTCCCCAGCATCACTGGGACGACTAATACACTTTACCGAGCATTCCCGCAACCATAAATTCTCATTATCATCACAATTGTAACTATAGGGTGCTTTCCCCCACAGCTCACACCACGACTGCTCAAAATCACAATCACTGCAAACAAAATAAACACCAAAAGCAAAAACACCAAAAGCAATTAAAATACCCCCCAAAGGCATTATTACCCAAAACCACCATTTCTTATAAAATTTCTTTTGCGTCGTGAATTGCGGTGGGGTTTGTTGTTGGGATTGATTTTCCATTTTTTATTTAATAATTATTCTAGTAGTCTATCAAAATCCTATCATCTGATGTCCTGATGCCCGTGGCCGCGGGTATATTATATCTCAGCCCATTGAATACTGATACCAGGATAGAACCCTCGCAATCACTTAGCGAGTCCATCAAGGTGTCATCAGAAAAATTAACTGTAATCATGCCTTCTTCCAGGACCACGCTGTCAAAGGAGAAGTCATGGGCATCAAATGGCGTACGCACGAATCCTTCCGCCAACTGCTCTTCGGTCAACTCATTTTCAAATTGGGCCGTAAAAATTTCCTCCAAAGTGCTATCCGGATAAGTCATATCTGTGGCTACTGTTTGGACGAACGAAGGATGGCAAGCCTCCAAAGTGGTATTAGCTTCATCGGCCGTCTGGTTGTAATATAATAAAGAGACTGACGTAGACTCTTCACCCATGCTCTCATTTGTGTTTACTGCACTATTAACCGCATTTACATTTGTATCCTCCGTCGTAGCAGCTGAGTTAGAGACATTTTCAGCTGATGTGCAGCCGCTTAATGTGAAAACTGCTAATAAGGCAAATATTCCCAAATAAATTGTTTTTTTCATATTTTTTTATTAATTATCTATAGTCTTATTTTACTACATTGTTTGATAAAATGTAAAAATGAATAATTTACCTATTAAACATTAATTTATATAAATATGGAAAAAACCAGTCGGTTTTAAAGACAAAAATCCCGATGCAGCCGGGGGCATGGTATTCGTAGGCGCCTTGATGATCGGCATCGGTTTGGGAGTTTTGTTTAATAATGTGGCTGTTGGCACCATGATCGGCCTGGGTGCCGGATTTATACTGTTCGGCGTGATCAAAGCGGTAATTCCACAATAATTTATAATAAAAAACACCCTATATTGTAAAAGGGTGTTTTTATTTTATTTAATTACTTTATTCCTTTTTCTACTTCCTCTTTGCTAAGCTTTTTCGTGCAGAAGAACCAATCCTTGCACTCGAGGTCTTCTTTCCCTTCCATGCGGTCTTGGGCCGCATTGCAGGAACCCGCCGGTGACATAATCACGTCATCGCCTGGACGCCAATCAGCCGGCGTGGCAATACCAAATACATCCGCTGCCTGTAAGGCAATAAGCGTTCTGTATAATTCATCAAAATTTCTTCCCGTACTCAGCGGATAGTATAGAATTGTCCGAATAATCCCTTTAGGATCGATGTAAAACACGGCCCTTACCGCTTTGGTGTTGCTTTCACCGGGCTGGATCATGCCGTATTTCTTGGCGACCTCCATGGTAATATCCTCGATGAGCGGGAATTTCACTTCTACGTTCTTCATACCCCGATACTCAATCTTTTCTTTGATGGTGCGTAGCCAGGCAATGTGGCTGTACAGACCATCTACCGATAGACCAACTAATTTGCAGTTGGCATCAGCAAACTGCTTGTCCATGCTGGCGAAAGTCATGAACTCCGAAGTGCAGACCGGGGTAAAATCAGCCGGGTGGCTGAAAAGGATCACCCACTGGCCTTCATACTGTTTGGGAAAATCAATATCCCCTTGGGTGGTAACCGCCTTGAAAGCCGGTGCCTTATCGCCAATGCGCGGCATCGGGGTTACTTCTTGATTTTCGTTATCTTGTAACATATTTTTTTGATTAATTTGTAAATATTTCAATTTGTAATCTTATTTAACGGTTTGGTAACTACTCAATATCCGGCAGCACTCCCAGTGAATCATTGAAACGGTTGATGAAATTAAACAAACCCACCACACTAGTCAGCTCCACGATTTCCTCATCAGTAAAATTATCCTTCACTTTTTGGAATAATTCTTTATCAATATTATAAGCATGTTCGGTGGAAGCGGCCGCATATTCCATGGCTATCTTCTCCCGGTCATCATTTACTTTCTCAATATCACCGATCTCCTCCACGCTTAAACCCAAGCTTTTCAACATCTGTTTGGAAACGCTCACGCAAAATTCACATTTATTGGCTTCGGAAACAGCGAAAGCTATTTTCCATTTCAGTTTGGCATCGACCGGCTTATCATCCATGGTGGCCTTAAACAGGGTAAAAAATCCGATTAAAATATCTTCATTGCTGGCCATGACCCGCATCCACTTGGGCACGCTGCCGGTTTTGGCCTTCATCTGTTCAAAAAGCTCTTTGGCTTTACCTTTGGCCTCGTCATCAGTGACGAGATGAACTAATGGTTCAGGACTGTTCATATGTTTTTTATTAATTATTATTTTTTTATTTTACTTAATATTAGTGAAAATATAAATATTGCAGTACCAACCAAAACAATAGTCGCGCCAGTGGGCAAGTCATAAACATAAGAAACAATAATGCCCAATAATATCGTTAATTCTGATATTAAGACTGAAATTATCATCATGCCCTTGAAAGATCCGGCCAATAATTTTGCGGTGGCCGGAGGGATGATGATCAATGCTGAAACAAGAATAATACCCAAAATCTTTACTCCCAAAACCACGGCCACGGACAACGTAATATACTGAGCTAAATCCAAAAACGTAACATTTACGCCGTTGATATAAGCCATATCCTTATCAAAAGCTATCTGTACCAATGGTTTAAAAAAGATTAATAAAAACAGCAGTAATATTACAACGCCTGAAACTATTAGTGGTAATTCAGCGCCACTGATGGACAAAATATTTCCAAATAAAAAGGATATCAATTCAGGCTGGTATCCGCTTTGCAAAGTGATTATGACCACGCCCAAGGCCATGCTGGCAGTGAAAAAAATACCAATAATCGTATCCGAAGAAAGTGATGTTTTTTTCTCCAAAAGATAAATACCGACGGCAATAACTATCGCATAAGCTATGGCAATGGGTAATGGGTTGGTACCCGCGAGCAAAGCCAAAGCAATGCCGGCCAAGGAAGCATGGGCGATGCCGTCACCAAAAAAAGCCATACGTCGTAGCACTACAAATATCCCCAAACAAGCCAGCAAAGCGGCTAAAAAAATTCCGGAAATTAAAGCCCGCTGCATGAAAGGGTAAGTAAATATTTCAGCTATGTTTGTCATTCTGGTGTGAATATAAGGATATATTTATATCGTAAAGTTTTTGCAGGGTCTGGGTGGTCAATACTTCAGCCGGCTTGCCCATGCAGATCATTTTCTTATTAAGACATAAGACCTGAGTGGCATAACGATGCACAATATCAACTTCGTGGGAAACAAAAACAATAGTCACTTGATGATCTTCGTTAAGATGCTTAATAAGTTCGAAGAAACTGCGCTCGCCCTTTATATCTATGCCTGAAGCGGCCTCATCCAAAAAAACAATCTTTGGGCCATTCAATAAAGCATTGGCTATCAGTACGCGCTGCAATTGCCCTCCGGACAATGAACCGATTAACTGATCTTTAGCTGACCACATACCAACTTCCTTCAACTGAAACTGAATATCTTTCTTAAAATATTTCTTATCTGAGGCCAATGTCATGAACTCATTCACCGTAATAGGAAAAGACTTATCAAAAGTGAATCTTTGGGGCACATACCCAATTTCATGACGAACATTTTTTGTTGCCTGTCCAAAAACTTTTATGTCCCCACGATAAGATATCAAGCCAAGCAAAGCTTTTAACAGGGTTGTTTTGCCAGAGCCATTGGGACCGATGATGGCCGTGATTGATCCTTCGACAATATCAAAAGTCAGGCCATCTAGTATTCGACTATCGCCATATTGAACGGTCAGGTTATTAACAGAAACAGCGGGCATTATTAATAAGCATTAATGATTGTATCTGCATTGTATTTTATCAGTTCCACATACGACTGTCGACCAGACACACCCCCCAGAGGGTCCATCTCATAAACAGGCAATTCCACATCATCAGCAAAAGGCTTAATCACATCATCAGACATTTGGGGCTCTGAAAATAACGCCGGCACGCTGTATTCATCTACTAATTCCTGTAGTTCCGTCAGTTGTCCCGGTGTGGGTTCAGTTCCTGGAGACACCTGAAAAACACCAGCTATAGTTATTCCGAATTCTTCTGCAAAATAAGCATAGCTGTCATGAAAAGTAATGATAGCTGGACTTTCAATAGATGATAAAGATTCTTTTACTTCAGTCTTTAATTCATCCAGCTCCTCAAGATAAGAATTTAAATTTGTCTCATAATTATCAGCATTATCAGGATCTGAGGTCTTTAGTTGTGTAGCTATGTTGTTAGCAATTTTTTTTGCATTATCTACAGATAACCAATAATGAGGATCGTGATCCCCATGCTCATGTTCGTGTTCTTCATCTTCATGTTCATCTCCATGCTCATGTTCGTGTTCGTCTGCAAATTTAATCAGAGTTATGCCAGAATCAACAGATTTTACTGTCACATCATCCAGACTATCTGTGATGTCATCAGCCCAATCGTCCAAGCTATTACCAATTTTGAAAACAGTATCTGCACCGTCAAGATTTTTTATATCGCTTGGTGTCAATTCATATGTATGGGGACTTGCACCGGCTGGCAGTATTTGTATCACATCCGCAGAGCTGCCGGCGATTTCCCGGGTTATGTCATACAGCGGAAAAATTGTCGCTCCAACGGTCAATTTATCACCATTATTATTATTTACACCATTAGTGTCGACAAAAAGAAGCCATATGGCGACACCTATGGCTATCACAATCAGTATTGTGATTACTATATTGTTATTCTTCATATTTTTTTATTGCAATTATTACATATTCCAGTCAGGAACATGCTGTGATTAATATTTGTAAATCCCGATACTCGGGTGATTTTGTGTGAGCAAGGAATGCATTTAATTTTCTTGCATATTTGGCAAATTATGTGATGATGTTTTTCCTTGGCTATATAATAACGCTTTTCACCATCCAACTCATCAGCAAATATCAGCTCTTCTTCCTCAAACTTCTTTAAAATTCTATAGACAGTGGCCTGGTCGATTTTACCTTTGACCGACTTTACAATCTCCTTGGCGGTTAATGGATTAATTGCTTGTTTAATGATATTTAGGACTATATCTCGTCCTTTAGTATGTTTCATATATAAATGCAAATGATTCGCATTTAGTATAATACAACCATATTTTTTGTCAAGACATATAGTCATTATGTGGCTACAACCTTGTTTGGTATAATAAACTTATAAAAATTCAGGTTTAACAATGTTTTTAAAGTTTTTTATTACCGGTTTTGTCTTTAAAATCATCGCCAGCATCGATGACGCTTTTACTCGTATCCCGATAATTTCTGCTCTAGCCAAAAGCCGTAAAGGGAAAATTGCTTTTTCAATTGGCGTTTTTCTTTCCCTTTTAACTGCCCTGGCCTTAACCCTTATTTTTTCTACAGCCTTAGATGGTTTTGCCCATATTAAATATTATGCGGCCAGCTTGATCATAGTAATCGCGATAGCTATATATTTTGATTTATTCAGCGGTAAAAAAAGAGCCAAGCTAGCTCATCGTCATCACCAAAAAATCATACCCGAACATAAAACACACGAGCTACCAAATAAAAACTTCTTTAAACTAGTCGGTATCGGATTTTTGATCGCCTTTATTACGGTCATTGATGATACGGTAGTTTTTATACCATTATTTTTGGACGGATGGGAAAAGACAGTAGATATAATTATCGGGATTTTGACGGCTACGGTTGTGCAAATCATCCTGGTTATATATTTCGCAGAAAAAATTGAAAAATTAAAATACCGTAAGGAAATCAGTGCCATTGGTTTGATTATCATTGCCATACTAATCCTATTTGGAGCTTTATAAATTAATTAAACTTTATGAAAAAAATGGAAAAATTTCTTCGTTGGATAGTTATTGTGTTGATTTCTATAATTGCGACTGTTATTTTAGGAATTATTTTATATTGGGTTTTAAATTCATTTTATAATGAAAGTGATCCAAACCTGAATACAACAACTATTGTTGGTAAAAAATCTTGTTTAGTAGATGAAGATTGTAAATACTCATCTTCATACCAATCCGAATGCTGGTCGGAAGTGGCTGCAGGCACTTGTGGAATTGGTGACGAATGTTCTTATTTCATGCCTAATGAATGTGAATGTCAAAATGGAAGCTGTTTTTACAATAAAGACAAAGACATATTTGCAAATATTAATTCTAAACAAAATTCAAACACTACAGCAAATATCAACGAAGATCCCCGAGTCAGCCAACCAGATATTACAATTTCCATGTCACCCTCTCTTATACCGGCCACTGGACAAACAAACTGTTTTGATACACAAAAAATTATCAGATGCCCAAATGCTGGTCAAAACTACTACGGCCAAGATGGAATTTATGAAACAAATCCTCTATCATATACTGATAATGGAGATGGCACAGTCACAGACAATAACACCGGTCTGATGTGGACCAAAAATGCCGGAGATAAGATGCAATACTCTGAGGCAATCAGTCTTTCGGGCAATTATGAATTTGCCGGTTATAATGATTGGCGAGTACCCACCATCAAAGAACTTTACTCTCTGATTGACTTTGATGGGGAAGATATAGACCCGACCTCTACAAATACTGACAACCAAAATCCTTTTATTGATACAGACTACTTCGAATTTAAATACGGCGACTTGGATAGCGGTGAAAGAATTATTGATTCTCAGTGGGTGACAAATACAAAATATGTGTCTAATGTCATGAATAATCAGGAATGCTTCTTCGGCGTAAATTTCGCCGATGGACGTATCAAATGCTACCCCACGCAAACAAATAAAACATATTACCTAAGGCTGGTACGGGGAATGGGCGCTTATGGAGCTAATGATTTCCAGGATAACTCAGACGATACTATCACTGACGCTATCACCGGATTAATGTGGCAGCAATCAGATAGCGGTGAAGGCATGGACTGGCCTAGTGCTTTATCTTATTGTGAAAATTTGGATTTGGCTGGATATGATGACTGGCGATTACCAAATGCTAAAGAACTGCAATATATCGTTGATTATAACAATAGCCCAGACACTAATGCTCAACCAGCTATTGATGGAATATTCGAAACACAAACCATAGAAAACGAACTCGGCCAAAAAGACTATCCTTACTTTTGGACCAGCACCTCCCATGCCAATTCCCAAGGAGCAGCTAATGCGGTATATATTTCATTCGGACGGGCCTTGGGAAAAATGAACAACCAAGTAATGGACGTGCATGGAGCTGGTGCTCAGCGTTCCGATCCAAAAATAGGTGATCAGGCAGATTATCCCGACTACCGCGGACCGCAGGGAGATGTGGTCAGGGTTTTTAACTTCGTTCGTTGTGTCCGTAATTAACCTGTTGTTTAGATAGCACCATCCTTTCGAATAAATGGGAAAAATAATCCAAAATGAACGTTTGACCTTATTTAACAGGGATTTTAAAATATAATAGCAATAAATTAACTATGCTTAATAAATATATTAATAAAATAATCCTTGGTTTTTTCATCTTATTATTGGCCGTATTAATGCCCGCTGGCATTAGCCTGGGCCTGAGTAAACCGGCCGCACTGAAAAAAATAGACCGGGAATTAGAATCAACAACCAGATACCCGAATACGCCAGCTAAAGATTTTGGCGCAGATGCTCCCTGGGTGCATCGTTCTGGACTGGATGCACAAATACCAATAATTGCTTTTATTAAGGATGCAAATTTAGATAACCTATTACTTGATTACGTTGCATTTTATAATGAATCTAATGGTCAACTAATAGCCGCATATAATCCTGATCCAAATATTACAATTACTGATGATTTTTTCTGGGTAGGACTTAATAATCTTACTCCCAATGATCTGTCCTTGGGTATCGGTGATACCGCAAAAATAAAAGTAGTTATTAGGTTCCGCGATCAGCTCATTTGGAATACGTATAATTTTCACCTACAAACTCTGATTGCAGAGCCTTGGCCGGAAATAAATAATTGGCAAAGAGGTGATTTTCATTACCACAGCCTCTATACTGAAGATCTTTTTGAATTCGGCGGCTACTGGCCCTTCAGCGCTGAAGCGGCCAAAGACATTGGGCTTGATTTTACAATGTACACAGACCATTCTTATGATGTCAGCCCAAATGAATGGGAGGAAATGAAAGATACAGCCGTTAATCTATCAGATCAAAATTTTACCATCATACCGGGTATGGAATTTTCCGCCGACACCAACGATGCCAACGACTTAATTGATGATCGCATACATCTATTGGGATTCGGATTTGACCAATGGATATCAGGCCCGGAAATAATACCAGGCCTTGATAATTACGCAGAAAGGCCGCGCTCACTACAATCAATATTATCTGATATCGACAACCAAGGAGGCATATCATTCGCGGCTCATCCGGAATATGAAGTGACGGCTTTTGGCCAATGGGGCGTAATTGATCCCTGGGATAACTCACATTACCAAATAGCGCTTCAATATCCTTCCTTTTTAGGATTGCAAATTTTTAATACTAGGTCCACGTCAATAATTGATACACAAGTAACGACAGATAATATGAATCCTTTTCCCTGGACTTTCAACCAAAGCTGGGATGACTCCTGGTTGCAGGGAATTGGTACTTTCAACCAACTGGTCAGAAACAATATCAACAGAAATTTATCAATGGCCGGAGGTTCAGACGCTCACGGTGATGCCAATTACCAAACTTTTAATAATTACGGTTATTTTGACGTGGCGGCCGTAAACAATGCTTACGGCAAAATTCACACGGCTGTTTATTCACCGGATAATAACCCGGACAATATACTGTCAGCCATCAGACAAGGACGTTTGATATCCACGGATGGCCCTTTAGCGACCATGATCGTGCACAATAATAATGCTTGCTGGCCGCGCACAGTGGGTTATCTCGGCGACCGCATTACCTATAATTCATCAGATATAATTGTAATTCAGGCAAAAAGCTCGCCTGAATTCAATGAATTCCAAAATTTAAAGCTGCACATTCTGAGCGAAAATACCGCCGCAGAATTAGTAATTCCAATAAACGGATATGATTATGTGACTACCCGTTCATTATCTGAACTGGCGCCACAATCAGGCGATTTTGCTATATGGTTGGAATCAAAAACTATTGATAATTACCGCAGCTTCAGTAATCCTATATGGTTTGACCGGGATGATTATAACGGAGGAACGCGCCATAATTACGCTGAATACTATTTACCCGATCAGGTCAATCTCCAGGCAGTTGCCTGTTACTAGTTAATACAAAAAGATCAGTCCTTACGGGTCTAATATTTATTATTATTGGACATGAGAGACCTTTCGAATAAATGGGAAAAATAATCCAAGATTATTTTTAATAAAATTACCGCAACTACACCAACCATACCTTCGGAATTTCCCTGGACGAAAAAACCGCTTAGTACAACGATAAAATGCATGACCATGACACGACCATAAGGCACGGCCATCAACTTACCGGCTGAAGTTTTCAGATATTCTTTGCTGTCCAAAAAATTAGTCTTATAAGAAATCCCATGGCTTATGATCAATGATAAAAATGCGATGAGCAAGCCGATCAGTGAAAAATCAGCCGAACCAAAAAGAATAAAGACAAATACTCCATGCACCAGGGTGAAAATTCCGAAATGCATGATGAAAAAACTGATGACCGGTCCTTTGCCGTGTTTGGGACGGCCGTTTACTAACACTGTATTTCCTTCCGTGCCTGTAGCTTTGGCCATCTTTAAAACATTATAAAATCCAATAACTACATTTTCCAACCAATAAAGGAACATCACAGAAAACAGCGACCAATCAAAAAATAAAATCCCAACCAAAGGGATCAGGTTGGCAGCAACTAAATAATAAATTGGCTTTTTATTAAACTGTCCTAACTTTAATTTCATCTTATTTAATATTTTTATAGACATAGGCAGATAAATAAGCAGCGCCCATTAATGAAAAATAAGCCCAAATAGAAGCATCAAAATTCATTTCTAAGTTACCCGCGGCATCCATTAATAAATTTACTAAATTAAGTAATACAAAAAATACAACAAACATAATTAAAATACTAAAAAATAACATTAAAAATATTGTTATTCTTGATAAACTTAATGCATATTTATTCTTTGCAAATAAATATTTGTATCCACTAATATTTAGCCAAGCAATGGCGACTCCGGGCCCTATATAAAG
>Ga0272443_10003960_pt1 | contig 16758 bp, 14 predicted proteins | sample SSMAcet12_FD_193581 | JGI IMG/M metagenome (GOLD analysis project Ga0272443, IMG submission 193581) | Marine sediment archaeal communities from Little Sippewissett salt marsh, Falmouth, MA, United States - SSM-Acet-12 | ecosystem: Environmental > Aquatic > Marine > Wetlands > Sediment ... | reverse complement strand
GTGTGTGCAGTATCTTTAAACAATGAGCGATGCGTTCGAGTGAAACGGATGCGATGTAGTGTCCGAAGAACGGATGAAAGGGATTCGCTATGATTAGCTCGCGAACAAAGCGCTGTCCCCTACTCTTGTGCATTCTCTTTCTCCTGCTTATGTCAAAACCTTCCCACGCGCAGTGGTCCGAGGAGGGTTTGTTGCTCACCCACCTTGAGACGAGTCGGATATATTTCGCTCCCGATTCTTCCGGGGGTATCTGGATCCTCTACGAGGACTACGTTCTCCTGTCCAACCGCCCCAAGATCCAGCACGTGGACGCGGCCGGCAATAAGCTCTTGGGTCCGGAGGGGATGTTCGTCATGAACGACACCCTTTCCTTCGGGTATGTCCACGGTCTGCAGCCATTGCCCAACGGCGACGTCATGGCTGTCTACGACAGGTGGGGAGATGACAACGGGACAAATTACCTGTATGGGCAGAGGTTTCAGCCCGACGGCCAGCCTCTTTTCGACGCACCAGGGGCGCAAATCACTACCGATCACACATGGGATGTCTATTGCGGATTTACCGGCAGTACAAATGTCTGTGGTGACGGATCGGACGGTGTCTGGTGCGTATTCAAACAAGCGTTTACAAACCATCTCTATTATGGCGGCTTGAACGGAGACGGTACACAGAAAACCAACTATGTGTCCATTGAAAACATAGCGAGTTGGTACGGAGCCATCTGCGAGGATGGCGAGGGTGGTTTTTTTGTCATCACCCAGTGTTCAGCGGATAATTCGTACTCCCCGTTCTGCAACCACATCAACGCCAGTGGCAGCATGCTGGCGCCCGAGGAGGGGGTGCGGATACTCTATGAATATGACATCTATTTCATAGGTGCAGTACCAGACGGAGAGGGCGGTGTAATTGTCCAGATGGACAATTACGACACTTTTTGTCGGTACCAGAAGGTATCCTCTGACCTTTCTTTGCCTTGGGGAAATGATGGTCTTTACTATGCCGGTGGAACTCCGCGGTTTTCAAGGAAACCAGCACATATAAGTGACAATAGTTTTGTCTTTGCGAGTGTCGATGCTGGTGCCTATGACAACAAAATTCGATTCGGTTGGGTGTCTTCGGACGGCACAGAGTTGGTTTCCTACACCGGGAATGTGATCGAAGAGGGGTATCTGTATAAGGAACATGTGCAGCCTCATGTGGTTGTGATTCAGGAGGGCGGCGAGGAGTATGCACTGATGCTCGTTCACCGGTTACGGGATGGCGAAGAGTATTTGACCCTCCACAGAATCAGCGATGACGGGACAGAGGACCTCTGGGCGGCCAATCCCCCAGAGATAACTGGCGGACACCCGGGGATACGGTTCAACACTGCTATTGTGAACAAACTGTCCGACAACACCCTCTCTGTTGTTACGCCGTTTGACACAAGCTCCACCTACGGCGTACGCTATCTACTGTACAAGTACAGAACGAACGGACAGTTGGTTGGTGTACCGGAATCACAGCTGTCTACAGCGTTGCCACAAAACGTTGAAATACTTTCGACCTATCCAAATCCATTTAACGGGAGGGTTTTGATTTCACTCCACCTCCCTTCCGCCGAACCCCTGACCATAAGCGTATATGACCTGCTAGGACAGCGGATGGATATGTTTACTGTACAACCGTCAACTTCAGCGGCTTTCCAGGTTTCATGGAACCCCGGTTTCAATATGGCGAGCGGGGTCTATTTTCTGCGTGCCAAACAGGGTGATAAACACTCAAGGGTTGTGAAGACGATTCTTTTGAGATAGCGACACATGGCTTCGTTGGTTCGCCTATTGAGGTCTACTTTCGTTTTGGCAACGGTGAATTCCATATCCGTAAACCCGGGTTACCCGTTTGGAGGATTCAGTTTTCTGGATTGCCCGGTCAAGCACGCCCAAGGCGTACAAGCCGGGTAATGACAACAAAAAGCAGGAGAAACCAGAATTGACGAGCAAGTCGGGCCAGCCAGCGATACCACAAAAACGAAAAATCCCCATGATATCCACGGGGATTTAATTGATCGGTGTCTCAAGAGGGATGAGATTAGTCAGACGTAAGCGCCGCCTCTATAGCCGATACGACATCCGCTGATTCCGGTTCGTCCCGGCTTCCGAAGCGGGCGATCACGTTCCCTTCCCTGTCCAACAGGAATTTGTTGAAATTCCAGGTAATCTTACCCGGGAACGGAGAACTATCCGTCAAATAGGCATACAGAGGATGCTGATCCTTGCCCTTGACGGAAATCTTGGACATCATCGGGAAGGTGACACCGTATTCCAAGCTGCAGAACTGGGCGATCTGCTCGTCGCTGCCCGGTTCCTGTCCCATGAAGTTGTTCGCGGGAAACCCGATGACCGTGAATCCGCGATCCTTGTACTTGTTGTAAATCGCTTCAAGCCCCTCGTACTGGGGTGTAAAGCCGCATTTGCTGGCGGTATTCACAAGAAGCACAACCGACCCCTCGTAGCCGCGGAGGGTTTCTTCTGCACCCGTTATCGTAGAAAAGGGAATATCACGATAATCACCCGTATCCGACATTTTTACCTCCTGCGCTGAGACCACGCCTACTGTCATACCCACAACAACCAGCCCTGGAATCAACAGTCTGCTCAACCATGTTTGAGCCTTCATCTTTATCCCCACTTTCCTCTATCATCTAAATTCGAAAATCATAGACTCATTGCCGCCCTGTACCACCTTTGATGCTACTCACACCCAAATAGTTCTTAGGCGTTCCGAACTCTCGGAGCGCACAGAATCCACTCTTCGTCTGCACCGCAATCCCTATCCTGTAGTGTACAGAGCAGATAGCGAGGAGACCTTCATGTACCAAATAAATCGAAAAATAACGCCACGATCCTCTTCTCTGTATTCCTCCCCGCGCTGGCTCCTGCTTCTGCTGCTGGGATCGTCCCTGTTTTTCGGCTGCACGTCGGGCTCAAATGCCGGAGATGTCAACGAGATGAAACTTCCATACACGCAGAGTGTTCGCGCCCCGGAATTCCCCAAGGGAATGGACTGGCTGAACACGGACAATCCACTTTCCCTGTCACAGCTACGCGGAAAAGTCGTTGTGCTGGACTTCTGGACCTACTGCTGCATCAACTGCATGCACGTCCTGCCGAAGCTGCATGATCTCGAGCAGAAGTACGGGGACAACCTCGTCGTCATCGGCGTCCACTCGGCCAAGTTCGAGGGTGAGGGCGAGACGGAAAACATCCGTCAGGCGATTCTTCGCTACGATATCGAGCACCCCGTGCTCAACGACAACAAGTTCGTGGTATGGAAATCCTACGCTGTGCAAGCGTGGCCGACGATGGTGCTGATTGATCCGGATGGATATATAGCCGCGGTTCAATCCGGCGAAGGTGCGCCCGAATATTTCGACCCGCTCATCGCGCAAATGATTGACAGCTTCAGCAAGGCAGGAAAACTGGACAGCACTCCACTCGATCTTGCGCTCGAAAAAACCTCCGCGCCCAGCTCCCTCCTCCTCTTCCCGGGTAAAGTCCACGTGGATGAGGCTGGCGACCGGTTGTTCATCAGCGATTCCGGGCACCATCGCGTTATCATTGTCAAACGGTCCACCGGAGCCATTCTGGATGTAATCGGGTCCGGCGAGAAGGGGCTCAAGGGTGGCAACTATGATGAAGCTATGTTCAACGATCCCCAAGGCCTCGAGCTGGTTGGTGACATCCTCTATGTGGCGGATACCAAAAACCATGCGTTGCGGGCAATTGACCTTCAAAAGAAAGAGGTCTCCCTTGTCGCTGGAACAGGCCAGCAGGGCGGATATGGCCGGGGAGCCTCGCCAGCGCTTGAAACCCGTCTGACCAGTCCCTGGGATCTGGTCTGGGCGGATGGCAAGCTGTTCATCGCCATGGCGGGGCCGCACCAGATCTGGTACTACGATCCGGACGAAAAAGAGGTCAACCTCTGGGCTGGATCGGGCAGGGAAAACATCGTGGATGGTCCTCGCCTGCTCGCAGCTCTCGCTCAACCTTCCGGTCTTACCACAGACGGCTCAAAGCGGCTATTCTTTGCCGACAGCGAAGTCTCAGCGATTCGATCCGTGGATCTCGCCGATAACGGCGGAGTAAACACAATCGTCGGACAGGGGCTGTTTGATTTCGGAGATGTGGATGGTGGCCGGACCAAAGCCAGACTCCAGCATCCGCTCGGTGTAGCATGGCATGAGGGCGTCCTCTATGTCGCCGACACCTACAACAACAAGATCAAGATCGTTGTGCCCGAGGAGTATTCCAGCAAAACATACGCGGGCACCGGCGTGGAGGGACACGCGGATGGAGCGCTGGACCGTGCGACCTTTGATGAGCCCGGCGGGCTGGATGTTGCGGCGGATGGCACGATTTACCTTGCCGACACCAACAACCATCTGATACGTGTGGTCGATCCCGAGTCAGGAAGCGTATCCACTCTGCAACTGACCGACATGCAGCCAATGCTCACCAGTTCAGCAAATGAGGAAGCTGAAATCCTTCAGCACGCCCCCGTCTATGTGCCGGATTCCGGTGAAGGAATCCAGCTTTCTATCCAGTTCCCCGAAGGATTCAAACTGAATTCAGGTGGCGGTTTGACTGTGGCAATCCTCTCCAGCGAGGGTTTAAAGGTTGAAGGCGATAACAGGATTTCCTCCAAATCGTTACCTGTTACAATCCCGATCAAACTCCAATCCTCAACCGGTTCCATCACGCTCGCGGTTGACTACTTCTATTGCAGGGAAGATAACGAGGGGCTTTGTTACATCGGGAATCAGCAGGTATTTGTTCCACTGACTTCTGACAGCAATGGACAGCCCCGCGTGCAGTTGGTCGTCGAGTAGTGATAGAGTCGGACTCCCCGCAGAAGTGTGTGATACAGTCTCTATAAGGCCTCTGGAGGTATCTCCGGAGGCCCCCTTGTTCTTCCCCCCGCCAGTCTTTACCCTCACGCAGCATTCAGGTTGACCATTTTCAAGCGAGGGGACGATGGCTGGTAAGAGGATTGGCATTCGCCGCGAAGATAAATCCGAACTGGAACGACGTGCGCCGCTGACGCCACCCGACGTTGCCGATTTGATTGCAGAACACGACCTCTCCTTCACCGTGCAGCCGTCTCCCGTTCGAGTGTTCACCGACCAGGAGTACCGGGAAGCTGGCGCTACTCTTTCCAATGACCTGTCGGAGTGTGACCTGATCGTCGGGATCAAGGAAGTCCCCCTCGACAGCCTCGTTCCCGGCAAACCGCACCTCTTCTTTTCGCACACGGCCAAAGGCCAATCCTATAACATGCCGTTGCTCGCCAAAATTCTCAAGGATAAAATCACTCTGATCGATTATGAGCTCGTCAAGGATGACAGGGGAATGAGATTGATCGCCTTTTCCTTCCAGGCTGGACAGGCGGGAATGGTCAACTCGTTGTGGAGTCTCGGGCAACGTTGGCTTGCCAAAGGGATGAAGACTCCCTTCGCCATGCTAAAGCAGGCCCGTATGTACGAGGGTGGTTTGCCGGAGATTCGTGAGGTACTCCGTGAGGTTGGGGACGAAGTCAGAAGCCAAGGCCTTCCTGAAGCCTGTACACCATTGATTATCAGTATTACAGGTGAAGGCAGGGTTGCGGCTGGTGCTCATGACCTGCTCGATGAACTGCGGCCTGTAACGATCACACCAGAAAAACTACTGGACGAGGAGTACATCGCGTCTTTGTCTCAAAAACAGGTCTATAGCGTCTCTTTTCATATGGCGGATTTCCTTGAACGGGTTTCCGGTGAAGCAGGGTTTTCGCTTGATGAGTACCTGCAGCACCCCGAGTTGTATCGCAGCAAATTCACCGCTTACCTCCCCTATCTGACAGCACTAGTAAACGGAATTTACTGGGACGACCGTTTTCCGAAACTGGTCACCCTGGATGATGTGGCGAACCTCTTTGCGGAGAACGATCCAAAACTTCAGGTCATCGGGGATGTCACCTGTGATGTGGGCGGTAGCATTGAAACCACGATAAAAGCCACCCTCCCGGACGACCCTGTGTTCGTCTACGATCCAGCCACTGGGGATACCGTGGATGGGTTCGAGGGAAACGGCTTGCAGATGATGACCGTCGACATTCTACCGACCGAAATTCCACGCGAATCCTCGGCGCATTTCGGATCAGTGCTCAAATCTCATCTAGCAGAGGTTGCTAAAGCCGACTTCAGTCAGACATTGTCCGCGACAGGTCTGCCGCCTGAGTTTATACCTGCCGTGATAGCACACAAAGGCGCTCTTACCCCCGAATTCGAATACCTGCAATCTTACCTGGATCAGAACGGCTAACTTTATTATTATTAGAGTGTGAGTTGTACTATTCGAACTTCCGAATCGAGGAGAATTACCGTGAGCGACGCAAATACAACCCAAAAATGGCGCTGCCCTGTCTGTGGCTACACCTATGACCCGGAGAAGGGCGACCCCGACTCAGGGATCGCACCCGGCACTGCGTTTGAGGATATTTCCGAGGATTGGTGTTGTCCCGTTTGCGGCGTGAACAAATCCATGTTCAAACCCATCTAACTGTTCTCAGAACAGATACAGCAAACACCCCAGCAGAAGCCCTTTTCGCCACAACAACAATACGATATCGTAGCATTATGCTCCAGAGACCGAGTTAGACATACCTCACTCTTTGGTTGAGCCCCTATTGCAGACCCACATTGGAGCCCGATGCGAAGCGAGGTTATGTTTCTCGCCTGACCTCTCACTCTTCCACAACCCTTCTCGCTCGGCAAACACAGCACAAGTCTTTATTCATTATATATCAATAGGATACATGGTATTCTTAGTACCTATTGGCACCTGAATTCTACCCCACTGCCCGCTCTGTCTCTGATGAAATAACGTCTTTTTAAGCTTGGGAGCCCAACTCCCTCCTGGACTTTCACGCGTTGACGGCCTCAGTTAGGGTGAACTATCTTTTGTTTGAAATCGTGAGAAAACAAACAGGCTGGTCGTGCATCACATCTACGAACGCATGACAAGCAAGGTTGAAAGGATACGATTATATGCCTACCAAGGTCATACAGAAGTTCAGCATCTCATACATGCAGGTACTCGACGAGGAAGGCAATGTCGACGACAAGCTAGACCCGAAGCTTTCCAAGGATGAGTTGCTGAAACTTTACAAAGTGATGCTCCTCGCCCGCCGTGCAGATGAGCGGATGTTGAAGCTGCAGCGTCAGGGCCGTCTCGGAACGCTCCCGGTCTGTGTCGGACAGGAAGCCGTTTCCGCAGCCGCCGCGATGGCGCTCGATAAAGAAGACTGGATGGTCACCGCCTACCGTGAACTCGCAGGCCGCCTGATGAAGGGCGAAAGCCTTCTGAACCCGATGCTCGTCTACGCGGGTTTTGAAGAGGGCAACGCCGGTGAAGGCAACGACCACCTCCTCCCCGTGGCGATCATCCTCGGCTCCCAGGTTCCCCACGCGGTTGGACTAGCCTACGCGGAAAAGGTGAAAGGCACCAAGAATGTCGCTCTCAGTTTCCATGGCGATGGTGCCGCTTCCGAAGGTGACGTTCACGAAGCGATGAACTTCGCGGCTGTCTGGAAAGCCCCGGTAGTCTTTATGAACCAGAACAACCACTGGGCTATCTCGACGCCGTTGGGCAAGCAGATGAACACCGAAACACTCGCCCAGCGTTCGATCAGCTACGGCATTCCCGGAATCCAGGTGGATGGCAACGACGCGTTGGCGGTTTACCGTGCGACGAAAGAAGCCGTGGATCGCGCCCGAAAGGGTGAGGGTCCGAGTCTGATCGAAGCGAATACCTACAGAATGTTGATGCACACCACCGCTGACGACCCGAAAAAATACCGTAGCGAGGATGAGGTGCAGGAGTGGGTCAAACGTGACCCGATCACCCGATTCAAGCTCTACCTCGAGAAGAAGGGCATTCTGAACGACAAGTTGAACGATCAGTTCGAAGAGGAAATCAAAACGCAGATCGAAGACGCGGTCCAGCAGTTTGAATCCTTCACGGACTACAAGATCGAGACCCCGTTTGACGTAACCTACGGCACGGAGGTCGCATCCCTTTCTGAACAACGCGAGGAGTTTCTCGCCGATTTAAAAAAGGATCAGGATCATGCCTAAGTTGACGATGGTACAGGCAATCAATCTCGCACTTCACCAGGAGATGGAGAAGGATGATTCGGTCCTTGTGATGGGCGAAGATGTCGGTGTTAACGGCGGTGTATTCCGCGCTACCGACGGATTGATCGACAAATTCGGCCCCGAGCGGGCGATTGATACACCGCTGGCGGAATCCGCGATTATCGGAACCGCTATCGGTATGGCGATTAACGGGCTCAAGCCGGTAACCGAGATGCAGTTCTCTGGTTTCTCATACCTCAGCATTCCTCAGCTCGAGGGCAATGCAGCCCGTATGCGCACACGCTCCCGTGGACAGCACACCGTTCCGATGGTCGTGCGCATGCCCTACGGCGGCGGTGTACGCGCCCTTGAGCATCACAGCGAGTCCAAAGAGACTTACTACGCTCACACTCCCGGAATGAAGACTGTTATCCCCTCCACTCCGGCGACAGCCTATGGATTGCTTTTGGCTGCCATCCGTGATCCCGACCCGGTGGTCTTCATGGAACCGAAGCATTCCTATCGTGCGTTCAAGGAGGAGGTGAACGACAACGGCGAAGCGATGGAGCTTGGCAAGGCACGCATCGTCCAGGAAGGCACCGACATCACGGTGATCTCCTGGGGCGCCATGCTGCACAAGACCCAGAAAATCGTCGAAGAGATGAATGAACAGGGCGGCGCGAGCATCGAATTGGTCGATCTCCAGTCCATCCACCCGATGGATGCCGAAACGATTGCCGCTTCGGTCACCAAGACCGGACGTTGTGTGATCGTGCAGGAAGCGCAGAAGACACTCGGTCCAGCTTCCGAGATCATTTCGATCATCAACGACAAAGCGCTGATGTACCTTGAAGCGCCCGTTCGCAGGGTGACAGGCTACGACCTGATCATGCCCTACTTTGCACGTGAAAACTATTACCTCCCGAGCGCTGGACGAATTCGCCGCGCGATCGAGGAAACCCTCGGATTCTAGGAGGATACCGTGTTTGAATTCAAGCTGCCTGATCTGGGCGAAGGAATCCACGAAGGCGAATTGCTGAAGTGGTACGTTCAGGAAGGCGATACGATTGAAGAAGATGCAGACCTCATGGAGGTTGAAACCGACAAGGCCGCAGTGACCATCCCCTCCCCAAAGGGAGGCGTGGTGGCAAAACTGAACGGCAAGGTCGGCGACACTCTCCACGTCGGCAGCGTTGTCGTTGTAATTAACGATGGTTCCGGCGGTGAACTGCCCAAAGCGGCGAGTGCTCCCGTTGTGGATGAGAAACCTGCGGAGAAGCCTGAAGAAAAACCGGCAGAGAAAGAAAAGCCTGATCCTGCTGCGAAACCTGCTGCGGCTCATGCATTTGTAGGTGAACGAAGTGACGGCACTCCTGTCGGCAAGGTCGCTGCCGCTCCTGCAGTGCGTCAATTTGCCCGTGAGCAGGGTATCGACATCCAGCAGCTGAAAGGTTCCGGTCCTGGAGGACGTATCACTCGTGGCGATGTGGAAACCTTCAGTACAGGCGGAGCACCCTCTGTGGCGTCAGCATCAACTGTATCCAGCGAAGCACCAGAGGCGACACCCGCTGGCCCTGCGATTTCCGGTGGTTCAGCCGGCATTCCCTATTACCAACTCGAGGCGATGCCGGACTTTGAGGCACTGGGCGAGGTAGAACGTGAGCCCGTCCGTTCAATCCGCCGCAAGGTCGCGTACAAAATGACCACATCGATGGTCACTGTGCCGCACGTTGCACATATGGACGAAGCTGATGTGACCGAACTCGAGGCTTTCCGCCTGAAAGAGCGCAAACGTCGCGAGGGACAGCCGGGTGGCAATTTGACCCTCCTCCCCTTTGTGATGAAGGCGGTTACGAGTCTTCTACGGAAATACCCGATGTTCAACGCCAGCCTCGATCCGTTCCGCGAGGAGATCGTCTACAAGAAGTTTTACAACCTCGGATTCGCGGCGGACACCCCTCGCGGCCTGATCGTTCCAGTCGTAAAGGCCACGGACCGCCAGAGCATCATGGACATCTCTGCGAGCATCGTGGAACTTGCAACCAAGGGACGCGATGGTGCGATTGAACCGGGCGACATGCAGCACGGAACCTTTACGATCACCAACGTCGGTCCGATCGGCGGCACCGGTCTGATTCCGACGATCAACTATCCGGAAGTTGCCATTCTCGGCATGGGGCGTTCGCAGGAGAAACCTGTCGTTCGTGATGGCGAAATCGTCATCCGCAAGATGCTTCCGCTCACTCTGGCATTCGACCACCGTGTCGCGGACGGCGCACAGGCTGCTCATTTTGTTACAGACTTGATTAGACTGCTTAGCGACCCTCAACAGCTGTTACTTGAAGCATAAACTGGACTGGGAGTGTTCGGTGATCTTTCACCCTGCATCCCACCGGAGGAAATATGGTAGTAGGTGAATTGACCCAGGAAACCGAAGTTGTCGTGATCGGTGGTGGACCCGGCGGATATGTGGCTGCTATCCGTGCGGCTGATCTGGGACTTGACGTCACCCTTGTTGAAGAACGCGAGAAACTTGGCGGTGTCTGCCTTATTGAAGGCTGCATCCCCTCGAAAACCCTGATCCACGCTGTGGAAGTCGCGGACGCCGTGAAGTATGGAAGCGAAATTGGCATCTCCTGTGATGGCGAGATCAAGGTGGATATCGACAAACTTCGCAGTTGGACTCAGGGAGTCGTTGATAACCTTACGGGCGGCGTCGACACATTGCTGACCAAACGAGGTGTGGACATTATCCATGGGCGAGCGAAGTTCATGGATGACCATATGCTCCACATCGAGGGCGCAGGTAACATCGAGTTCAAATACGCCATCATTGCTACCGGTTCCCGCATCAACGAGCTGCCGGGCGATTATAACCTGCCCCTCTGGACCTCTGTGGATGCCGTTAACCTCCCCGAGATTCCGGAGTCGCTGCTCGTCGTCGGTGGTGGATATATCGGGATGGAGCTGGGGCTTGTTTACGCAGGTCTCGGATCAAAAGTCACGATGGTCGAATTCATGCCTCGTCTGCTCGCCGGAGCAGATGAAGACCTCGTCAATGTTGTGGTCAAACACTGCGAAAAGAAATTTGAAGCGGTGTTGACCGGATCCAAGGTGATTGGTGTCCGTGAGGCGAAAGCCAGTGGCTACGAGGTGGACATCGAGCACGAGGGTAAAACCGTTACGAATACCTATTCACAAGTTCTCGTCGCCATTGGCCGCCGCCCCAATACCGACAACATCAACCTCGAGAACACCGGTGTGAAAGTCGGTGAACGCGGGCTGATCGAAGTCAACGAAGAACAGCGGACAACTGTTAACCACATTTTCGCGATCGGCGATGTGACCCCCGGCCCGGCTCTTGCTCATAAGGCGAGCCGTGAGGGAAAAATCGCAGCGGAAGTCATCGCCAAACACCCTGCGGCGTTTGACAATCGTGCGATTCCTGCGGTCATTTTCACTGATCCCGAGATCGCGTGGACAGGGATCAGCGAACGCGAAGCAAAGGAAAAGAACGTCAGCTACAACGTTGGCAAATTCCCGATGACAGCTCTTGGACGAGCCCGCAGCCTTGGACGTACGGAAGGTTTTGTGAAGGTGCTTTCAGCTCCCGATACGAACTTGATCCTCGGCGTAGGCATCGTCGGTCCGCACGCCTCCGAATTGATTGCAGAGGGAACCCTTGCGATCGAGATGGGCGCGACACTTGAGGACCTTATCAACACGATCCACCCGCATCCGACCATGTCGGAATCGATCATGGAAGCTGCAGAAGTGGCGCTCGGTGAAGGCATACACATCCTTCCTAAAAAGAAGGTGAAGAGCTAAACCAAATTGCTTATACTTTTTTGAAGTTATTTTCAGGGACAGTAGTTGATATGCTGTCCCTCTCTACTACCCAGTGGGACGAAAGAAATGACCGAGGAAATGGAGTCGGACGTTCTGCGGTTCGACGATGACGCCGATTTGATCGCGAAGCTGCGTCTGGACGGGAAACCACGTTTGAAGGTCTACAGGCCGTCAGAGGTGCGCGTCATCCTCGGCCACGGCAGCCGGATTGAAACGGAGGTCTTCATCGATCCGATTCGGGCGGATGGTGTTTCTCTCGAGAGAAGGCCCGGAGGTGGATGTGCGGTGGTGCTCGATTCGGGGAACGTCATCGTCTCCGTGGTCCTCCCCGTCCCCGGCCTAGGCGACACGAAGAAGTGGTTCATGCGATGCACGAAGTGGATGGCGGATAGCCTCTCAAAAGCGGGTATTCCCGGCGTTTATGTGGATGGAATCAGCGACTTGGTCATCGAGGACAGAAAGATCGCGGGAACTGCCCTTCATCGCGCGAAAGACCTGCTTTACTTTTCTGCCAGTTTGCTCGTGACACCGGATTTGACGCTAATCGAGCGTTATCTGCCCCACCCTCCCCGCGAACCGGAATACCGCGCATCCCGCGGGCATTTGGACTTCGTGACAAGCCTTCGCGACACATCTGGAGTCATAGACGCAGCCGAATTTGAAAAGAGGTTGAGTAGCGTTTTAGAGATCAACGACCTGCTGGCACTAGGGATGGAATAATGCGGGTGAATTCTCCCTAGAAACCAAATTGGAAGGCCAGAATCCCGACGATCAATCCAACGGCGATGTTGATCCCTTTCACATGGAAAAAGGTTCGTCTCGACACGGCGATCAGCGGGAGCATTCCGTGACCATCCTGCACAATGCTGTTTGCCAACAGGATGCTGAACGGAAGATCACCTTTTGCGAAGAGCGTCACAAAGAGCAGATGAGGTCCTGATTCCGGGACAATCCCAATAAATACAGCAAGCAGAAGGACAATCCATCGGTTATCTGAGATAAAATCGCCGATTTCAATCCATTGATCTATGAAATTGATAAGCAGAAGGACTCCAAACGTCCAGAAGAAAACGTTGGGAACGTGCTTCTTGACGATGTGATCCCACAGGTGTTTCTGAAGGAAGTGGTCCGGCACGGTGACAATGACAAACAGGGCCAACAGGTCGGTCAGGAGGAGCGTAATCCGCATCCAATTCCACGCTGACGGTCCCAATTCCCCAAGAGTTATCAGAACCGCCAAAGTTGCTAATACCAATGATATCAATGCTCGATGGAGACTTACCGCTTTCCACTGCCTGAGGAACGCCTCCTTCGAGAAGCAAACGCAGTCCTCATCATTGTGAATGGTCAGTTCCTCGCAGGATGTCTTCAACGCCAAATCGGCAGGATTCCAAAGCCGGTCGGTGACCCAAGCTGTTACGATTCCCAAAAACATCATTCCGATGGTCATCAACAGGGCGGTTTTTGGGAAGAGCGCCAGCATGACCAGCGCCTCTCCTCCGCTCGTGGCGATCATTGCCGCTACCAACGCTCCAAGGGTAATCATCCGATGCGAATAAAGGGCTACGATCACATAGACGCCCATGCAACCGGGTGTCGCCCCCAGAAATGCAGCAAGGATGTATTGTGCCGCCCGAGAATGCCCAAGAAATCGAAGCCAGACTCCTCGCGTATGGACATTGAGGTATTCGACGACGAGCATCATCACCGTTACAAACGTGGTAATGATGACCGCGGATTTTAACGCAGGCAAGGCAAACAAGACTGGAACCTTTCAACGTAGAGGGTCACGAAAACGTTGTAGAACAAGGTTTGATTCTGGGGCGGAAACAGCTGTATCAAGAACGCTAGTCTACCGCCGATCTATCATCTGTTGTGGCAGCCTCACTCCCACTTTGCCCATTTTCGTACCGCTCCAACCCCTCTATCAGAGTTACCCATGCCAGAAGTGCGCATTTGACGCGGACCGGAAATTGACGTACCCCCTCGAGTACCTCGACGTCGCTCAATTCACCGAGATCGATCTCTTTGTCGACTTCCCCGCCGGTGAGCATTGCCTTGATCGCCGCGGCAATCTTTTTGAGCTCCGGTATGCTCTTCCCCTTTGCAATTTCGGAAAGCATGGATCCGGAGGCGACGGAGATTGCGCATCCTGCGCAGTGGATACCCAGATCATCCACGATGTCGCCCTTCATCCGGACCTTCATCTCGATCTCATCGCCACATACGGGATTCTGCCCCTCGTTCACGATGTCCGGATCAGTAATCTCTTTCTGCCCACGCGGAGACCTGTAGTGATCCAGTATGATCTCACGGTAAAGCTCACCAAGGTCGTGTTCTTTCTCCAGCACTGAATACTCCCGAAAACCTTCGCGGCTAACCGACGAAGTATTTTCTCGCTTCAACGAGCGAGTCAATCAACGTATCGACTTCTTCTAATGTATTGTATATATAGTAACTAGCGCGTGACACTGAACCCATGCCCAGAGATTTGACCAGCGGTTGAGCGCAGTGATGCCCTGCTCTGATCGCTACCCCTTTGCTATCGAGAAATTGGGAGAGATCGTGAGGGTGAATGCCCTCAACGTCAAAGCTCACAGCGCCGACATGCAATTCAGGATTATCCGGCCCATAAACTGTTACCCACTCCATATCTCGAAAGGCGTCCAGCGTCTTTCCAACCAGCATTTTGTCATGCGCCCGGACAGAATCCATGCCCAACTGCTCGAGATAATCCAAGGCAGAACCGAATGCGATGACGTCCGCGATATTCGGGGTTCCAGCCTCGAATTTTTGAGGAAGGTCCGCCCAGGTTGCTTTTTCGTAGGTTACCAGCCGGATCATCTCTCCGCCAGCCTGATAGGGCGGCATGGACTCCAGCAGCTCCCTGCGACCGAAGAGAAAACCGACACCGGTGGGACCGAGCATCTTGTGCGCGGAAAACGCATAGAAATCGACGCCCAGAGCAGGTATATCGACAGAAAAGTGCGGAATAGCCTGTGCCCCATCAACAAGTATTACTGCTCCGAACCGTCTCGCCAGCGCGACGACCTCCTTCACAGGATTCACCGTTCCAAGCACGTTGGAAACGTGTGTTAACGCGACCAGCTTCGTCCTTTCGTCGATGACGGAAGCAGCTGAATCCATGTCCAGAGTTCCGTCGGAGTGGTGTTCGATGTAGCCTATTTCCGCTCCACTCTTTTCGGCGAGTCTCAACCATGGTATCAGATTGGCGTGGTGCTCCATCCGCGAGAGGACGATCCTGTCCCCCTTTTGAATGTTTTGTTCACCCCACGTAGCAGCAACAAGGTTGATTGATTCGGTCGTACCCTTCGTGTAGATCAACTCATCGAGGCCTACTCCACCGACCCACTCCGCGACACGCTTACGCGCAAATTCAAATTGCGCAGTAGCCTCTTCCGAAAGAGTGTGCAGTCCACGGTGTACGTTGGCATTGTACTCGCTGTAGTATTGTGACAATGCATCGATGACGGCTTGAGGTTTCTGGGAAGTAGCAGCACTATCCAGGTAGATCAATGGATTGCCATGCACCCGTCTCGAAAGGATAGGGAAATCCTTCCGAATCCGCTCTACATCCAGCGTTTCACTGACAAACGGAGGCCGCAAAACATCTGTTTTCATGCGGGTTTCAGGGTGCGACATACTTTTATACTCCCTCAACGATCCAATTCAACGTGAATCGTATCATCTTCAACTTTCACATCGTACGTGGCGAGGCCAAAGACTGCCGGCATGCGGATCACAGAACCGTCACGCACATCAAACGTAGCACCGTGGCGAGGACACTGAATCGCATGATCAGCAACCCTGTCAGCATCCATGTTAGCCCCGTCATGAGAACAATAGGGACTCAGCGCATAAAACTCGCCACAATCATTCACCAATAACACTTTTTTCCCGTTGACTTCAACAACCTTTGTCATCTGCTTTGGCACGTCCCCTGTGGAACATGCGGGATAGAACACCCCCATCGACTACCTCCCCAGTTTTTGCAGCAGCAGGTCACGGCTGATATTCTTGACCAAAGCTGGAACTTCCGCGAGCGGCTCCTCAAAGAAACCCTCGAGAATGATCTGGACAGCTTCCTGTGGGTCTATGCCCCGGCTGGAAAGATAGAATATCTGTTCCGGCTCAATCATGCCCACGGTCACACCATGGGAGCACTTCACCTCGTCGTTGATGATCTCCAGCTCGGGAATCGATTCAACCTTCGCGGTATCGGAGAGAAGCAGGTTGCGGTTTTCCTGATACGCTTGGCAGTTCGCTGCATGCTCTTCGATCCTGATCCTGCCGGTATAAGCGGAAACGGCCCTGCCCTGCAATGCCACCTTGAATTCGAGGTTGGAATAGGTTTCCCCCGCCACATGGCGATGGATCGTATGATTGTCGAAATGCTGCTCATCACCACCCAGGAGGACACCGGTCCAACGGCTATCCGCACCCTGTCCCTCGAGAAGTGTGCCCCAATTAACCTTGACCACACCTCCCCCGATGGAAACAGCCGAGGATTTCAACTGGACATTGCGGCCAATGCGGTTGCGCTGAGTCAGAAACAGCTGTTCCTGCTCCTCAAGCCTGATAACCGTAGCAAATTTCACTCGCGCGGAATCGTTGGCGATCAATTCGACCACGCTGTTCAAGCGCGCGGAACTCTGCCGTGACTGGTAATCGTCGACGACGGTGAATTCACTGTTCTCCCCCGCAACCACGAGCAGGCGCAGGAAGGTCTCGGA
>Ga0272443_10003958_pt1 | contig 16763 bp, 15 predicted proteins | sample SSMAcet12_FD_193581 | JGI IMG/M metagenome (GOLD analysis project Ga0272443, IMG submission 193581) | Marine sediment archaeal communities from Little Sippewissett salt marsh, Falmouth, MA, United States - SSM-Acet-12 | ecosystem: Environmental > Aquatic > Marine > Wetlands > Sediment ... | reverse complement strand
AATTTTCGGAACTTGAAATGATCCTCGAGGAGGAAGAATCGGTTGAACCGAATATTGAGCGCCCCGGATACATGGAAAATTTCGACAAAAAATATTTTGTGTCTCCCGAACAACTCGAAATCCGGGAGGCTATTGAGAAGGCTTCAGAGAGACGTGGTCTAGAGGACCCGCTAGAACCAACTGAGAATCGATATGTATCCGAGGCCAATAAATTTGAAGTAGCGAATGCGATATACACGCTGAAGGCAGACGCTCTCCTAAATAAAACAATGGATGGAGAATGAAGATGGAATACAAGGTGGCTGAATTAATTATTTGGCTGATCTTTATATGGGGCCTGATACGCCTACTTAAAGCAAGGACCAAAAAGTAGAGTCAACACCGTAATCCAGAGGACATCATCATGAATCCTTGGGTATGGCGATTAATAATTATTCTTTTGGCAATAGCGTTCGTCCCACTGATTGTGGGCTGGACAGCAGATCTGATTTCATACGGCATTATGTCTGCCAGTGAAGGTTTTCGTGACCTATTGCGGCCTCTTTCTTCGTCCGGCGATGCCAGACTGGAAGGGGTGATCAGGCTTTGCCTTTACCTTATTGCGATTACTCTCCTTTTCCAGTTTTTGTTTGGAAAAAGACAATGAAGTTTTCTGGCGAGCGAATTACTGCAATTGACAAGAATCGAGGTGTTGGTATTATGCAATCACAAGATCCCCAGAACATCAAAATTCTTACAGTCAAAGAAGTAGCCGGAATTCTTAAGGTTCATCCTTCAACGATTTCTAGGTACGCCAAGTCCGGCCTACTAAGAAGTTATGTGATTGGAACTCGTAGACTGTTTAAAGAATCAGATGTCTGGGCGTTCTTTGAAAATCAGGTGGATAGAGGATGCGTTTTTGGAAAGGAGACCTGAAGATGGCCACCGTCTATATCCAGAAGCGCATAACAAAAGATGGAAAGAGCTACGCTGTCAAGTACGCTGATCCAATCTCCGGTAGCAAGAAGCACTACATTACATGTAGAAAACAGAGGAATGCTCAAACTGCTGCAAATGAACTGCGCTCAATCCTTGATTCCGGAAAACTCCCTGAGAAACATAAGACCAAGCTTGCTCCTCTTACCTTCAGTGAAGTTGCGGACTCCTTAAGGCAGGAATGGGCCTTACGGGCAAAACGAAAAGAACTAAGCGAGAAGACAGTTAGTGAATATTGCATCTGGTTATCGGTCCTTGAAAGAAACTTCGGTAAGTCACTTCTCTGCCAAATCACCCAGAAAGATATTCTTAATTTCCGTGATACTCAAGTGGAAGTAAATAGCGTTATTAGTGCAAACAAATATTTATCTCTCTTTCGCTATATCTTTAATCACGGAGAATCATTGGGCGCAACTCTAGGTGATCCTACTGAAGGAATCAGATTTCTGAGCGAAAGATCTCACCAGCGAAATGAATATCTTGATCCGACTGCCCTTGATAAGCTCATTTCTTCTTCTAAACGAACAAGAGCAAAGTTCTATATGCCAGCACTGATCTGCCTTGGTGCAGAGCACGGGGCGAGTAAGCAGGAGTGCCTTTCCCTTCAATGGTCAAACCTGGACTTTGATTTTGCAGGTATCGGAAAAATCAGGCTCTTTCGCACCAAGAACAAGAGGGAACGAACTGAATTTCTAATGCCGAGGACGAAAGATTCCCTTGTCCAATGGAAGGAACACCTTGCTTACATGAGGCACCGGAAAAGGATCACTGACATTAAGTCAGACCATGTTTTCTGCAAGCTGGATGGCACACCGATTAAGCGATTTGACAAGGCATGGAATGAGACCTGTCGGATAGCAGGGATCATAAACTTTCACTTCCACGATCTGAGGCACACATTCTGCTCAAGCATTATTTTATCAGGAGCGGGGTTGAAAGAAGCAAAGGAAATGATTGGCCATGCAGATATTGGAATGACGGATCGGTACTCGCACCTGCCTCCTCTCTCAAGGCTTCAGTTACAAAAAAGGCTGGCTGAATACTATGAGTGCGAATTCCCCGCCCAACCCTGACTTTGGTACCTATTTGGTACCTTTTCCTGAAATCCACAAAAAACAGCGGGAAAGCCCTTCCGCTAACCCGCTGTTATCTTTGCTTTTTTCTGGTCGGGGCGAGAGGATTTGAACCTCCGACACCCTGCTCCCAAAGAAGCGCACCCTTCAGCATTTATTAATGATAACTTATTAATTTAATTGCGTATTTTTTTCTGCCGGTTTTCTCAGGGCTTTGTTGCATACGTTGCATGCATTGCATAAAATCAACTACTTAGCATACGCGCAGTACAGTTTGGTACAAAATTGGTACAAAATTTTTTGATTCCATATTCATTCCATTAATTGACTAATTTCACTGATTATAAAGCTAAATATTTAAGTACATCACCCGTTCTCTCAATTACCAGCGGACGAATGTGAAAAAAAAACCGGCTCCTCAGGAGAAACGAGATCACGAGCAATGCTTATATCACATTGAAATCGCTAGAAATCAAGCCTCCACCGCTCATTGCGCGGCTCGAAACGATCGCCGAAACCGCCGAAAATCTGTAGACACACGCCTGTTTTTTGGAATGAAGACAACAGTCTGATATGTATGGCTTTCTGGAAATTCGTGAAACTACAGACCCGAAACCCAAGTCTCAAATTCTGGATAATAGCAGCATCCCTGTGGCTGCCTTGATAGTCCCCATCAAATATCTACAAAGAGTTATAAATCTATGAAAATAATTGAGTTGATTTGCATTATGTATTCGACTAAAATGATATTAAAAATCGATAGATTGAGATATTTTTCAGGAGATTATCAAAAAAATACGCACATCAATTATAGTTTCAATTTTATAACTTTCTGTCTTGGAGGAAGACAATGGGAGAAAAGAAGAGAGAGGTTGCAGGAGATTTGCGCAGTGCGTTGGAATGGCTTAAATCTCAAGGCTTGCTTCTGGAAACAGACAAAGAGGTGAACGGCGACCTCGAGATTACTGGAATTCAAAAACACTTTGATGGGAGCCTTCCCATTCTATTCAATCAGGTGAAGGATTATGGCCACTTGCGGGCGGTCACCAATTTTTTCGCGAATACATCCGTGATGAACAAGGTCTTTGGATGGCAGAATGATACAGAGAGGACCAAATCCCTGGCTCATGCCCTTACACATCCTCTACCACCTGTCGAAGTGTCACAGGAAGAGGCTCCGGTGCAGGAGCATGTGATTACAGACGACCTGGACGTTAACAAATGGGTGCTTGCCATTCGGCATACCCCTCTGGAGAATCAGTTGACTATCGGGAGCGGGCAGAGCGTGGTGGTGGGAAAGTATTTCAAGGAAGGGAGCCACATAGGATATAACCGGATGTCCTTTCGGTGGGGCAATGTAGGAACATTCAATGCGGCTCCAGGTTCCCATATGTGGCAGGTGCAGGTTGAACACTACAATGAGCCTGAAGGGATTCCCATTACCATGTGCTTTGGCATTCCACCTGCGGCAAATCTCATGGCAGGATCGGGTTTTGACTACGTAATTCTGCCCAAGGGCTGTGATGAACTCGGCGTTGCAGGAGCAATTCAAGGCCGGCCTCTAAGGATCGTTAAGTGCCGCACCATTCCCGATGCCTATGCGCTGGCAGATGCAGAGCTGGTCCTTGAGGGTTATTTAAGACCTAAGGACCGCAGGTTCGAGACAGAGGAAGCGGAGAAAATGGGGAAGCAGGGGAAGGCATGGTTCCATCCCGAATGGCCCGGCTATATGGGAAAGGCCTACAAGGCCTCGACCTTCCATGTAACTGGCATAACCATGAGAAAACCGGAAAGCAAGCCTATCATATTTCCTCTTGGTGTACATATGCTGGATGACAGCAATATCGATACCACTGTAAGGGAGGCAGCGATTTTTGAGCTCTGTGAAAGGCTTCAGCCTGGGATCATCCAAGATGTAAATATTCCATACTGCTTCACTGATTGGGGCGGCTGCATCATACAGATCAAAAAAAGAAATTTAATTGAAGAGGGCTGGCAGCGCAACTTTCTGTCCGCCATTATGAGTTGTAACCAAGGTATGCGCGTCGCTATCGCTGTTGATACAGACGTGGATATTTATTGCATGGATGATATCATGTGGGCGCTAGTTACTAGAGTAAATCCCCAAACCGACATCGTGCACCCCGTTCCGGGCGGTATCGGCCAGACCTTTATGCCAGCAGAGAGAATGACCGCAGGAGAAAAAGACTGGACAGCATCGAACACCCGTTTTGAAGGGGGAATGGCGATTGATGCCACCATTCCTTTTGGCTATGAAGAGGACTTCCACCGGCCGGTCTATCCGGTCAATGAGGTTTCTCCTGAGAAGTTTTTCAGCGAGGAACAGATCCGGTTGGGAAAAAGATTCATGGATGGGTGGGTCGAGATCCTCGCGAAGACAGGAAGATAGTGGTCCAAGGAGATCTTGATGGAAGAGCAGGCAGCTGAATACCGTCATATAAATGAGGAATTGAAGCGTAGTGCAGATCAGTTCGGGGACAAAAATTATATCGTAAGTTTGCATCAGGAAAAGAGGCTTGGTTTTGATCAACTTGAAGCCCGCTCACGTAAAGTCGCTGATTTCTTACAGACTAAGGGGTTAGAGAAAAGCGATAAGGTCTCTTTGGTTGCAAAAAATTCCATAGAGGCCATAATTATATTTTTCGGCGTCTTAAGGTATGGAGCAGTCATAAACCCCATCAACTCTGATGAGAGCCAAGAGAACATAAACAAGATCATTGGCCGCGTGAAACCAAAAATCGTCTTGCATGATTCTGAGATCGGTCTGGACGCGGCTCTTTCGGGTCGAACAGTTTTGAGTTTTTCGGATCATGAAAGTAGCAAAGATCCAGACGCGCCGTTTTTTCCCTTGGTGAATCAGTGCGAACCGTGTTTTGAGCACCCCCTTGGTGATAAACAGGATGTCGCGGAAATTCTATTCACATCAGGTACAACGGAGGAGCCCAAGGGGGTGGCGATTTCTCGAGAGGCACTCTTCTATATGGGAGAGGAAGTGGTTGATAAATTGAGCCTGGGCCCGGATGAAACGCTACTGGAATACCGTGCCTACAGCTGGGCTTCTACCCAGTTCCTCTCGATCATTTCTACGATGAAGTCAGGGACCACCCTTCTGCTCGCAAAGAAGTTCTCTCGCTCCCGGTTTGCGCAGTGGCTCCAGCATTACAATGTAACCATCTCTTCGGGGGTTCCCACTGTAATCAATATGCTTATTAATCAGCCCATAGGCATTACCATTCGGGATGTGCCCGCACTGAAGTTCATAACCAGCAGCTCGGCCCCTCTGTCTGTCGAAAGCCATAAAAAGTTCGAAAGCATATACGGCATCACTATAAACCAGATGGCTGGCATGACGGAAGCTGGATGGATGCTCGGTAATCCGCCGGAAAAACGTAAACCAGGATCTGTAGGAACACCATTTAAACACAAGAAAATTCAGGTATTGAATGAATTCGGAAAATCATGTAATGTCGGAGAAATAGGAGAAATCGTGGTAAGTGGAAAATCAATGGGATCTGGATATATAAACACAAATGGAGGGATTGACTATTTTTCTGCTAAAGGCTTCTACACAGGCGATCTTGGCTATGTGGATTACGAAGGCTATTTTTATATAACAGGCAGAAGAAAAGATATTATCATTCGTGGCGGAGTAAATATTTCACCTAAACAAATATCTAATAAAATTTTGGAAATACCTGAAGTTTTAGATGCTGTTACTATTGGATTTCCAGATGATATATATGGTGAAGAATTAGCTAGCTTTGTGGTTTTAAAACAAAATCACAGTACAGATGAGAAACATATTCTAAATTATTGTGTTCAAGTTTTACCAGAATTTAAAGTCCCTAAGGTAATAAAAATAATAGATAAGATACCATTAAATACTCGTGGAAAAGTGAATAAAAAAGCACTTCTGTCTATGATATAATTTATATTCAGATTAAATAAATTCGCTATTTTGTCATAATAAGAAATAGGATAATATTTTTAATAGTAGTTAATGTCAATTATAAATTCATTATAAATTGATAATCAACTAAAAGTTTGTAATTAATTATAGCCAATAAGCTTATAAATTGAAATGAGTCTATAAAATCAATTTTTTGAACAATTTTGGGAAATAAGTAAATTCAATTGATTTAAAAAGAAAATGACAATTTTATAGCTTATCTTAATTACCCTGGGTAAACCCCCGGCTCTGCCGGGGGACCCCAGCAGTTTGACAGTTCCGGGAAAAAAAGAGAGTCTCCAGAAGTGAACCGCTCAAAGCTCACGAAAAAGGAGGCCCTCTTTGAACAACGCCCAAAGAATAGCGTACAAGGTCTGAGAGCACAAGGCCCACACAGCTTCGATATCGCGGCAACGGACAAGAGGGCCGTGTGTCCTGATATCGTTAACGTTTGAGAAGTCATTCCAAGTTGCAATCAAGGTGATCTTAATATATAGTTTGGCCTGTAGCCCATAGGATTCACCCCGTATACGGAGGCACAGGCTATGGCTAGGACAGTGATGCTGGGCGATGAGGCCGTACAGGCTGCCCGTGAAATGGTCCAGAAAGCTGAAAGCGCAAGAGAACTTCGAGCCGGTTTGAGCATTCTCGTTCCCAAGGAATGCCGTGTGAGCAACGCCGCTACCGCAAGGGTTTTGGGTGTTGGTGTTGCCACCGTTGTGAGGATGCAGAGAAAGATTCGCGATCAAGTCGATGGGAAATCGCAGGAAAAAGGCCATTGGGGAGGACGTCGTCGTGAAATCCTCTCCGTGGAAGAAGAGGAGGCGTTCCTCAGGCCATGGGTTGAAAAGGCGGAAACCGGGGGCGTACTGGTTGTTCCCCCCATTCACGCGGCCCTGGAAGAACGGCTTTGCTTTCCTGTGGCCGACTCTACGGTCTACCGTATGCTCGCAAGGCACGGATGGCGAAAGGTCGCCCCGGATACCTGTCACCCGAAACGCGATGAGCAAGCGCAAGAGGCCTTTAAAAAAAATTCCCGGAGACGCTGGCAGAAGCTGCCCGAGAAAACACCCTGAACTTGCCCGTGCGGGTAATGTTCCAAGACGAGGCTCGCTTCGGCAGGCTGAGCGATCCCAGAAGATGCTGGGCTCCTTCCCATGCGTCCCATGGTACGTGTAGCGTTAGTGCAAGAATATACATATGCCTATGGCACAATCAGCCCTGTCGATGGTACGCTGGATTGGATTTTGGCCCCGAAAATGGACACCGTGACTATGGGGGCGTTTCTGAAGCATGTTTCCAATAGACATCCCGATGAATTCATTTTGATGGTGCTCGATGGTGCCCCTTGCCACAGGGCCAACCATCTCTGCGTTCCGGATCGTATGTCACTCGTTCGGCTTCCGGCCTATTCACCGGAACTGAATCCCGTTGAGCACCTCTGGGACGAGATGCGTGAGAAAGACTTTGCAAATCGCGTTTTTGACTCCCTCGGCTCAGCCATGGCACAGGCCGCCCGAGGTTTGAAACGATTGGAAAACTCGCCTCATTCTGTAAAACGCCTGGCAGGGTGGCCCTGGATATTAAGATCATTTTGATCGCGAAGTGGAATCAGAAGTCAGTGAGTTCACGCAACCGGCCGTCTACTGAATCTGTTGGAGTAACCGCCTTCAGGCGGTTCCTGGTCTTATCATAGCTTCGAGCGGTTCATAATTCAAGCCCCCGGCTTTGCCGGGGGTCATGACTTTAATGCATATTTATTGCAATTGGATAACAACTACTTCATGGATCTAGGTTATATTATCAATAAAGGAATGGCAATGAACATGTATGCTAATCGTATTGCAATAGTTGATGCCTCTAAGGGCTCCGTTTCTTACGAAAAGATGGATGATCAAAGCTGCAAATATTTCTTGGGCGGTTTGGGAGTCGGGGCAAAGCTTATATACGAACACCTTAGACCTGGAGTGGCCTGGAATGACTCGGAAAATATAATCGTTTTTGCCACCGGACCATTAAACGGCACTTTGCTTGCCGGTTCAGGCGCTTTCTCGGTAGTAACAAAAGGGCCCCTCACAAACGGTGCTGCATCCTCCCAAGCAAATGGCTTTCTAGGAGCCTTCATGAGGCTTGCCGGAATCGAGACGCTTATGATCCTAGGTTGCGCCGAAAGGTGGACCTATATATATCTTCATGAAGGTGCAGTAGAATTAAGGGATGCTTCAAAACTAATCGGGATGGACACCTGGGAGACGGAGGAAAGCATCAAGGCCGAACTGGGTGGTAAGCCAAAGGGATATAGCGTTTTTTCCATTGGACCTGCGGGTGAAAACCTTGTCAAATTTGCTTGCATCGTGGGAGATAAGGGGCATGTTGCAGCTCATAACGGAGTTGGGGCTGTTTTGGGCGCCAAGAGAATAAAAGCGATTGTTGCCGCTCGTGGGAGCTTTCCCATACCGGTCAAAGATAAGCAAGGATTGGCCGAACTCAACCGGAAAATGCTTGCTAGGACACGAGTCGAAACGAAATTGATATATGAGCAGGGAACATCGTTTTTGTTAGAAGCCTATCTCAAGGTTGGAGTTCTTCCTGTCAGAAACCTGACTACGAATCTTTTCCCTGATTACCAAAAACTGACTGGGGCATACTACAGATCCAAGTTTGAACTGCGGCCGACTCCCTGCTGGAGATGCCCGCTGAATCACTGCCATACTATTAGGGTCACAGAAGGCGCTTATAAGGGTTATCGCGGCGAAGAACCGGACTACGAGCTATTTGCGGGCTGGGGGCCGCTTATTGGGCAAACAGATCCTGGAGCTGTTGTCATGCTCTCGGACACGGTCGATCGTTTAGGCCTTGATTCAAACGAGGCGAGTTGGCTCATTGCCATGATCATGGAATGCTACGAAAGAGGTGTTTTGTCGACATCAGACCTTGACGGGCTTGAAATGAATTGGGGAAACGTCGAAGGAGCAAAATCTATGCTATTCAAAATTGCAGCGCGCGATGGCATCGGCGATTCCTTGGCAAACGGGGTCATGCGGGCGGCGCAAACGATCGGCGGAAAAGCTTTAGATATAGGGACCTATATTATGAAAGGGCATGCCCCACGTAATCACGATCATAGGGCCAGATGGCTCGAAATGGTGGATATTGCGACATCGGACTGTGGGACCATCGCGGTTGGCCCGCAACCGGTTTCCGAACCACGTTCCCCTGAAGCTGTTATTGATACCCTAACCAAGAAAAGGGTACGCTCTTTTGTTGATTCGTTGGTCGTCTGTGCCTTTCCTTCGATGACCATGACTACAGATAAAATCGACTATCTCGTTCAAGCGCTTTCGCTGGTAACAGGATCAGAATACGCCGAGCGAGACGCCAGAACAGCCGCATTGAGGATAGACAATCTGCTTAGGGTCTTCAACATAAGACATGGAATCAGTCCCGATACGGAATTCCCTTCAACAAGGTATTCCTCGACACCCGTAGATGGTCCGGCGAAAGGAGCGAATATCAGACCGCACTGGGATTGGATGCTTGATGCATTCTACAGGGAAATGGGCTGGGATAGAGTAAGCGGGAAGCCGACCCCCGAGGTTTTGCGAATTCTTGGCCTAGATAGTGTCATCAATGACATCTGGTAGTAAATCGCTTGTATTGGGAAAACGATAACGGGTCCAAAAGGGATCGCAGGCATTAGAGCTTCTGATACAGCTGGAGGTTATGAATGGTAGATGATGTTTATGACGTTGTTGTCTTGGGAGGTGGAGCTTCAGGTGTTCCTGCTGCTGTGAGGGCTTCCCAACTCGGAGGCAGGGTCGCACTCGTTGAGGCAGGAGACCTAGGTGGGCATTGTATGAACAAGGCGTGTGTTCCGTTTGGCCACATGATGGTGGCGAGTGAGCTAATTGGGAACTTCTCGCTTGGCAGAGATATGGGTGTCGAGATTCCTTCATTCAAACTGAATTACACGGCGCTCAGGAAACGCCAAAATAGTTTGATTTCCTTGATGAGGGAGGGGGTAAGAAGTCTGATTGCGAAGAGAGGCATAGCCCTTTTCAAAGGAAGGGGAAAGCTAGCGGGAATGGGTAAGGTGATGGTTAATGACGAAACGTTGCAGTGCAAGAAGATCATCTTGGCTACTGGGGCCAAGTGGGCTTTACCGGATTTTGGAGGGACTGAGCTGCAGGGAATCTTAACTCCGGAGGATTTGCTTCAAAAGGAGAAACTTCCCGAACGAGCAGCTCTATTCGGCCGAAGCCCATGGCTGGTTGAGATCGCACAGTTCTTGCACAGGGTTGGCAAGCAGACATTTCTTATCACCCCTGAACGAAAAATTCTTTCGAATGAGAGTAGGGCTATCAACTCGAGGCTAACAAAATCTCTTAAGAACGAAGGTCTTCGTATTTTTGTAGAAGGTGAAATTTCAGGAATAGCTCCGGTGAAAGACGGTGTCCGTATATCATTTAAAAGTAAAGGCAAAGATGAACACCTCATTGTAGACGAAATACTCGGGGCAAAAAGGGTGAGTTCACTTGAAGGCATAGGACTTGACTCGATAGGGCTAGAAGAGAAAAGAGAGTACGTAAATACAAACAATAAAATGGAAACGGAAAATGAGGGCGTCTATGCTGTTGGAGACCTATCAGCTCCTGAATGGCGACATTATTCCCATTTTGCATCTGCCGGAGGTATCGTGGCGGCAGAAAATGCTATGGGTCGACCTAAAGAGCTTCAGATCAAGGCTAACGCTAGGATCTTGTTTACTCAGCCTCAGGTGGGATGTGTAGGTTTGACAAGCAAAGAGGCAAAAGAAGCCGGATACGATGTTAGTGTGGGGAGCGCCCCACTCTCTATGAATCCTCTTGGGATGATTCTTTCCCAAACAGAAGGAGTTGTGGAGGTTGTTGCGGACAGAAAGTACGGAGAAATACTTGGGGTTCATATTCTGGGAGCAGGTGCAAGTGAGATAATCGGTCAGGCCATCCTCCTAATGCAAATGGAATTTACATTACAGGATTTAGCTGCTGCGCCATTCCCGCATCCTACGCTTAGCGAATCCTTGGCGGAAGCGGCAAGGGAAGCGATGGGTCAGGCTATATATATTCCTTAGACTCGACGGGACAAGAAGCTGAGCTTGCTATTTCTGACCGTTTGACCATTTGGCAGGTGCAAATACCTGAGGGTGTCTGTTTGTTTTTTTTAAGTGACTTTTTTCGTCCCACGGGCTCTCTACTTGTTAAATGAAAAACGGACGACTTTGGTGTAAAAGGTAATCACCACAAAAACCCAAAACACCAAAAAGGAGGTCGTCCAATGAAAAAGATAGCATATTTGGGCATGGATGTTCATCAAAATCATTGTGTTCTGGGAGAGATGGATTCTACAGGGGAGTTCAGAGGAACGTCCACCTTTCCTACTTCGGAAACGCGCATCGTCAATGCCCTTGAAAGCATCAAGGCAAAGGAGAAGGTGTTGACGCTTGAGGAAGGCAACTTGGCCCGTTGGGTTGCGCAGGTTGCCAGTCCGTATGTTACTGAGGTCCTGGTCTGTGACCCTAAAGAGAATGCCTTGATCTACAAAGGCTCCCATAAGGAAGATAAGATAGACACCAGAAAGCTGTGTCGACTGCTTCGCATCGGGGAACTGAAACGAGTGTACCAAGCGGAAACCGATGAACGAGCGATTTTCAAGGCCGCCGCTCGCCACTATATGGATCTTCGCAAGCAACAGATCACCCTGAAGCAGAAGATCAAGGCCATGTATACCTACTGGGGCGTGATCAACGTGGCAGGCGAAGCGGTCTACTCGATGAAAAAGCGCCATGAGTATCTCAAAGAGGTCAAGCACCTGGGCATTCGGAACCAGATCGATAATCTCTACGCGCTCATGGACCAGACCGAGTCCATGCAGGCCAAGGCCCTGAAGGCCATGAAGGACATGGGGCGACGCTATCCCGAGATCAAGCAGTTCAAAAAAATCCCTGGAGTTGGAGAGATCGTTTCCCATATCTTTGACGCCTTCATCCAAACCCCGGAGCGCTTTGCCGATAAACGCAAGGTCTGGGGCTACTGCCGACTGGGCGTCACCGACCGCAGCAGCGACGGCAAGCCGTTGGGATACAAGCGTCTGGACAGGAGCGGCATCCCTGAACTCAAAGGCCTGTTCTATCAGGCCTGGATGTCGGCCTTGAATGGCGAGAATGAGGTCAGGCAGTTCTACTCGAACTCGCTGAAAAGAACCTACAACCGGGTCCACGCCAGGCTCAACACCCAGCGAAAGATCATCGCCGTCATGTATGGCATGTGGAAACGAGGAGAAGCCTATAGGCCTCAACTTTTCCTGGATTCGTCTCAGAGTGGCGTTGTCTGAAAGGGCATCATCACTCACTGAGCTGAAGTGCGCAGATCAGTCCGGCGGATCCGGGTTGCCGGGACAGAGTCGAGTTGGGAAACCATAGCCACCGCTGACCGTTTGCCACAGGCTCCTTCTTTGGATAGTCCCCCGGCCTTTATGCCCAATGTGACCCTAGCCGTTCTTCTCGTCGAGGTTCAGGCTCTCATGTGTGCATGGAAAGAACACGACCCGCACTGTGATGTTGATCCGGTCACCCGACTGAGAATGCGAACGTCAAAAGCAAAGTGAGGGATGCACTCTCCATTTGTCAGCAATAGGCCGACGGTCGTCCTGTGAAATCCAGAATTGGATTTCACGGTCAGGGTGGAGTTTTTCTTGACCTCACTTTTCATGTGTGTTCTCAGTGCTGGGTGCCTAGCACTTAACGCATTCACTGCAAGAGGAGGAATTCTATGGGTATTTTTTGTGGTGAGGAGAGACTAACTGAATGTTACAGGAAAATGGTTCGAATCAGGCTTTTTGAATCTCAACTAGATCGCTTATACATGGCAGGAATCGTATTTGGCTCGATTCACACCAGCATAGGGCAAGAGGCGGTTGCAGTTGGAGTCAGCGAGGCCCTCGAAGTAAACGATGTCATCACTGGAGGTCACAGAAGCCATGGACTCTGCTTGCTGAAAGGCATGGATATGAAGACCATGTTTGCGGAACTGTGCGGCCGGAAGACAGGCGTTTGCAGAGGAAAAGCTGGCTCTATGCACCTGATGGATCCAACCAAGGGTATGATGGGAGCAAACGGTATTGTCGCGCAGCAGATGCCGATTGCTGCTGGAATCGGCTTTGCGATCCAATTGAAGAAGAGCGGACAGGTCTGTGCTTGCTTTTTTGGGGATGGGGCTTCAAACGCGGGTGTTTTTCATGAGGCCCTCAATATAGCTTCTATCTGGAAATTGCCTGTGGTCTATGTGTGCGAAAACAATCTATATGCATTGACCGTCAGCACGTCAACGTCGACTTCCGTTGAGGACATTGCGGTAAGAACAAAATCGTATAATATGCCGGGCGTGGTGGTGGACGGAATGGACGTTGCTAATGTCTATGAGGCGGCAGTGCCTGCGGTAGAGCGCGCTCGCCGAGGGGAGGGACCAACCCTTATCGAAGCTAAGACATATCGATTTATGGGCCATTCGCGAGGAGACCCTTCATTTGGACCCTATCGGACCAGAGAGGAGTGGGAGAAATGGCAGCTGCGAGATCCAATCAAGAACCTGGAGGAAAAGCTTCATCTCTCTCAGGATCAAATCAACGGCATTGAAAAGGAAGTTGAAGAGGAAATTCAACAGGCCGTCCGATATGCTGAAAAGAGCCCTTATCCGGAACTGTCAGATAGCCTAGATGACATCTACGCCTGAAGGAGGGACATATGCACGAAATAACCTATGCGGAAGCGTTACGAGAAGCCATGCGAGAAGAAATGGCAAGAGACGAAAACGTTATTGCCTTCGGTATTGATGTGGTTTTGGGTTTTCTCTCAGGTGTGACTCGGGGCCTCATCGACGAATTTGGCAAAGACAGGGTCAGAGATACACCGATCTGTGAGCAGAGCATCATCGGCCTTGCTGTTGGGGCCAGCATCATGGGCATGAGACCGGTCCCGGAGATTCAATTCAATGATTTGATCACTCTGTGTATGGACCAGATCGTGAATCAAGCTGCAAAATTACGTTACATGTCAGGGGGAAATCTGTCTGTGCCCGTTACTATCAGAACGTGCTGCGGAATCCTTGGGTCAGGGGCAGCCCAGCATTCGCAAAATTTGGAGGCCTGGTTCATCCATGTTCCTGGACTTACAGTTGTTGCGCCATCTACGCCTGCCGAGGCCAAGGGCCTCCTGAAGTCATCTATCAGAGACAACAACCCGGTTCTTTTCTTTGAGAACAAACGTCTTTACACGCAAAAGGGACAGGTGCCTGACGACAATTACATCATCCCATTGAGAAAAGCCAATATTGTGAAATCCGGGAGTGATGTGACATTGATCTCTTGGGGCTATATGCTACAGGAGGTGAATGCTGCTGCGGAGTTCCTTCAAAAGGAAGGAATAGAAGCCGAAATTATAGATCTGCGTACTCTTAGCCCACTCGACAAACGGACCATGCTGGACTCCGTCAGAAAGACGAACCGGGTCGTCATCATTGAGGAAGGTTGCCGGACCGGCGGCGTAGGTGCGGAGGTTTCGGCGATTATCGCGGAAGAAGCCCTTGAGAACCTTGATGCTCCGATTAAAAGGGTCGCAGCCATGGATACGCCAATTCCGTTTAGTCCATCATTGGAAAACTACGTCTTGCCTAACAAGGAAACGGTTCTGAAGGCTGTGCGCGAAATCATGCATTAGGCGGAAGGAAGGAGACCCACATCATGGCGCTTATTTTTAGGATGCCCAGACTTGGGGATATGATGAAAGAGGGCAAGATCTCGCATTGGTCGAAAGGCGAAGGTCAGCAGATCGAGAAGGGAGAATTCATTGTTGTCATCGAAACAGACAAGGTGAGCTATGAACTGGAATCGCCTGAATCGGGGGTTCTGGCAAAGATCATAGCTGCTGCAGGAACAGTTGTGCCTATAGATGGGCCGATGGCGATAATAACACAAGCTGGGGAGGAAGTAACCGAAGAAATGGCTTCACAGGTGCAGCAGGAAACGAGCGACGAATCGCTGCAGGAGGAAGCACCTCGGGTTACCTCGCCTGCTTCGACCACGAAAGACATTAAGGCAACACCATTGGCAAAGAAGATGGCCAAAGAACTTGGGATCCCTTTGGAGGAAATCGAGCCTCAAGCAAAAGACGGTCGAATTCAAAAAGAAGATGTTGAGCGGTACCAACGTGACAGGGGGGACAAAAGTAAAAAGGCTGAGGTTGGTGCCAAGCTCAAAAAAAGAATGCCGTTAACTTCTATGAGGAAGATAATTGCCCAGAGGCTGACTCAGAGCTCCCAGCAGGCACCGCATATCTATCTTACGATCAAAGTTGAGATGACCAAGGTCATGAACATATTGAAGGAACTAAATGAATCTGATCAAACTCGAATATCAGTGAACGATCTCTTAATCAAGATCGCTGCCATGGGGCTTGCTGAATTCTCCACCCTTAATACAAGCTTACAAAATGAAGAAATTGTTTTCCATTCCGAAATCAACATCGGATTAGCAGTTTCGGTGGAGGCAGGTTTGATCGTGCCAGTGATTCGCAGCCCTCTCACCTTATCCCTTAAGGAGATCGCCTCGCAGAGGAAACAAATTGTGGAGTTGGCAAGAGATGACCGGCTTAAACTCACCGACCTGGAGGGGGGCACCTTTACCATTTCGAATCTTGGTGCGTATGGAATCGAGTCCTTCACATCAATTATAAATCCTCCACAATGTGCAATTTTATCTGTGGGAGAGACCAAGAAAGAACCTATGGTTAAGAACGATAAGGTTGAAATATCTTCGGTCATGAGGATGACCTTATCGATTGACCACAGAATCGTGGACGGAGCTTATGGTTCCGAATTCCTACAGTACATGAAGGCTAGGATAGAAAAACCCTTCTTGCTCCTATGAGTTTTAGAAACTTGTCATCAACGGTCCCATGAACCTAAGAGGGGGTTGCCACCATGGAAGTTATTAAATCCTGGGAAGAAGAGGGAGCCACATTCGCTGAACCTTGCAAGAGACATATCAAAGTATTTCTGTCACCCGACAAAAATGATTTAAAGGAAATTACTCTTCTTTATGTTTATATGTACCCTAAATCGAGCTCAGAAGTTCATAAACATGATCATGAAAGTGAGATTGTCTTGATCCTATCAGGCAGAGGAACTATAATATCCGACAAGGTCAAAACGACCATTGAGCCTGATATGATCATATTGATTAGGCCCGGTGAAACCCATCAGATCATCAATGATGGAGAGGATATGCTAAAGTGCGCAGCTTTATACACGCCTGCCATCGTTACAGGGGATATCATGAAAAGAATGACCGATGCTTCTAGTACAATGTAAAACTTAAAGCTTCGCAAAATAAAAAATATGTGCTATTCTCATCTCCAACAGTGTACAAAAAATGGGAGACGAGAAATGGCACCACGATATCGAGTTACGTTAACAAAAGAAGAACGTAAAGATCTGGTAGCGATTTCCACCAAAGGCAAAAGAGCAGCCCGGACAGTATTATATGCTCGTGCTTTACTCCTGTTGGATGCCGGTGAGTATGGTCCGGGAGCATTACGTGTTTCTGAGAAAGTGTGCATTTTGGGCTTGCGTTCGTAAATCGGTTCGACTATATCCTTGCCAAACAGCAGAGATTGGAGGCAAGGATGAACGAGCCAGTGACTTTGCGAGGCA
>Ga0272443_10003956_pt1 | contig 16765 bp, 20 predicted proteins | sample SSMAcet12_FD_193581 | JGI IMG/M metagenome (GOLD analysis project Ga0272443, IMG submission 193581) | Marine sediment archaeal communities from Little Sippewissett salt marsh, Falmouth, MA, United States - SSM-Acet-12 | ecosystem: Environmental > Aquatic > Marine > Wetlands > Sediment ... | reverse complement strand
TTTTGCGTGTTCCGCTGCTGGCTCCATATGCGGCAAGTGTGTATTCAATATAGGCTCCGAGTTCCGCCATGTGGGCAAGCTGGTCCATGGTTGCTATCTTGAATATGGTGCTGCTTACTACCATCTTCTTTATGCCGTACTCGTGCCCTAGCTCCACAAGCCTGACTGCTTCAGGTGCTGATACATGGCCAGTAATCAAGTAGACATCTGGGTGTGCTGCCACCATCTCTAGTATTTCGACAATTTCTGGTGTTGGCGCCTCGTCAACTGGTATCTTGATTGATCGTCCAAGTTCTTCGCGTTTGAATTTCTCGTCGTAGGTGTGGAATGCTTTGAACTCGCCATCAATATAGTGTCCCTCACGGCTGGTCATCCAGTGGGTGCTGTGAGTACCAAATGCAACGTATTTTGCTCCACCAGCGTAGGTGAGGCTTGTTCTTACGGCTCGTGGGTTTATGCCTCCAAACACTGTGTTGAGGTTTATTCCTCCATAGGTCTTGAAGTCTGGCACTACCTCGTTTACTATCTGGGCTGTGCCGTTGCTCATCTGGAAAACGTCCATGTAGACTATTGCCTTCATTCCTGCGCGGCGAGCTTGTAGGGCTGCCTCGACGGGTGTGACGCTTCTTGGGCTTGTGGTTAGGTGAGGCCCAGCGTGAATATGGATGTCTATGGCGTCTTTTAGGAGGTCTTTACTTTTCTGGAATGATCGTCCTTCGGGTAACATGGGCTATAGGGTGGAATGATTGTTTAAAAGATAATCCACGATTCAATGAATATCCACCAGATTAACTTGTAATGGAAGAATGAACACTAAGCCGCCTGCACCATTCTACATTTATCGTATACTTTTCCCAGCACGGCGTCAAAGTTATCCTCGCTGCAGTAAAGACGCATAGAGCCAAGGGTTCCTTTTCGAAGGGATATTACCCGGTTCTCCTCGTCAACTTTCACACCAGTGACGTTGCTCCAACTTAGTTGAGTCTTTTCTGGTTGAATGTTCTCTGCTCTCATGGAGCCTGCGTGCATTGGGTCCCATTTCATGGATGAGACTTGTCTTGCTACATAGCTGAGCCCTAGTTTTCCCTCGTCAGCCATGGCGGTTACTCCTTCCTCGTTTAGTGTAAAGCGGATACTATGCCCGTTGAATGCTGTGAATAACTTGATAACCAAGGCTACCCCCCAGAAAACGAGTCCCGCCATTATTATCGTTGAAAGCGTGGTGGCTGATTGTCCGATTGGGAGCAACTGAATCACAAGTAATAGTGCTGCGGCTGCTCCAAGTGCCTTCATTATGTCGATGAATAGATACTTGTTCAGATGGGAGATGGTGATATACCAGACAAGACTGTTTTGATCAGACACGAGTATTTGTTAGTTCCAGAACATAAAAAATTATTCAATGTTTAATTACATATTGTATAAAAAATTGATGAATAAATGAAAAAACGTTACTTCCGGTACTTTTCACCTATAGGATAAAGGTCCCAAGCAAGATGTGTATACTCTAGTAAACCTAGGTTGGCTGGGCCAAGTCCCGGTGGATCGACTGGGAAGTCAACAGTGCTCCATGTATCCCACCATGCCTTATGGTGTACACGGCTCTTCAATACCACGATATCCAATGAATTCATGTCAAGACCCATTACCTTCAACGGGTCAGCGCTCATAGGAGCATATAGTCTCTCAGTAACCACGAGATGCCTGTTTTTACCGAGATCAAGCATAGCCACGAGGTCTATTTTCCGCTCAGCGCCTCGCCCCATGGGGCCTGTCTCAATCCACTCCAGTGGTCCTAGGTACTCTATCTTTCCTTTGATTGTGACTGGTTTTCCACTGATCTCGTGGAGCCATGCGCCCATCGTGTACTCAACAGTGTCTCCCACCTTGTGTTTCTCATTCATATCATAGAGAGCTGATGGGTCGGCTAGACCGGTATCACACCAGTTCTCTGCACTCTGATCCAGTAGTTCTCTGAGTACATGGGTTCCGTCTCCAAGTCGCTCATCATGGTATGCGATTGTGATGGGCTTGGTGCCTTTCTTGATCATGTCTAATACCTGAGCTACACCGTCCTTAGCTCCGGGTAATTTCCTAGTTAATTCTTCGCGTAGACTCCATATTAGATCGTGGATGTCTTGGGCGCATTCCTCGGCAAGCTCGTGGTTATCGTTGGTGACTACGAATACGCTTGCTCCTAGGTCTGGGACATCAGCGTATGCGAATCCCGGGGCCACTGATGCGCAGAAGACGCCCTTCTTCTCCCATTCCCTGCATCTATCATAAACGTGTTTCATGGGTGGGAACTCTGATGCTTGGAATACGCTTGCGGAGACTACTTTTGGTTTCCTGTACGCCATGGTGGGTTTGAACTCGCCCCGGAGGGTCTTAATCATGCACTCTCCAGCCTTGCGTCCAATGATATGGCTATCCAGGTGTGGATAGGTCTTTAAAACGAACACCGCGTCGGCTGCGTGTGCCATCTCGATGTCCTCGTTGGCGTGAAGATCAAAAGTAACCATGATGGGCACATCACCCACCACTTTCCTTACGCGTCTTACTATCTCGGCTTCTGGGCGTGGAACATTAGTTACAGCCATTGCCCCATGTAGCGAAAGGTAGACCCCGTCAACTTGTCTGAGTTCACCTAGTCTTGAGGTTATTCTGCCTGTGATTACATCAAACGCCTCGGTGCTTACCCAGCTACCGTACCCAGTGGTTTTGGGCCATCCTGCGTCCAGTATGCCCACTAGCTCGAAGTCTTCCTCCTTCTCGAACGCGTCCTTGAAGCCGCTGATGTAGGTTTGTCCTTCGCCCTCTGTGTTGAGGGTTTCTGGCCCGTATTTTATGGTGCCTTCCTCCCATGCCTTGAGGTCTGTGGGTTCTGGGCAGAATGTGAGGGTCTCGTGGCTGAAGTCTGCCACGGCTATCCTGTAAGTCATGTTTAGTTTATTGTTGATGGTGCTTAAAGATTCAACCATTGGTTTGGGTTTAAGTAGATCGATCTCCGTGTTTTCAGTATGAATGTTATTGATGCAATCAAGACCCGAAGAAGCGTACGTAAATACAAACCAGACCCAATACCCGAGGACCACCTCAAGACCATACTGGAGGCTGCTAGGCTAGCCCCAAGCGCTGGAAACAAACAGCCTTGGAAGTTCATCATAGTCCGTGACTCGGACACCAAGAAGAAGTTAGCTGAGAAGGCTCGTAAACAGCTTTGGATCGGTGATGCCGGCGTGGTTGTGGTGGCGCTTGGTATGCCCAAGGATGATCCTACGATCTATGAGCGTTGGGCTGAGCGTGATGTAATGACCGCTGTGGAGCATATGGTGTTATCTGCTTGGGAGCTTGGTTACGGTACATGCTGGATCGGTGCCTTTGAGCAGAAGGATATCAAAGAAGTGTTGGGCATCCCAGAGGATTATACTGTGATCAATCTGTTGCCTATTGGTGTGCCTGATCAGAAACCTGATCCTCGTGGACGTAAGGAATTTAGTGATATTTTCTATGCTGAAAAGTATGGAAAAACACTGGAAATATAAAGAAAAAAATTTAGTGGGGATTTATCTTCCCCGGGCAATCTGAAGCGGGTTAAAGTCAGGCTCATCAACCTCGATGAGTCCTTTCGCACGGTCAAAGTACCTAATAACGCTGTCTCCCTTATTTGTCACCTGATAAACAGTATTTGTTCTTTTATCGCGGCTATCCGAGACATCGATCTCCTCAATGAGGTCCTGCGCAACCATGCTCCCAAGGATTCCCTGCAATAGTTTCCATGAGAGGTTTGCGCCATACATTATCCGGGTTGGCTTTGTTGTGCCTTCTTTGATTACCTTTAGTACGTCTAAGTAGATTTCAAGTTTTGATCGACGGTTTTTCATCGTGTTAACCCCTTTGCTTGACAATGGTTCCGCCGACTGTGGCTATATGGAATAGTGTGTAAAATGTGACTACAAACACATACCGGTGTTCTATATTCATATCCCAGAACCATGTTCCTTCAATTAAGGTTCTTTCGGGACTTGGTTTAAAGAAAGTGGATTTGGGGTATAGATTACCTTAACAATTGTTGAATAATTATGTTTAATATTAAGGGCACAAAACTGTTTAGTATGGAAGAGCAGGCACTTCAAAACATTATGGATGAAATAAAGGAGCTAAGGTTGCTTTACCAGACTCTTGTAGACAAGCTAGTACAAGTGGATAAAGCAACTCCAGAGGAAGTAGAAGCCCTGCAATCAGATGACGAATATGCTTCTGAAGAAGAATTGTTTAAAAAATTAGGTTGATTTCTTGTTTCGTCTTCGTATAAAGCGAAAACAGTTGCGGGTTATTGAGAATCTTTCTGAGCCTGTTAAAGGACACATTAGAGACGCTTTGAATGTTCTGAAGGTTGACCCTGTTCCAGTAAAAAGTTATGATATTAAGAAAATTCAGGGATATGATTCTGTTTACAGGATAAGAGTGGGTAAATCTAGGATTTTATATTCTGTTGACTGGGCTGAGAAAATTATTTCGATCCATTATGTAGGTTCCAGAAAGAAAGCTTACAGATAAAGTTAGAAAAAAAGTGTTACTTCTGTAGTGGAATCATGCAGAGGAATACGAATGTGTCTTTTCCGGTGTTACGGAAGTTGTGTTTCTCGTTTGGCTCGACTAGTATGACGCTACCGGGGCCAATCTTTGTTTCTCCCGCCTCAGAAACTGCTACTGCGTCTCCTTCTAGTACGTAGACTTCGTGTTCCCATTCATGGGTGTGGTATGGGGTTTGTCCGCCGGGTGCTACCTCAAATCGTCGCATGGCGAAGTTGGGTGCGCCCTGTTTCTCGTTGATTAGCCACCTGATCTTTACTTTTTCAGCTGGTGCTGGAACGTCAAGGTTCTCGATTTCTGTATAATGATATGCTTTCATGACAATCTGATACCGGGATGGTGTTTTATAACATTAATCAAAAAAGGGTTAATTATTTGATGGCGTACTGGAGCGCCTTCTCGGCGTGCACAGTAGCGGTATCAAATACCTTGACATCAGTATCTTTTTGCCTGATAAGCAATGGAATCTCAGTACAGCCAAGCACGATACCCTCAGCACCTTGCTCTACCAGTTTATCAATGATCTTCAAGTATCCTTTTCGCGATTCTTCTGTGAGTTTCCCGATGGATAGCTCCTCGAATATCACCTTCACAATATAATCTCGGTCCTCCTTGTTGGGAGTGACAACCTCGATACCCTGCTTCTTCAATCCCTCGCGGTAGAACGGCTTGGTCATGCTGAACTGGGTGCCGATGAGTCCTACCTTCTTGAAGCCCTCCGCTTTGATCGCTTCTGCAGTGGCGTCAACGATGCTAATCAAGGGCATATCAATCTGTTTCTGAAGCTTCTCAAACAGGATATGCATGGTGTTTGTGGCGATTACCGCGAAATCAGCTCCAGCTCGTTTCAGGGTCTTTAATCCCTCTAGGAGTGCTTTTTCGATGCTGTCCCAGTCTTCTTTCATCATCCAGTCCTCGTATTGCTGGAAGCTAACACCTACAATGATTGTCTCTGGGTATCCGTGGTTCCCGTAGAGTTCATGGTACCTGTGTACGATATGCATATAGTATGTGATGGTTGACTCAGGCGTCAATCCTCCGAGTATCCCTATTTTCTTATACATGGGAAAAGAGGCTTCAAGTAACTATAATACATTAACGGGTTAGAGGCGTCGCCAGTCAGCGATAAGCTTCTCAAGCTCCTCTCTTGTTGGTCCGCCTCTTGTCTCGATCCGCGTTGCCTTGAAGCTCCCAGCTGCACTCGCCTGTCTAAGAGCCTCAATATGGGTCTTACCCTCGACAAGCGCTGACGCGAATCCGCCGATAAAAGCGTCACCACAGCCAACGGTGTTGATGACTTTCATCCCAAGCTCTGGGAGAGGCACTGCCTCCATCTGAATAATAGTGCCTCCTTCATCTTCACACATTATACAGCCTTCTGCACCGTGTTTGATGATTGCTTTTATGTCATGCACCCGGTCGGTAAGTGCCTCAGCTACCATTTTCGGCTCGCTTGTGCCAAGGAGGTTCTCGTACTCGATGTGGTTCAGTATAAAGTAGTCAACATTCCTCAAGGTAGGCAACAACGCATCAATACCCTCTTCAGCGTAGACACCAGGGTCCCAGATAACCTTCACACCATGCCTCTTACAGAGTTCAGCAAGCTTCTCAGCGGTCTCAATGGGTGGGTCCATGATAACACAGACTTTTGCTTGTTTAATTAGATCAAGTCGTTCTTTGTCTTTCATGTGTTTTCCGGTGATTCTGAGGTTGGCTCCGAAGTAGGTGTGTATCTCGTTGGCTCCGTCTGAGCTGATGCTGATGTAGGCTTGCCCTGATTCCTCTTCTGGTATCAACAGGATTCCACTAGGGTCTACGCCTTCCTCTTTGAGTATCTTGATCTGAGCCTCAGCGATAGCGTCCTCACCAAGTGCACCAATGAAAGCCACACGGTTTTTTCCAAGTATTCTGGCTGCTGCTACCGATACATTTGCCGCGGTGCCCCCGGATACTCTTTGTATCTCGTGGACTGGTACTTCTTCGCCGGTTCGTGGCAGGCGTTCCATGAAGAGGTTGATGTCCCAGTTTATGGCGCCACAGCAGATTAGGTCAACCATTTACTCACCTGTAACTCGGTCCATGATCAATTTGAGGAAACGGGCAGCGTCAACCTCAACAATAATGTCCGTGTTTGCTTCATCCTTTACCCGGCGATAATATCTGCGTTCCACTACCGTCATGCCTCTTGTGAGTTCGCCGTGAACCTCTAGGTCCACCTTGTATTTCTCGGTCTTGAACATGGTTGGGTCTATGATATAGGCGATTGCCTGTGGGTCGTGGAGGCTGAAGCCGTTGAACTTCTCCACAAGAGATTTACAGAGGTCTACTACGAGCTTGGATCTTCGATCCTTCTTGGCTTTGATCTCGTTGAACATTTCCACACTCATCCTGTAATCCGGGTGAGTCGTTGTATCCAAGCCAGCGGCTACAATGGGTAATCCGCTGTTGAAAACTATCTTGGCTGCCTCTGGATCATGCCAGATATTGAACTCAGCCACAGCGTTAGCGTTACCGAGCCCGTATGGTGTGAGATTGAAGGCTCCACCCATAATTACCAGCTTATCCACCTTCTCAGGAAGCTTAGGGTCAGCTAAAAGCGCAGAAGCGATGTTTGTCAATGGACCAATAGCCACCAAGGTTAAGTCCTTACCTAGCTCGTCTGCCTTCTCAAGAATCATCTCCACCGCGTTCCGTGGATCAGTCATAAGTTTGGGCTCAGGTAGCTCAGCCTCACCGAGTCCAGTCTTTCCATGGAACTCCTCAGCATGACTCATAACCCTGATCAAGGGCTTCTCTGCGCCAGCACAAACAGGTACATCAGTGGCGCCTATGAACTCCAGGAGTTTTTTTGCGTTCTTGTGTCCCTTTGTATGGTTGACGTTTCCTGCGACTGTGGTGACTGCCTCAATCTTCAGTTCGGGGCTATTGAAAGCGAGGAGAAAGGCTATGGCATCATCTACACCGGGGTCAGTATCAAGAATAATATGTTTCAACGGGTTTCACTACCCGTTTCAGTCGCGTGGCTTCAAAAAACCTTTGCTACGAGCCCTGATTCAAGGTCTTCTGGTATCGGTTCACGAGATAAGCAAGACGCTGACTCTGATTCATGCCTCCGAGACGTCCAAGGTCTCGTTTTTTCTTCTCGGCGAGCTCCTTCATGAGTCCAGGGTTCTCCCTGTGCATCTTTTCTTCGAGGGCGCGTTTGATGGCTATCTCGACGAGCAAGTCATCGCTTATCTCACAGTCAGATGGGTACTCGGATTTGCCTCCAAGACTCTTCAGTAACATGTTTGCGGGGTATCCTCTGCATTCACCGGGACGTGCAGGATATACTGTGCATTCTTCGTCATAAAATGGGCATGGGCTGCGTTTGATCCTCATGGTTCCGTCTCGTCTTGGACGTGCACGGGTCTGTTTTTTGATCTTCTTGTAGCTGGTTTTTACATGTTCAGCGATCTGTTTAAGCTCTGTTTTTGGTACCCGCATAGACTTGTTCACGGTACAGCACTTTCCGCATCTTGTGCATATCTGATCTTGGAGCGCATACATCAAGGCTATCTCAGTCTCAAGAAGCACCCCCAGACTACTAACAGCGTTAAGCAAATCATTCTCGTCCATGTTTTCCATGTTGAGACGCTGGATGGATTTCCGGTAGACCCTGATGGCGTCTGGTCCGCTGAACGGCTTGAATCCCTCTGTCTGCATCAATCTTTGTAGTGGCGATGGCTGCTCTTCCATAACGTGCATTGCGGAGGAACTGGTTTTAAACATGTCTAATTGAAAATGGTGTAGTTTACGAATCTCATTATTCCTAGGAGCCGTTACCCTTATATCAGATGACATGGCTAAGACGCCTATCGAGTGTGGCATCAATGCGCCAATTCATATAATCCAGAACGAAAGCGAGGCACCCATCTTAGCTGTGCCTCAAGACAGCACCCAAATTCTGCTTCTCGGTACCCAAATCAATGGACAGCATCACATACCCAGAAGCCATATTAAACAAAACAGTATGGAGGACACGCCATGGTGATGCAAGTGTGCGACCTCCCAATACCCAAAAAGATCAGGCTCGCAGTCAAACACGAACAAACTCAAAAGACAATCATAAAAGTCAATGGAGTTAGCATCGGCGGCGATCAAGTCGCGGTAATGGCTGGACCATGCAGCGTTGAAAACGAGGAGCAGATGCTCCAAGCGGCACGCGCAGTCAAGGCAGCGGGAGCCCAGATTCTAAGAGGAGGAGCCTTCAAACCAAGAACCCTACCCTACAGCTTCCAAGGCTTAGGCAAGGAAGGCTTGGAGCTTCTCGCTGAGGCAAGAGATGAGACGGGTTTGCCTATCATCACTGAGGTAATGTCCACTGAGGACGTTGAACTAGTGGAGGCTTACACTGATATTCTCCAGATCGGGGCACGCAACATGCAGAACTTTAGCCTATTGAAGAAGGTTGGACGAAGCAACAAACCTGTTATGCTGAAACGAGGCATGTCGGCTACCTTTAACGAGTGGCTTGGATGCGCCGAGTACATCCTGAGCGAGGGAAACACCGATGTGATCCTCTGTGAAAGAGGCATCAGGACATTCGAGCAGATCACAAGAAACACGCTAGACATCTCAGCGGCGCCCATCATACACCAGATCAGCCACCTACCCGTAATCATAGACCCAAGCCACGGCACAGGCACACGAAGCCTCGTTGAACCCATGGCTAAGGCTGCGATAGCGGCAGGCGCTGATGGCGTGATGATTGAGGTTCACCCCAACCCAGAGGAAGCCCTCTGTGATGGCGGTCAAAGCCTCAGCCCAGAGGAGTTCATGCACGTAATGACAGGCATCAAGCCCATAATAACAGCGGTAAACCGAAGGCTATAGGCTTGCAGCGTATCAAAGTAGCCCTCGGGGCTCGAAGCTACAGCATAGTCGTCGCGTCTGGTCTAGAAGATACCATATCAGAGCATCTCCCAACGGGTAAGAAGGCGCTGATAACCACCAAAGAGATCAATAAGCTTTACGGTGAACGAGTAGCCCAAGCCATAGGAGAACACACGCTAATACTTGTACCCGACGGAGAAGACGCAAAACAATGGAGCGTACTTGAAAAGCTCCTTGGAGACCTTCTAGACGCGGGAATGGACCGGGGATCAACGATCATCGCCCTCGGCGGAGGCTCGGTAGGAGACCTCGCAGGGTTCGCGGCCTCCATCTACATGCGTGGAATCAAGATAGTCCAGATACCTACAACGCTTCTCGCCATGGTAGACAGCAGCATAGGTGGAAAAACAGCGATCAATCATCCAAGGGGAAAGAACCTTGTGGGCAGCTTCTGGCAGCCCAGCTTGGTACTCATCGATCCCTTGTTCTTGGAGACATTGCCTAAACTGGAGATTCGCAGTGGGTTAGCAGAGGTGATCAAGTATGGTGTCATCAATGACCCTGAGTTGTTCAAGCTACTTGAATCTAAGAACCCTGAAAGCCTCACATCTGAGGACATGGTGGAGATAGTAGCCCGCTGTGCAGCCACCAAGGCAAGGTATGTCGAGCAGGATGAGGAGGATAGACAAGGGATACGTGCAGCCTTGAATTATGGTCACACTGTAGGTCACGCCGTAGAGAAGTTAACTGATCATGATGTGAATCATGGTGAGGGCGTCGCAGTGGGTATGGTTGTAGCTGCTTTGATCTCCATGGAGCATGGTCTTCTCAGGGAAAAAGAGTACCAGCGTATCATCAAACTCATCGAGGATTACAGGTTACCTACTAAGCTACCCGAGATAGACTTCTCTGAAGCAGTCAAGGTAATGCACAAGGACAAGAAAGCCGAGTCGGGAAACATCGTCTTCGTACTACCAACAGGCATCGGTAAGGCTCCAGTACTGAGACAAGTCGGGGAACCAACCATCAGGAAGGCACTGGAGGCAAATAGATGAGCATATGCGTCGCAATCAAGGCAACCACCACAGACGAGACAATAGAGAAGATGCTTGAAGCGGAGGAGGCTGACCTCATTGAGCTACGGCTGGACTATAGAAAGGAAAAACTCAACCTAGAATCAATACGAGCAGCCTCAGCCAAGCCATTGATAGCGACGAACAGGAGAAAAGACCAAGGCGGAAAATCGGAGGAACCTGAAGCTGAGAGAATCAAGCTGCTAGTGGAAGCTGTTATGGCTGGGTTTGAGATGGTTGACCTATCATCGACATCAGAACAGCTGCCTATACAGGTGAGAAAAGTTCAGGGAAATGGTGGAAAGGTGATTGCCTCACATCACGACTTCAAACAAGCCCTCAACGAGATCCAACTAGAAGAAATCCACAACAAGCTAGCAGAGACCGGCTGCGATAAAATCAAGATCATCGGATGGGCAGACAGCTACAGTGACAACCTACCTTACTTGAACTACAACAGGAAGCATCCGGATAACATCGCGTTCGCCATGGGTGAAAAAGGAACCACATCAAGAATCCTAGCACCAATCGCCGGAGCAGCATACACCTATGCTTCACTGGATGAGGAGGTTGCACCGGGACAGATACCATTACAGATGCTACGGGAGACCTACAGGAGCCTAAAACAATGAACTACTACCTGTTAGGTTACCCTGTGGGGCACTCTGTCAGCCCCGCGATGCACAACGCATCCTTCAAAGAGCTAGGATTACCCCACAGATACAGCCTGCTGGAAACAGAGCCAGAGAAACTAGGTGAGACAGTTCAAAATCTCAGAGAGAACAAATTCGGTGGAGCAAACGTCACCACACCCCACAAGATAGAGATAATCAAACACATGGACACGCTTGCAGCATCAGCCAAACGAATAGGCGCCGTAAACACCATCGAAAACCGTGGAGGGCAACTCATCGGGCATAACACTGATGCTATTGGAGGCATCAAGGCATTAAGCCTGAAGTACGGTGAACTTACGGAAAGCAGAGTAGTATTACTTGGTGCCGGTGGCGCTGCAAGGGCACTGGCGCAGGAGCTGGCGCCTAAAGTATCTGAGCTTGTCATATTGAACCGCTCACCAGATAAAGCGGAGAAACTGGCACGGATACTTCCCGGTAACACTGTTGGAGCGGGTCTAGGTGAGCAGCAGGTTGTCAATACCGCTGATATTGTGATTAACGCGACTTCTGTAGGTATGACGCCTAATACATCTACGTCGCCTATAGATGCAGGATATCTGCGACAGGGTCAGCTTGTCTATGATATCGTCTATAACCCCATCAAGACCAAGCTGATGCAGGACGCAGAAAAAGCAGGCGCAGAGACGCTTGGTGGATTATGGATGCTTGTCTATCAGGGCGTCGAATCATTCAAGATATGGACAGATCAGGAGCCCAGCGCTGAGACCATGTACAACGCAGCGTTACGAGTCTTGGAGGCCTGGCATTGAATATCGCGGTCTATGGATTCATGGGCGTCGGCAAGACCACCATCGGGGTGCTTCTCGCTGAGAGACTGGGTTACAGTTTCCTTGATATGGATGCCGAGATCGAGCGGAGAGAAGACACCAAGATCAGCACAATATTCAATGAAAAAGGAGAGCCTTACTTCAGGAAACTAGAATCAGACCTAGTTCAATCACTCCCCAAGACAGATGAACAGGTTATCGCCTGCGGTGGGGGAACAGTGGCTAATCCAGATAACGCTGAAGCCCTAAGCATGGTAGCTAGGATGGTTTATCTTACTGCTTCTATCACGGAGATAATCAATAGGACAAAGGATGACTCTACTAGACCCTTGCTTGACGTAGAAGACCCAAGGAACACTGCATTGTTGTTATTTGAGAAGCGGAAACCTATCTATGAGAGGTACGCTGAGGTAACAATAGACACAACTGGACTAGCCCCAAATGTTGTCGTTGATAAAATACTGGAGGAACTACGATGAGAATAACCCCCGCGATACTAAACGGCACAGTCAAGGCACCCCCCAGCAAAAGCATGACCCACCGCCTACTAATCACATCAGCCCTAGCCGACGACGTAAGCCTACTAGAGAACCCCCTGCAAAGTCAAGACACCATGGCAACAGCTGAGGCGCTGAGAAGCCTCGGAGCAAGCATCAGGGAAACCCATAATGGCTGGGGCATAATGGGGGGAACCGTATACCAGCCCGACTCGGTGCTTGACTGCCATGAATCAGGGACAACAATGCGCCTGCTCACAGGAGTAAGCAGCATCATCAAAGAACCCGTAACATTGAACGGAGCCCCCCAGCTACAAAAAAGACCAAACAAACCACTTCTGGAAGCATTGGAGCGGCTAGGAGTCAAAACCAAGAGCAAGAACGGCTACCCCCCGATAACTGTACAAGGAAAAATCAAGGGGGGAACCACATCAATCCGCGGCGATGTCAGCTCACAGTTCATCTCAGCCATAATACTCGCAGCCCCCTACGCAGAGAATCCAGTTGAGTTAAAGGTAACACCACCTCTTGAGTCCAAGCCCTACGTCTGGATGACGATAGACGCCATGAGAAAAGCGGGAGTAAAACCCCAATGCAGTGCTGATCTATCAGAGATTCATGTTCCAAATGGACGATACAAGCCTCGACGCACCAGCGTTGAAGGAGACTGGAGCAGCGCAGCCTACATGCTTGCAGTAGGGGCGATAGCAGGCAAGGTGCATGTTGATCATCTTGACTTGAAGAGCCAACAGGCTGACCGCGAGATAATCAACATCCTCGAAACCATGGACGCGTATATCAAAATCAGTGGAAACAGAGTCACCACCGAGTTAAGCAGACTATCAGCGGTTGAGTTTGACCTAAGCGACTGTCCAGACTTGTTCCCCGTGGTCGCTTGCCTCTGCGCCTCCGCCGAAGGCACAAGTATTCTTTCTGGGCTCGGTAGGCTTAGGCTTAAGGAGTCAGACAGGCTACACGCTATGAAAGCTGGGTTGAAGCGTATGGGTATCAATGTAACCGTTGATGATTCAACCGCACAGATCAAAGGCGGAAACCCAAAGGGAGCCGTAATCGACACCTATAATGATCACAGGATCGCCATGAGCTTCGCGGTGCTAGCACAAACAGCTATGGGTGAGACAACCATCCAGAACCCAGAATGCGTCGATAAATCATACCCAGAGTTCTGGGAAGACTTGGCACAAATAGGAGCAAAACTAGAATGAACACACTTGGCAAACACTATAGAATAACCAGCATCGGGGAGAGCCACGGAAAACTAGTCGGAGTATTAATCGACGGATGCCCAGCGGGACTCAAACTAGACATGAACCAGCTACAGAAGGACTTGGATCGCCGCAGACCCGGACAAAGCAACATAACCACCCAACGCAAAGAAGAAGACCAAGCCGAGGTACTCACAGGACTCTACAACGGCGTTACCACCGGTGCACCCATCACAATAATCACGCACAACAAGGACAGGGACTCTTCCAAGTACCTTGAACAACGCTGGACCCCGAGACCCGGACACGCCGACTACACGGCTGGGCTGAGGTATGGTGAACATCAAGACCCAAGAGGCGGGGGGCGCTTCAGTGGAAGAAACACTGTGGGTTTCGTGATGGCGGGAAGTGTAGCCAAGCAGCTACTATACAGAATCGGCACAAATATCGTAGGTTATACTCAGCAAATCGGTGAAATAGTTGCACCTGAGCCAAAGGACTTTGAGCACATCGAGGAGAATCCAGTTAGATGCCCTGATCCGGTATCCGCTGATAAGATGATCAAGGTAGTCGAGGACGCAAAAGCAGACAAGGATAGCGTTGGTGGAAAAGTACGGTGTATCGCGTTTAAGCCTCCAAAGGGAATCGGTGACCCAATTTTTGACACACTTGAAGGCTGTCTCGGTAAGGCATTCTTCAGTATTCCAGCTGTGAAGGCTGTTGAGTTCGGATCAGGTGTTATGGCTGCGGGTATGCGTGGCTCAGAGCACAATGACCAGTACACGGTACAGGATGGTGAAGTAGTGACCATCACAAACAACAGTGGAGGAATCCTAGGAGGAATCAGCAACGGTATGCCCATCGTGGCTACTGTGACATTCAAGCCTACCCCCAGCATAGGCAAGCCCCAACGAACAGTAGACCTACGCACAAAAGAAGAAACCAAGATCAGTATCGAGGGGCGTCATGATCCGTGTATCGTGCCCCGCGCGGTTCCTGTGGTGGAGGCGATGATGGCTGTGGTTTTACTGGATCACGTGTTAGGCGCTGGAGTGATTCCGAGGGTATTAGGTGATGATTAATGACGTATATGGATGAGATAAAGCCCCACAGGGAAGCAATTGACAGACTCAACAACGAGATAATACAGCGAATCGTAGACAGGCAACGAGAAGCCCTAGCGATTGGAGAGATAAAGAAACGATACGGCAAACCAGTGGTAGACAAGAGCCGCGAACAAGCCATACTCGACAACATCAAAACAAAAGCCCCAGCACATGGAATAGACCCAGAAGCACTGGAACGAGTATTCAGAGAAATAATCAGACTATGCGTCGAAGCGGAGGAACAAGTATGAGGGTAGCTTTCCAAGGCGAGAAAGGCGCTTACAGCGAGGAAGCAATCTACAAACACTACAAGAAGGATGCAGTGAGTGTTCCACGACCATATCTGAAAGATGTCTTTGACGCTGTTGAAGCTGGCGAAGCAGATTACGGCATGGTACCCGTAGAGAATACCATACAGGGGAGCATTGTAAGAGCCTATGATTTGCTCAATGAGCGTGAACTCAAGGCAAGCGGCGAAGAAATACACCGAATAAGTCACTGTTTGATAGCTCACCCAGACGCAGAGCTAGCTGACATCAAGAAAGCATATAGTCATCCACAGGCACTGGGGCAGTCACGAGAGTGGCTGGAGAAGCACGGTATTGAGGCTGTGAACTTTTATGATACAGCTGGAAGCGTCAAATGGATCAAGGAAAACAATGTAAAAGACGCCGCAGGTGTGGCCAGTGCTCAAGCCGCCGAGACATATGGAATGAAGATATTGGCTAAAGGCATCGAGACCAACCCAGAGAACTATACAAGGTTCATAGAGATCGGGTTCAAAGAACCTGAACCAACAGGGGAAGACAAGACCATCCTAGCCTTCATAGTACAGCACCGACCCGGAACCCTCGTAGGAGCCCTAAAAGAGTTCAGCGAGAGGGGTGTCAACCTTGAGAAGATAGAGTCTCGTCCACGAGTGGGCAAGCCTTGGGAGTATATTTTCTTCGTGGAGATAGCTGGGCATATCAAGGATGAGGTAATACTTATGGCGCTTGAGGGCTTGAAGGACCATACACTTTACTTGAAGCACTTGGGCTCATACCCGAGGGCTTAGACGGTTTTACCTGCCCAAAACCCATTTTATACCCCAACCAGCCTAGCCCGGTATGCACGCGACCATAATCGGCATTGATGGCGGAATGGGGCAATGGATGAATAATCACCTTATTGGTTTTGGATACACGGTCACTGGTTTTGATGAACGCAAAGGAGACACTCCATCAATCATCAGTAAAGCAGACCTAGTTGTAGTATCGGTGCCAATCGCGGTCACATCCGAGATCATAATGAAGGCTTTGAAACACATGAAGCCTGGGGCGTGTTTAATGGAGATCGCTTCACTGAAATCAGGTGTTCACGAGACATTGGTTGAAGCATCTAGACTTGGGTTTAATGTTCTATGTGTTCACCCCATGTTTGGGCCATCAGCAACCAATCCAGAGAACAAGACCGTTGCAGTAATCCCAGTGAAAGATGCCGACTCTGAGATAAGATTAACCAGAAAGATATTTCCAGGCACATCCATTGAGAAGATTGAAGCAGAACAGCATGACAGACTAATGTCCATTATACTCTCGCTTCCTTATCTTGTGAATATGGCTATTGCCGGCTGTCTAGTGGAGGAGGACTTAGGGCTTCTGAGGAGGCTCTCTGGAACAAGCTTCTTGCTTCAATACGTTTTAGCTCAGAGTATAGTACAGGAGAAAACCGAGTTAGTGGAAACCCTGATTGGAGGAAACAAGTTTCTCGAAGCAACCTCGAATAGATTCATTGAAAATATGGTACAATTACAAGAGAAGGCGGGTACCAATGAGTTTCAGAGGCTCCACTCTGCGATTAGAGATTCTCTAAGCCGGGACCCAGACAGTGGTGTTTTTAGTGTTATGCGGATGGAAGCCTTTGAGTCGATAAGAGGTCTATTGAG
>Ga0272443_10003955_pt1 | contig 16767 bp, 15 predicted proteins | sample SSMAcet12_FD_193581 | JGI IMG/M metagenome (GOLD analysis project Ga0272443, IMG submission 193581) | Marine sediment archaeal communities from Little Sippewissett salt marsh, Falmouth, MA, United States - SSM-Acet-12 | ecosystem: Environmental > Aquatic > Marine > Wetlands > Sediment ... | reverse complement strand
CGCGCAACGGACGACGGGATGAACCGGGCGATCAGCATGCTCGTGGTTGCCTGCCCCTGTGCGCTCGTACTGGCCACGCCGACGGCCATGGTGGCGTCCCTGTCGTGTGCGGCCCGGCTGGGCGTGCTCATCAAGAACGTCGTCACGTTGGAAGGCGTGCGCGACCTGACGGCCGTCGTCTTCGACAAGACCGGCACGTTGACGACCGGCGAGTTGGCCGTCACGCAGTTGAAGCCCCTGCCGGACACGGATCCGGAGGAGATGCTGCGCTTGGCCGCCACCGTCGAACAGGGCTCCAAGCATCCTGCTGCCCAGGCGCTCGTGCGGGTCGCGCGCGAGGCGCGCCTCCGGCTGCTTGCTTCGCAGAATTTCGAGGAGGTCTCGGGACGCGGCGTGGCGGCCTCCGTCGACGGGCACGAGGTGCTCGTGGGCCGTTCGAGCTGGTTGGCTGAGCGCGGCGTGGACGTCAGCATGATGAAGACTCCCGAGTACGCCGAGCCGGAAGGTTTGAGCGTACTCTGCATGGCCGTCGACGGCCGTCTCCAGGGCTGGGCCGGCCTGGAAGACCGCACGCGCGACGAGGCCCGGGCCGCGATCGAAGAGCTGCGCGAGCTCGGTGTGCGTACGCTCATCATGGTCACGGGAGACAAGTGGTCGGTGGCGCGCCGGGTGGCTGCGGAGATGGGCTGCACGGACGTCCACGCGGAAGTGCTGCCCGACCAGAAGCTCGCGCTCGTCGATGAGCTGAAAGCCAAGCGCCATCGCGTCGCGGTTGTCGGTGACGGCGTCAACGATGCGCCCGCGCTGGCGGCCGGCGACTTCGGTATCGCGATGGGGGCGGCCGGCAGCGACGTGGCGATCAACTCAGCCAGCATCGCCCTGATGAACAACGACCTTCAACGCCTGCCTTTCCTGGTCCGCCTGTCCCGCGCGACGACGCGCGTTATCTGGCAGAACCTTCTGTTCGGCGTGAGCTTCATCGCGGTCATGCTCGTGTTCAGCGCGATGGGCATGCTCAACCCGATGGCCGCCGCGTTCCTGCACATGGTCGCGGGCGCGGTGGTGATCTTCAACTCGGCCCGGCTCGTGCGGTTCGGCGAGCACATTGAAGCTGCACCGCTGCGACCGTCCGCCGAAGGTGGGGCGGCTGCAGCATCCCCCACACCGCCCCGGCCGGCCATCCAGCCCGCCTGATCCGGCGCGGGTTCGTCCCACGCGATGCACCTGCCACGCCCGGTTGACTATCGGACGTTCGCCCGGCGCGCTGGCCGAGGCGCGTTTCCGATAACGCGCGCTTCGCCGACTTCTCACGCATTCTGCCCGGAACTTGCCTGCCGGCAGTGAAGCGACCCCCCTTGCAAGTCGATAACAGGGACGTACGTGCGTTGTGGTGCGCGGCCCCCGTGACGTTATCGGCACCGCGCCCAATGCGGCGAGGCCTTTCCGGCACCGAGGAAGCACGATGGATCTGGCAACGGCGGTAGGTTTGCTGGCCGGCATGGGCATGCTCCTCTGGAGCCTGTGGAGCGGTACGAGCGGGGATCTCGGTGCGTACTGGAACACCCCGTCGATCCTCCTGGTGGTGGGCGGCTCGCTGTTCGTCGTGCTCATGACCCAGGCGCTCGACCGGTTTTTGACGCTGTTCAGTATCGTCAAGCGCAGTCTGCTCGTCCGTCAGCAGAGCATCGGGCGGACCATCGAGCAAATCGTGCAGATGGGCGAGATGGCCCGCCGCGAGGGCGTGCTCTCCCTGGAAAACATGCTCGACTCGATCGAGGACGAGTTTCTCAAGAACGGGATCCGGCTCGTGATCGACGGGACGGCCGCCGGGGAGATCGAGCAGATCCTCGTCGGTGAGATGGAGGCGATGGGCCAACGCCACACGCAGGGGCGCACGATCCTCGAAACGTTCGGCAAGTACGCGCCGGCGATCGGCATGATCGGGACGCTTGTCGGCCTGGTGGCGATGCTGGGCAACCTGAGCGACCCGTCCCAGATCGGTACGGGGATGGCCGTCGCGCTTCTGACGACGATGTACGGCGCGATCATGGCCAACATGGTCTTTCTGCCGCTGGCTGACAAACTCTTCTACCGGCACGAGGAGGAGATGCTGCTGCGGACGGTGATGCTGCGGGGCATCCTTTCGCTTCAGGCCGGCGACAATCCCCGCGTGACGATGGCCAAATTGTCCGTCTTCCTGCCGGCCAACCAGCGGGAAACGCTGAAGGGACCGGGGGCGCGCAAATAATCCGGGCAGGTCCGAAGCAGACACGCTCATGGCCCAAGAACAGAAAAAACAAGAGGCGGGCGCGCCGGCGTGGATGGTCACCTACGGCGACATGGTCACGCTGCTGCTGACGTTTTTCGTCATGCTCGTGTCGATCGCCAACTTCGAGATCGTCGACGACAAGTTCACGGCTGCCGTCCAGTCGATCCGCGAGGCGCTGGGCATGACGGGGCAGGTGGGCAACCGGGTCGACGCCTCGATCGATTTTCATTCGCTGCTCAACAAGCTCGAGTCGATTCTCCCCCCGCAGATGCCGCGCGACCGGGGCGACAGCGACGAGGAGGGCATTTACGGCGAGCATTTCCGCATCCGCAACATCCGCGAAGGCAGCGAGATCACCCTGGGCGGGCCCCTTTTGTTCGAGCCGTTTTCCGACGAGTTGACGGCTGAGGGCAGAAAGGCGCTCGAGGAGATCGGAGCAGCCCTGCGGGGCCATCGCAACAAGATCGAAATTCGCGGCCACGCAGCCGACGAGCCCCGTCCGGCGGACTGGACCCACAAGGATGCCTGGCGGCTTTCCTATGCGCGGGCGGTGCACGTGGCTGAGGAACTCGTGGCGCGGGGCGTTACGGAACGCGCGATCCGGATCGTAGCCGTTGGCGCGAGCGAGCCGGTCGCACCACCCGTCTACGACCCGCGACGGCCGGCCGACAACCGCCGGGTCGAGATCGTCGTTCGGGAATCGCTCATCGAGGACTACACGAACCGTACGGGCGTGCCGGCCACCCTTCCCCACGCCGAGACGACTTTGCCTGTGCCGGCAATTTCAGCCGACGACGCGACGTTCCCGGCCAGCGCCGGGGAAGCGCCGGCGGAGGCTGCGGAACCAGCCGGTGGCGACGGCTAGAAGAGACGACTGAAAAAGACCATGAACCGCGGGCCGAACTGGTTGAACACCCAACTGTCGTAGAGCAGGGTCGGATTGGCTGCCGGCGCCAAGAGCACCTCGATCTCCTGCTGAAGATTCCGAACACAGCCCGACATGAAGAGCTGGCCGCTCAAGGCGACGATGGCGAGCTTCCAGGCCCAGGCGATGATTCGCATCCGCATCGTCTGCTTCCTCCTCACGATGGTTTGCCGGCCCCGACGTTCACGGTTTCGCGTCGCAGGTACAGACCATCTGGCCGCAGCCGGGGCAGCCCCGGCCGTATTTGGCGTGCAGGGCCTCGGACAGGTCCACACCCGTCACGTTGGCCAGCGTGGTCAGCCAGGCGAGCACGTCGGCAAACTCGGCGGCCAGCGTGGCGCGATCCTTGTTTTCAGCCACGGCGGCGGCCAGCTCGCCGACCTCCTCCATGAACCAAAGGAACGTTCCCGCCGCCCCGCGCCGGCGGTCCTTGTCCGAGTACATCCGGTCGATCAATTTCTGGAAATCGCGCAGATCCATGAAACCCGCTTTCCGAGGTGCCCTCGAAGTGCCGGGAGCCCCTCGTTTGGGAGGATAACTTCCTGCCGGGCGCCCGGCAATGCCCGAATTGAGTCAGCCGACGGCCGTTCGCCGCGGACGAGCAAACCGTACCGCGCCCTCGGTCCGTTCGGGTTTATAATGGCTGCATGATGGACCCCTCCACCGGCCGCCACACTTTGCCGTCCTCGGTCCGCCTGAAAAGCCGCCGGGCGTTCGACCGCGTCTTCCGCGAGGGGATGCGGGTTTCCGACCGGCATCTGACGATCGTCATGGCCCGCCGCGGGGACGACGGCCCGGCAAGGCTGGGTATCGCCGTGGGCAGGCGGTACGGCTGCGCCGCGGAGCGCAACCGGATCAAGCGTCTTATTCGCGAGGCCTTTCGCCGGCTCCGCCACGACCTGCCGCCGGCCAGCGATTGGGTCGTTCTGCCGCGGCCCGGGAGAGGGCCGACGGCCGCCCATGTCGAAGCTTCCCTGCGGACCCTCGCGCGCCGTCTGGCCGGGCCGCCACCCGGTGCGCGCACCGGCGGCGTTACGTTTTGATATTGTCCAGCAGCAGGACGGCGACGGGTCCGAAAATGAAGATCGGCAGCCAAGCCGGCAGGGCGGGGTTGACGTCAAGCATGCCGATCATCTGCTGGCCCGCCATGGTGATCAGAAAGACCACGGTACAGGCGCCGAGCGCCTTAGCGCCCTGGCTGAGCACGCTCTCGGGCAGACGATGGAGGAAGAAGGACAGGCCGATGATCAGCAGGATCATGTTGCCGATCGGCTGGGTGAACCGTGCGTTCTTGACCTGCGCGATCCTTTCGGGCCGGACGTCGCCGCGCTGGGCCAGGAGGTTCAGCTGGCGGGTGGACAGAAAACCGAGCCACTGGGCGTTCTGCCGCAGGCGGAGTTCCTCGGGCGTCAGCGAGCAGGGGTAGACATCGAGCCGCTCCCTTTCCATGACGGCCTGTCCGAAGGGCCCGTTCCCATCCTCGCTGACGGCCGGTATCCGCACGCCGTGCGGGATGAGCCTCCACTGGCCGATTTCGGGGTCCCACCGCGCCTTGTCGGCCTTGACGACGGCTGTGAGCTGGCCGCGCGTCGCCGGATCGGTGGACAGCTCCTGAACGATGAAGTTGCGGATCGCCTGGAGCTTGGGCGAAAACTGCTGGGCACTGAGGAGCCGGCTCTCGCCGTCTCGGACGAACCACACGCTGTAGACACGCTCGCCCTCGACGTCGTTGCGCGTGCGTGCGAGCTTCGGTGCGATGCCGGGCAGGACGATCTCGTAGTTGAGCACGAGCAGCACGTTGGTTGCCAGGGCCACGGCCAGGACCGGGGCGGCCACGCGGTAGAGGCTTGTGCCCGACGAGAGGATGGCCGTGATCTCGTTCTGTCGTTGCAACCGCGCCACCGTCGCGCAGGCGGCGAACGCGGAGATCACGCCCGACAGTTGCGAAAAATAGAGCGGCAGGTTGAAGAAGTAGTAGTCAGCGATGTTGGCCAGCACCCGCACAGCCGGGTAGCCCTTCTCCGTGAACCGGTCGAGATTCACGAAGAGGTCGAGCACGACGTAGAGGCTGATCAACACGAACAGCGAGAGCAGGTAGTTGATCAGGAACGAGCCGATCAGATAGCGATCGAGCGTTTTCATGAGAATTCAAAGCCGATCAGGCCGCCTCCGCGCATCGGAGCGGCCAACAGTTATCGTTTCAGATAGCGTCCCAGCACGACAACGTCCGCGACGGCCAGCAGGAGCAGACCGCCCCAGATGAGGGCCATCCCCGTCAGGTGCGTGCCGGATTTCTCCATGAGCTGGCGGCCCATGATGTTCATGACCACGACCACCATGCCGGGTACGAAGCTGATGACGAAGGCGGTCAGCAATTGCCCGCCGCGAAAGACGATTCCCAGGGCCGCGGCCAGCACGAGGATGACCAGATTCGCGGCGCTGAATGCCAGCCGGGAATGGATGATCCCGGCGATCTTCAGGCCGGCCTCGATGATCTCGGCACGGTCCCTCTGGCGGGCCTCGTCCACCCGCGGTCCGAGGCCCAGCGTCGGCAGCTCCTTGCTGAAAGAGGCCGGGTCGCGGACCTCACCCAACAGCGTTTCAGCGCTCAGATCGGTCGTCTCGCCGGGAATCGTTTCGGGCAGGACAACCCGATCGAGCTGCCAGTTCCGTTGCACCACCGCCGTGTCGCTCGGTCCGTCCGCATCCTGCATCGTGACCTGGCCGAGCAGCCGCAGCGAGAGAAGATAAACGTCGTCCGGACCGCGGGCCCGCTCGACGTCGATCCGGCAGCCCTCGGCCTCGTAGATGCGGCGGGTGCCGTCCGCGTTCGTTTCCACGACCGTCACGTCGTGCAACTCCGGCCGAAGGCTTTCGAGATCCTGGCTGACCCGCTTGGCGCGCAGCTCGTAGGTGACATTCGCGTCCCCGATGCGGAAGACGCCCTCCGGTCCGGTCAGGCTGCTATGGATGTATTTGAAGAACTGCGTGCGGCGGACGAGTCGGCGGAGTGATTCGAGGTATCGCTGAATGGCCGGCAATTCGACGAGGTTGTCCTGGTAGTAGAGCAGCTTCGGCAGCGTGAGCCATTTGGGGTTCAGTTTCTGCTCCATGGGGATGGCGACCGGATCGAACGGCTGCTCCTGGAATTCCATGAACTGGTTTCGTATGACGTCCAGGCTGCGGACATTCAGGAGGTTTGCCTGGACGGTGGGCGTGCCCGTCTGAGGGTCCGTCAGGAAATCGATCTGCGCGCGTTCGGCCGTCCCGCATCGTGCGAGCCGGTCGTCCTCGAACTCGATGAAGGCCGCCTGGTCGATGTAAAGCGTCTGGTGATTCTCGTTGTGGACTTCGAGCTCGGTTCGGCCGGCGTGCAGAACGTAGCCCATGTGGCGTCCGTAACCACGCGTCGTAAGCAGATGGTAGACCACCTTGTGGAGGTCCTTGCGAACCATCGCGTCGAGCTCGGCGATCATGCCGGGGATCAGGTGGTTGCTGAAGGTATAGGTGAACGACGCGGTGAAGATGCTCAACAGAAAGGCTGGCAGAAGCAGCCGATGGATGTTGACGCCGCTGGCCCGGCAGGCGTCGAACTCGTTGTCGGCCGCGAGACGACCATAGACCATCGCGCAGGCGTACAGAGCCGAGATCGGCAGCGTCAGGGTCGCCGAGATCGGCAGGACGTGGGCCACCAGACGCAGCAGTTGCACCGCGCTGAGGACCTCGGCCTCGATCATGTTCAAGACGCCGCCGCACAGCGTGAAGACCAGCATCAGGCCGACGGCTGTCAGTGCGAACGTTTTGAACAATTCGCGGGTGACGTATCTTTGAAGCGTACCGATCATACGGGGGTGCTCGTCGGGCGGGTGTCCGCGGATCGTCTCGCCGGGGCTGCCGCGCCGTAACTTCCTTTTTAACAAGCGCTAGCGATCATCGGCCGACCACCGCGCCACAAACAGTCAATCAGGCTAGCCAATTCCGCCCGTCCGTCAATAGCTGGCACAACGGGCACGGTTCGGGCATCCTGGGGGGAGGCGGGGCTGCACGGGGCCGGCGAGGATGGCGGCCGGGACGGGCGGCTTCGAAGGGGGAGAAGCGCCGGAGCTTCCCTGATCGGAGGTTTGTCCGATGGGAACCGAATCGCACGATGCACCTGAGAGCCTGCCTCCCTTGCCGCTCGAGCCGTTGGTCTGCAACGGGTGCGGGCGGTCGCTGGAAAACCTGCGCGTCGCAACGTGTCCGTACTGTGGTCGGCCGGTGGGGCCGGGGGAACAGGATGAGCCTGTCCTTGCGGCGCACCCCCCGGCCAGCCGTGCCCCGACACAGACCGATACGGGCGGGCCGATCCCCGCCGAGTGGGCGCTGACCTGCGTGCACTGCGGTTATTGCCTGACCGGCCTGGAGACGCGCGTGTGCCCCGAGTGCGGCCATCCCTTTCACCCGCGCAAAACCTGGCTGGCCAACCGGTTTCTGCCGATCCGTCGCCGGGAGATCCGCAGGACCGTCCTGGCTCTCGTCGTCTTGGCGGTCTGGGCGCTTGGCGCGTACTTTTTCCCGTTGTGGCTGGTACCGCTGCCTCTCTGGTTGATTGCTGAGATGGTTTACTTGCGGTGGGATTGGAACCCGTTCATGATCCGGGTCGTATTCCTTCCTCTCTATGTCGTGTGGATGCTGCTTGCGGTCGCACTGACTGTTTTCTGAAAGCTCAAGTAGCTTGAAGGTATCGGGAGGGTGGATCGACATCCTTCAGCCGCGCGGGTTTCAACTCTGCGGTCCGAAGGCTCAAGAAACAAGAAACACGGACAAGATGCCCGCGCCACCTGCCATGGCTGCTCAGAGGGGTTTGACGGGTTGGCCCGTACGCGCGGATTCGTAGCAGGCCACCGCAGCCGCCAATGAATGACGGTTGTCGCGTGCATCGGTCAGCGGTGTTTTGCCGGTCCGCACGCAGTCGATGAAGTGCAAAAGCTGGCCCTCGAAGCCCGTCATCGGGCCCGAAGCTGTCTTGATCTGCTCGAAGCGATGCGGACCGGGCGACAGCGACCGTGCGATTCGCACGCCGCCGATGTTGTGCAGTTGGCCCTTTTGGCCGTAGAGGATGAGCATCTCGAACCAGGGATGGTTGTAAGCTGCCCAGTTGAACGCGCACTGCGAGATGACGCCCGACACGTGCTGGCAGATGACCAGGGCGTTGACCTCCATCGCCCCGTCGAGTCGTCCGGACACCGGCCGATGGACGCAGTAGACCTCCTCGATATCCCCGCAGTACCACCGCAGCAGGTCAAGCCGATGGATGCCGGAGCCGAGGATGACGCCTCCGCCGGCCCGGGCCGGGTCGCACAACCAATGGTCGGGCGGCACCCAGAGGTTCTGCTGGTGGTCGGCCCGCGCCATCGTGATCGGCCCGATTGCGCCGGCCGTGACCTGCTGGTGGATCAACTGGTGCTGCGGCTCGAACCGCTGGGACTGGCCGACCATGAGGATGCGCGCGTTTCGCGCCGCCGCCTCGATCATGGCGTCGGCGTCCGGGAGGTTTGTGGTCAACGGCTTCTCGACGAGGACGTGCTTGCCCGCGTCGAGGGCTTCGACGGCGAGCGTTTTGTGCTGGTCGTGCGGCACGCAGAGGACGACCGCCTCGATCGACGCGTCGTCGAGGACGGCGTCCCACGCACGGGCGACCGTACGGAGTTGGCGGGCACGGCGCTGGGCGGCGTCCTCCCGGCTGTCGCAGACGGCCGCCAAGTCGATAAGGTGGCGGTGGCTGGCCATCGCCCGGCCGTGGGCGACGCTGATGCTCCCACAGCCGATGAGGGCGGTTGCTACGGGCTTCATCGTCAGTCTCCCCAGCCAGGGGGGTCTCATGCAACGTGCCGGCCCCGGAAAAGGCACAGGAAGCCTTTTCGGGTCGTTGTGTCGTCCCGCTTGCAGCGGCCGGCCGACACACCTTGGCGCACCATAGCGGCCGGCCGATCCGCGGGCAAGCGGCAAAGGTGCTGACCGCTTCCGTTGAACAGGATGGCGTTCGATGGCGTCGTCCGGCAGCACTTTCCTGTAAGATGGCTGGCACGCGCCAACAGGCGGAGTACCTGTCCATCCCCCAATACCGATCCCCTCTTGCCCCCCGCATGTCCGGCTGCTCTGGAAAAAACCTCTCACGGCGTTAACATACCAATCATTCAACGCATAATTTCGTGAGGCCTATTCTTTACGTCATGTCGGGATCATTTTTCGCGGGCCGCTTTGTAGAAAAGGGTGGATCGATGCTGTTGGCCATCATTCGTACGCTTTTCATTCTGATCGTCGCCGGTGTCGCGATGAACTATGTCGAGCTGACCCAGAGCCAACTGGCCTTGGGGGTGTTCATCATCGCGTTGGGGGCGGCGTGCCTGGTGATCGCTCTGGACGTGTTCATCCCTCAGAAATCGCTTTTGGCGCTTTCCGGCCTGTTCTTCGGCCTGGTTGTCGGGATGCTCGTGACCTACGGCATCGGGCTCATCCTCGATCTGTTCGTGGAATCCTACCGTTTCACCTGGGCCACCGAGTCGCTCGTCGGCACGACCAAGATGCTCATCGGCGTCATCGCCTGCTACTTGGCCGTCAGCTTCATTCTTCAAACCAAGGACGACGTGCGCTTCGTGATTCCCTACGTCGAGTTCGCCAAGCAGCGCAAGGGGGGACATCCGCTCATCCTCGACACGTCGGCCATCATCGACGGACGGATTGCTGACATACTGGATTCCTGGGCCGTGGACGTGCCCGTCGTTATACCGCGGTTCGTCCTGGCCGAACTACAGGCAGTCGCTGACAGCAGCGACAAGTTGAAGCGCAATCGCGGCCGCCGAGGCCTGGACGTCGTCAATCGGCTCCAGGTCAACGAAAAACTGGATATCCAGTTTCATGAGCCCTTGCCGGGCGGCGACGATTCGGACAGGCCGGTGGATGAACGCCTTCTGTCTCTTGCGCTGCACATGGATGGGCGCATCGTGACGACCGACTACAATCTCAACAAGGTGGCCACCATTCGCGGCGTGGATGTGATCAACATCAACGACTTGGCCAACAGCCTGAAACCCGTGTTCCTGCCGGGCGAACGGATGCGGGTCAAGATCATTCGTGCAGGCGAGTCCGTCGGCCAGGGAGTGGGCTATCTCGACGACGGCACCATGGTCGTCGTCGAGACGGCCCGCGACCGGATCGGCGAGATGGTTCCCGTCGTGGTAACCAGCGTCCTGCAGACAAGCGCCGGGCGTATGGTATTCGGCCGGATCAATGGCGACGGCGGTGCCGCTTCGACGCGGCCGCCGCGTCCTGGCGAGCATCCCACGTGAGGAGACGCTGAGTACCACGGTGTGGCCAGCCAGGGCCGGGAGCTTCGCGGGACGCCCCGACGTTTTCGGGCGGTAATTGAGGTAACTAGAAATCCGGGTAGCAGGGGCAGTCGTCGGGGAATTGGATCGTCGGCTCCTGGCCCGTTTCGGCACGACGGCGATCGCGTTCGGCCAGAGCGAATTCCGAGGCCTCCTCGCGGGTCGCGAACTGCGCGAGCCGGCAGGGCTTTCCGTTGCGCTCACAGACCGACACGACCCAGCCCGTGTGGTCATCGGAGCGCAGAATACAGATGTCGGCCTCCGCCTGATCGCCCATGACTGATCTCCCTGTGCATTATAGCCTTTCCATATCCGCCCGCGAATGCAGATCGGCCGATACCGTATCCAGCTACGCAGAAGCCCGCGAGGCAAGCGGCGCCCGGCCCGGAGATTTCCATTCGACCCGCCAATCCCGGTATGATAGACAATGACGGCCTGTGAGCGGGACAAGCTTGCCCAGGAGGCCGCGGCCGTCCCGGAACCGTTGGATCGCCGTTGTTCGTTCGAATGCTATCGCCTCTATCGGCGCGCGTCTTCGTCGCGCCCGGAAGGATCACGCAGTTCATGACAGATGACGCACAGGATGCCGTACATGGCCGACGTGCCATGTTCCGCCTCGGTCTCAAAAGGGTCGTCGAGCCGTTGGCGGACTACCTCCAGGAACGGTTCGACCTGACGGTTCCGGTGACCCGCAAGTGGTTGCGCCCGCCCGGTGCGGTGGAGGAGTCGGAATTTCTGATGCTCTGTTACCGTTGCGGCAACTGCGTGGATGTCTGCCCGGCCCACGCGATCCACGCGACGGGCTCGGACGACCCGGACCTCAGCGGCACTCCCAGCATCGACCCGGATGTCGCTCCCTGCAAGGTTTGCGACACGCTGGCCTGTGCGCGCGCCTGCCCCAGCGGCGCCCTGCGCTCTCTCAATTCGGCCCGGGAAATCCGCATGGGTCTGGCTTCCGTGAATCGGCGTGCCTGTATCCGTACGCAGGGGGAGGCGTGCACGATCTGCGTGGACCGCTGCCCGATCGGATCGGAGGCGATCCGTATCGAGCCCGCCGGTGCCGTGGAGGTGGACGCGCGGGGGTGCGTCGGGTGCGGCGTCTGTCAGCACTACTGCCCGGCCCTGCCCAAGGCGATCCGGGTCGAGCCTCTCTGAACCCGCCTATCGGCAAACCAGTCGGCTTTTTTCTTTTTTCAGGGAGATGCCCCCCCTGCCCCCTTTGGACGTCTGGAGCCCGCCAAGGCGCACAGATTTTGGCGCGCAGTCCTGTGTTTTTTGTAACTCTATTTATAACAAGAGGTTAACGCCTTGCGGCGGCAGTGGAGCTAGGCCGCGGTCTTTCCAAAGAGGCGGTATTCTGATAGAATATACAGGCTCAGAGTCGTGGTTCAGAGAGAGAACTAAGAAAAAAACCTTTTTGCGACCCCAACTTCCCGCTCTCTCAGTTCGCGAGGAGAGGGGCTGGCGACACGCGATGCAGGATTCTATTGAATCAAGGCTCGCGAAAGAGTAACATTAAGATGTGCCGATACGCTCTGCAGCCGAGAAGTTATGGCATCAGGGCGGCGGAGGCACGAGTCGCGGGTAGAGGGGGGAGAGACGAACCAAACCCACATCCGACCGGAGGTTACCATGGCACGAGTAAGAATCGCGTTGGTGGCTGTGATGTTTGCATGTGCGCCCGCGCTGGCTGACAGCGTGGTCACGTACACCCTACAGCTCGGCGGTGACAATCACGCCGCAGATATCAAGGCAGGCACGCGTGTGCCCTATACGCCGGGCAATCCAGACGATGGGCAGACGTTCGACGCCGGCGTGCTTGACTGGGCGATGGTCCTTCAGGTGACCGGGAATCACTCGCAACCGGAACACCCCTCCGACGGCCTGCTTACGCAAGGTGTGGCCAATTTTATCTTTAACCTGCGCCTCGAGACGGATACGGGTGCATTGGTGACGGATGTGGACTACTACAGCACAATTCATGACGGCGGTACCGGCTTGACCTGCGATACGTGTTACGGCGGGTATACCCTGCCTGACGCCGTGCCGTTCTGCGCCGGGGCGGCCTTTGCTTTCAGCTTCGATTCAGTGGGCTGGGGGCCCGGCCGAGTGTTCGAGGCCTATTATTCCGGCCTGTACACAGGCCCGTTCATGGAGGTCGCCATGCTGCCGACCGTGGACGTTGGCAACACGAGCGGTGTCGGTCAACTGCTGGGCATCGGTGCCGGCTACGGACGATGGAGCCGCGGCGGCGGTAACTCCACACTGACGACCAAGGGCGTCGGGCAGACCGTGGCGGAGGGTGGATGGGGCATCGTCCCCGTCGTCGAGGGGCAGATCGACACCAGTGCGCTGGCCCCCGGTACGTACGTCCTCAAGCTGGAACCGGGTACCGGGACGAACGTACTTCGCGGCGATGTGGATCTCGTCTCTCCGCCGGGCACCGGAGTGCTGGAGGTGCAGGCCTTCGCGGTGCCGGCCAACCAGGCGATCGGCGATCAGGTTATCTTCGAAATCACGGCACCATCCGCGCCGCCGGTGCTCGTCTCCGCCGAGTCGGTCAAGAATCACGAGACGGTTGGCGACCTGGGTATGGACGTTCCGCTTTCCGGCAATGCCGTCGAACCCCGGGCGGGCAGCCTGACACAGCTCGTGGCCTCCTTCGATCAGGACGTCTTTGGTGTCGGCGGGCTGTCTGTCGATGATGTCTCCTTGTCGGCCGGCGTGGTCGAAGGCGTGACGATCAACGGCAGCGTGGTCACCGTGGACGTTTCCGGTGTGCCGGACGGGACGGTGTTGACCGTGGGCTTCCCGGGCATCGAGAACGGTTCAGGCCAGCCGTGCGCGGATTCGCTGTGCGTCCGTACATTGCTAGGCGACGTGAACGGCGACGGTCAAGTCAGCATTTTCGACCTCGTGATCGTGCGCGATAACACAAATCAGCCGGTAACGGAGGCCAACTGCAAGAGCGATCTGAACCTGGACGGGGCGGTCAGCATCTTCGACCTCGTGATTGTTCGCGACCAGACGGGTGGGACGGTCGGCTTGTGCCCGTAAAGGCAGTGGCTCATCAATGACCCGTCTTGCGACGGGTTGGTGGATGTGAAGACGTTGGTTACAGCGGGTTCGGCATTGAAATGCCGAACCCGCTTTTCGATGCGCGGGAACGGCGATCTCGTAGAAAGGCAGGCGCGTCACGGATTGGAGAGGAGCTTTTTCTTGGACACGGTTAACGCAGGCTGATCGTCGCCATGGGACTTGGCGGGCGGATCATCCGTCCGCGGTGGGCGATTCCGCCTGCCAGCCGTAGGCATGGTAGCGGTGCTCGAAGGTGCCGTCGGGGTGCACGTCGAGAATGCCGAAACCCTCGCGATTGCCCAGATGCGCTCCTTTCCACCAGGCACCGCAGACCGCGCCTTGGCCGACGTGCGTCGTGCCGTCCAGCAGAATCCTCTCGTTCTGATGCTGGTGACCGGTGAGCACGAGGTTCACCCGGTGCTTGTTGAGCAGCTTGAGGATGGGTCCGGCGTTGCGGCTCATCCAATGACGCGGGATTCGCATGTGATCCTCGTCGCGGGCGTCCATTCTCCGAAAAACCACGACGCTGATGATGGGAATGTGGGCGCAAAGCACCTTGGGCCGATTGCCGGCGGCCGCCAGGTCGCGGTCGAGCCAGTCCAGATCCTCGTCCGCAATGCCGCCGTGGTAGCCCTGCCCATCGCCGGGGTTGGGCAGGACGTCATTGACGACGCAGAAGTGCCAGCCACGGTGATCGAAGCTGTAGGTGGGCTTTTCGAGACCGAGCCGATCGCACGCCATCTTCGTACCGTAATCGGGATGGTCGGGCGAAACGCGCCCCTCGGAATGCCATCCGAAGATGTCGTGGTTGCCGACGCACTGGCGGAAGGGGATGTCGCTGTCGCGGCAAAGGCGGCTGTAGAGGTCGAAGAGCATGTCGGCCCGTTCGTGGCCGGTGCCGGCGACATCCATGACGAGGTCCCCGCCGGTGAGGATGAAATCGGGACGCGGATCGAGGGCGTGGACGGCTTTCAGTGCGGCCCGGAACCCTTCGCCGGCCCGCCGTTCGGGTTGAACATGGATGTCGGCCATATGGACGAATCGAAACGCGTGGGGTGTTTGCGACGGCTCGGCGACGACATGGCGGCCGGCCAGCGCGGCGCCGACCGTGGCCGCCCCGGCCCAGCGCAGCACGTCACGGCGCGTCATGGACGACTCGGAAACGACAAAGCGGCGGCTCATCATCCTGTCTCCTGACTGACCTCTGACCGTTGGTTGCACCCTGTTACCGGAAATCGAGAGCCGTTCGGGCAATGGGCTGTCCCGGAATCCCTCCGATTGTAGTCTCACCACTGCGGGATCTTGACGCGCTTGCCGCCCTTCATGGCCGACTGGTGCGCGCAGAGGCCGGCCAGCGTCCAGTTGACGCTCGTCCGGGCGTCGGGCAGCGGCGCGCGGCGCTGGACGATCGACATCACGAATTCGTGCGCGAGGTGCGGGTGCGAGCCGCCGTGGCCGCTGCCCTGCTTGAACGACAGATGCACGTTTTCCTTCATGTCGTAGACGCCCCGGGTGGTGAACGGCCGAATCGGCTCGGGCAGCAGGTGCGCGTAGTCGGGGACCGTCACGCGCTCGGGGGTCTCGCCGTGGTGCAGGACGGCCGGCTCGTGCTCGATCTGCGGCCATTCGAAGGAGACTTTGTCGGCGTAGACATCGAAGCTTTCCCGGTACTGCCGGGCGGTCTCGAAGAGGCTGCGCGTCACTTCGCAGGCGAGGTTCGTGCCCTGGATGGTGATCGTGGCCGTCTCGACAGCGAACGGGGAGCCGTATTTGCGCGTCAGTTTCGGGCTGATCCGCCCGGAGCCGTGGCAGACGACCGATTCCGCCAGCTTACCGGCAAGGCACAGGCAGGGGCTGATGCAGTGTGTCGCGTAGTGCATCGGCGGCAACCCTTCCCAGTACCCAGGCCAGCCGGCCATCTCCTGCTGGTGCGAGCCGCGGAGGAACTGGATACGGCCCAAGATGCCTTTGCGGTGGAGCTCCTTGACGTAGAGGAACTCGCGGCTGTAGACGACCGTCTCCATCATCATGTAGTTTCTGCGGGCCTTTTTCTGGGCCTCGACAATTTTTTTGCAGTCGGCCACGGTCGTGGCGGCCGGAACGGTGCAGGCGACGTGCTTGCCGGCCTTCAGGCCGGCGATGCTCATGGGCGCATGGTCGGGGATCGGCGTGTTGATGTGGACGGCGTCGACATTCGGGTCAGCCAGCACGTCCTCATAGCGCGTGTAGCGCTTCTCGACGCCGAACGCGTCCCCGACGGCGTCGAGGTTCTTGCGTGTCCGCTGGCAGATGGCGTACATCTCTGCGTGGGGATGTTTCTGGTAGATCGGAATGAACTCCGCGCCGAAACCCAGACCGATGATCGCGACCCGGACCTTCTTTTGGGTGGCCATGTTTTCCTCACTCCCGTGTCGTGGGTCCACTACGCATCCCGTCGGCATATGCCGGAGCCGACATCGACTCGCGTACGGATAGGCTATGCCTTCGGCCCGCCGCGGGCAAGGAGGCTGCCGGGCATGGTTGTCTCAGCGCGTTGTGGCTTTTGTGTGCCCTCCCCGCGCACGGGATGATGAAATGAAAATGAAGCGGTATCGAGTACAATGATGGGAACAGGCCGCGTCCTGGGGCGAAAAACCATGTCCCGCGTCGGTGCGAAGAAAAATTTCAGTATGGGAGACCCGTCATGTGCACAACACCCCGGTTCCTCATAAGCGCCTTGGTTATCGTGGCCGGTGGGCTGGCGGCCGTCGCCGCAGAGCGGCCGAACGTCGTGCTCATCATGCCCGACCAGATGCGCGGCCAGGCGATGGGGGTCGCCGGCAACCCGAACGTACACACGCCGCACATCGACGCGTTGGCGGCCGGCGGCGTTTACCTGCCCAACATGATCGCCAACAATCCCGTCTGCTCACCGGCCCGCGCCACGATCCTGACGGGCACCTATCCGCACAAACACGGCATGATCGTCAACGACCTGCGATTGGCCGAGGACCGTCGCACCATCGCCGAGATTCTGGCCGAGGCGGGCTACGCGACCGCGTTCGTCGGCAAGTGGCACCTCGACGGTGGCGAACGGATGCCCGGTTTCGTGCCGCCCGGACCGCGCCGCCAGGGATTCGAATTCTGGT
>Ga0272443_10003953_pt1 | contig 16779 bp, 13 predicted proteins | sample SSMAcet12_FD_193581 | JGI IMG/M metagenome (GOLD analysis project Ga0272443, IMG submission 193581) | Marine sediment archaeal communities from Little Sippewissett salt marsh, Falmouth, MA, United States - SSM-Acet-12 | ecosystem: Environmental > Aquatic > Marine > Wetlands > Sediment ... | reverse complement strand
GTCTTTCTGTGTCTCCCGGAGATACCGTAAAACCGCCCCCGCAACGCTTGTTATGGCAGGATATTCTTCGAAATCGGCCGGTTTTCCCTCCCCGAAAAACTCACCGATAAGATCCGTTGCGCTCTCCGGGGAGAAATAATCGGCCGACACGTAACTGATGCTGCACGCGGCAAACCGATCTGTAATATCCCGGATAAGATCGTGTTCGCTCAACGCCTCGCTTACAACAATTTCCCGAAAACCCAGCCTGGCTATTTCATCCAGAAAAGCCGCCTTGTCGTCAGATTCCGTGACACGAAACTCACCGGTGGAAATATCCGCGAAGGCAAGCCCCAAAGCGCCGTCGAGCACTGAAATACCGGCCAGAAAATTATTCTCCGTGGCAGAGAGATTGTCCGAATCGACAACCAGCCCCGGAGTAACGATACGCACAACCTCTCGTTTAACGATTCCCTTTACCTGCTTCGGATCTTCCATCTGCTCACAAATGGCAACCTTGTACCCCTTCTCAATAAGGGTTGATATATATGATGAAGCCGCGTGCCAGGGAACTCCACACAAAGGAATCGCGTCTTCTTTGTTCTTGTTTCTGGATGTCAGTGTAATATCGAGCGCTTTGGAAGCAATTTCCGCGTCTTCGAAAAACATCTCATAGAAATCGCCCATTCTGAAAAAGAGAATGCAATCCCTGTGGGCTTCCTTTATCTCGATATACTGTCTCATCGCCGGCGTAAGATTTTTCACCCGTTGCTCCTTCCGCTTCACCACGATACTTCCACCATTTACTATCACAAAAGAATGCTGTCTAACAAGCCGGGGATGGCTGATAAAGGCCTTTCTCCCTTGACAATCGGACACATCGGTGCTAGAAGGAGCACTGGTGTATCTGTTATAAATCAGTATTGAAAATTCAAAGAAATCAATACGTTCAAAACATAGCAGCGCAAAATCAGTAGCATGACCCCAGAGAACGCTTTTGTCAGATTGTAGTATATTTGTAATTCATTCGGATCACTACTACCTGCACGTATCCTTACAGAGGGAAATTGAATATCCTCGAGACGGGTTATAGAGAGCCTCGACCCGTCAAAGGAGATTTGTTCTGTAATTCCGCCATACACCGGGGGATAAAGTGTAATGAAACACGCCAGCCCTCCTGACACTCTTCTGACAAAAACGCTCGTTCCTGATAATGAAAAACCTCAACATTTTAGGCGGATATAATGAAAAGGGGGGGAACTGAATACAGTATTGGAAGAATGCGATATGGCGTGATGGTCGTTTTCTTTCTCTTTCTTGGCGGTATTTTGCTCACAGCAGGCTGCAAAAAAGAGATGGAAAAAGAGCTTCTGATTTATTGCGGCATCACGATGATAAAGCCGGTATCCGACATAGCGAGGATCGTTGAGAAACAGGAAGGTTGCAAGATACTTATCATTAAGGGCGGATCCGGAAATCTTCTCAAGTCGATTGAGTTCAACAGGGTCGGAGACCTCTATCTGCCGGGCTCTGAAAACTATATCAAGATGTGTCTTGAAAGAAATCTCGTCACTGATACCGCGCTTGTCGGCTACAACAAGGCAGCATTAATGGTCCGGAAAGGGAACCCTAAAGGAATTACCGGAAATCTTTCTAACCTGGCCAGCAAAAAGTACTCCGTGGTAATCGGAAACCCCGACAGCGGAAGTATCGGCAGGGAAACTAAAAGCATCCTTGAAAAGAAAGGGATTTATAACGAGGTAGCGATCAATGCTTTAAAAATGGCTACCGATTCAAAAGAACTGGTACGAGTTCTTAAAGACAAAGAAGCGGATATCGTTATCAACTGGTATGCAGTCGCCACGTGGGCTGAAAACATCTCTTACATTGATACATTCGATATACCTGAGAAATATGCCGAAAGGGAAAAACTTGTCATTGGGCTTCTCAAAACTTCGAAATATCCACGGATCGCACGCGCGTTTATGGAATGCGCAACATCCCGACAGGGACAGGAGTTATTTGAAAAATACGGCCTATATGTTACGAAATGATACGTTAAAATGAATTGGATTAAAGACGTCCTGAAAGAGCCGATCCAGAAGCGGCTCGTTATCCTTGCAACCATTTTTTTAATAGCCTTTGCTGTTATTATCTCGACAGATCGCCTCCTGTGTCATTATGCATCTCAATATATCTCATCTATTAACAGCCAACATTCCCGAAGCACCCTGGGGAAAATTCTCATTCGCAATTTATTTCAAATAGAAAGAGCTGTCTACGAAATCTCCGGAGATATTTCCCCTAAACGTATTACGATTATTGAGAAACGACTACTCTTCTCCTTCAACGATATCGAGCTTATCCTTAATATTTTTCAACACGGAGGGAAATATGTACACGCGATGAATGTCAATATGGAAAATGTTGATGAGATTCACGAGACAATTTCGTTTACCATAGATAAAAGCCAGCGCTATAATCTGGAGGTTATCAACCTGTTTCCTAAAATTCTGGATATCAAGGAGAATGCGTTTGATCTCATCAACACAAAAAGAGAGAGTCTACGTGCCTTGAATGACGCGAGCCGCTTAAACCTTGAACGGAGCTTCAGCATACAGCTGAAACAGACGGACACCCTCCTACAGCGCAGCAAAGAAAACGCGGCACGAATCTTTTATGACACGAATCAGGAGATTCAACGCCTTGAGCAGCGATTTAACCAGTCAACCAGAGTATTTGCTGCTATTCAGGCTGCCGAAGTAATCGTGGCCTTACTAATAATCTTTGCTACACTTTTAATGATAAGCCGACAAATACAAACTATTGTTAAAGAGCGCCAGCGAATGACGGAGATGCTGCGCGATTTTAATGATAAACTGGAAGTACGGATAGAAGAACGTACCGCCAACCTGGTCGAATTAAACAAAACGCTGGGAAATGAAATTGCTGAGCGCAGAAGGGCAGAAGAAAAGCTGAAAGAATCAGAAACCCATTTCCGAAACATTACCGAAAACATGTCCGACTGGATATGGGAGACCGATGTTAACTGGCGCTATACCTATTGTTCGGACAACGTAACAGATGTTCTGGGCTATTCACCTGAAGAGATGCTGGGAAAAACCCTTTTTGATTTTATGGATCCCGAGGAAAAAGAAAAATGTAAATCAACTTTCAGTGAGATTGCCGGAGAGGAGAAATCCATACGTGATCTGGAAAACTGGTATCTTTCCAAAGACGGACACTATGTCTGCCTGAAGACAAGCGGGATCCCGACACTCAACGAAAAGGGTGAGATCACCGGCTATGTCGGAGTGGATACAGACATAACGGAGTTACAACATGCACGCGAAGCGTTGAAAAAAAGTGAAGAACAATTTCGGATCATAAGTTCGACAGCCAATGACGCTATCATCATGATAGATGATGAAGGCAAAGTTATCTACTGGAACCGGATGGCACAAAAAATGTTCGGGTATACAAACCAGGAGATTCTCGGAAAACAATTACATTCTATTCTTATCCCTGGCCACCTTTTCGAAGCCCATAACAAGGGTTTTGCCCACTTCAAAACAACCGGACAGGGACTCGCTATAAATAAAACGTTTGAACTTACCGCTGTAAAGAAGAACGGAATGGAATTCCCCGTTGAGGTGTCCATATCCGCAGTTCAAATAGATAACAAGTGGCATGCCGTGGGCATCGTTCGTGACATCACGGAACGCAAGCTGGCAGAGAAAGCACTGCGAAAAGCGCAGGAAAAGCTCAAATATTTATCGTATGTGGATGGACTGACAAAAATCAATAACAGACGGTACTTTGACGAGTTCTTACGTAAGGAATGGAATAGAGCGGTCAGAGATTCCAACCCGCTGTCACTCATCATGATTGACATCGACTTTTTTAAGAATTACAACGATGTATATGGTCATCTCAAGGGAGATGAGTGTCTTAAGAACATCGCGGACATTATACTTCAATCAATACGACGGCCCGAGGATTTTGCCGCGCGATTTGGCGGTGAAGAGTTTGTGGTGGTGCTCCCCAACACAAAAATTGAAGGCGCATCACACATAGCGGAGACCATTCGCGCAAACGTGGAGGCAACAGGTATCGAACATAACAACAGCTCTGTTGCCGGGGTCGTTACTGTCAGTGTGGGGGTCGCATCTACCATACCTCAAAGGGACACTGAGCCCGATCTCCTGATCGCTGAAACCGATGCATGTCTCTATCGGGCAAAACAGGAGGGGCGAAACCGCGTGGTGATCCATCAATAACGAGCCGCAAAGCGATTTTCTTCAACAATCGTTTCGAGAGCTTCCCGTACTATCCCATTCAGAGACACCCCCGCCAGTCATACCCTGTCGATACCGTCCTGAAAACCTTTCTGTCTTAAGACCCCGTCACACAAACTCACCGAATAATCCTCACAACTTCTCTTTTGACGATTCCCCTGCCCCTTTTCGGGTCTTCCACCGCTACCGGGGAGATACCCCCTTCCGGGCGGTTTTATGCCTCGCAGCGCAATTTAACCTCGTGATACATTATATCCATCGGCAGGAATGCCATAATGGTAATCAAAGTAAAGAGATATATCCCTGTTTCATCCGGACGGCAATCAGGCGCCGGCGCGTTCCGTGACTTTTTCTCATGTCACAACCCCCTTTTCATTTGACAATTACCGGTGATTTGGATACTGAGTTCACGATTTTTTGAGTATTTGAGAACATACAAACAACTAAATTTATATAAGGAGGATTTTTATCATGGCGGAAGAAGTACAATGGGGTAATCCCGGTGCGTTAGGATTGGCCGGATTCGGTCTTAACACGATACTTTTACAAATTCACAATCTCGGGTTGATGCCCGGAGAGGTAGCGTTAATCTACGGGTTCTTCTGGGGAGGAATGGCGCAGGTTATAGCAGGTATCATCGACGGACGCAGGGGAGACACGTTCGGACTCACCGCGTTTACCTCCTACGGCCTGTTCTGGATCGGCCTGAGTTTCATTTTTCTTATGAAGTGGCTGAATGTCGCCGAAATTACCGGACCTGGGCTCGCGTGGGCGTGTATCTGCTGGGGTATATTTACCGCGTACATGACCATCGGAACATTTAAAATCTCAAAACTTCATATCTTTGTATTTGCAACCCTGACGTTATTGTTCTTCATGCTTGCGGCACACTTTTTCGGCAACCTTTCCGCAAAACCCTGCGCTATCGAGGGCATTATCTGTGGCGCCGCCGCGACATACGGTTCAGCCGCCGTGATTGTGAACGCCCAGTTCGGAAGATGGATACTACCTATCGGGCTGCTATAACTATTTAAAACAAGACAGGCAACAGATAGAGACCGCCGGCCCGATGGACGGCGGTCTCTGTTGTCTCCACCCCGGAATATTCCATCGGTTCCCTCTATCTTCGAAAGGACGAGTCACCACAACGATTCGTGAAACGGGTAATTTTTATCAATACCCCCCTCACCTCACAAATCAGAGAGATTATACCCGAACAACAGCCATTCACCGCGGGATTCGATTCTATTGCTCCTGATTCGACTTTTTATTTGACAATGATCTCAATTCCAGATATAGATTTCGGTAATTTGCCTCAGTATTATTGTTTAACTGTTCAATATTATTAATGCTTTTTGGAGGAGTCTAATGACAAATGATAAAGTGATGAATCGTTGGTATGTTGTGATCGGCGCCGTATTGATCCAGTTGTGTCTTGGTGCGATCTATGCGTGGTCTGTTTTTACACCTAAACTGACCGCCAAAGGGGGGATGTACGAATTTAGCGCTACCCAGGCAGCATGGATCTTTTCCATCGGCCTCCTGGTGTTTTCAATCGTAATGATCATTTCAGGAAGAATGCTCGGGGTTACAGGGCCGAGAAAATTGGCTTCTCTTGGCGGAATCGTTCTTGGCGCCGGGTATATCCTGGGCGGGCTCTTCGGTACGTCATTCATCGGTCAATTAATTTTTATAGGGGTCATCGGCGGCGCCGGTATCGGACTCGCCTATGTCGTCCCCATTGCAGTCGGGGTAAAGTGGTTCCCGGACAAAAAAGGGATGGTTACGGGCCTGGCGGTTGCCGGGTTCGGTTTCGGGGCGACAATATGGGTTAAATCCGCCGGTTCCTGGTTTGGCCTGATAAATACGCTAGACTTTTTCGGCCTCGGGGGTGTTCAGAGCGTTTTTCTCCTCTATGGGGTTATTTTCCTGATTGCGGTTCTTCTGGGAAGTGTCGTCATGATTGATCCGCCGGAGGGATATATACCGGAAGGATGGACTCCGCCGGAGGCGCCATCATCGGAAGCAGGAACGAATCAGGGGACCGCGGCTCTGGGTATGACCAACTTTGAGTCCGGAGAAATGCTGAAGACTCCTCAGTTTTATATGACATGGGTTACCTTCCTCTTCTCAGCCATTGCCGGTTTAATGGTTATCTACTGTATTAAGCTGTTCGGTATCGATTCTTTGCAAGCTACGGGGATGACAGCAGCGGCGGCATCCGCCTCAGCCGGCACCGCTATGGCTCTGTACGCCATTTTCAACGGGCTTGGTCGAATTATATGGGGAACACTCTCCGATAAACTCGGTCGTAAATTATCAATTTTTCTTATGTGTCTCTTCCAGGGAATTATCATGCTCCTCTTTTACAAGATGGGCGGAACTGTCGCCACACTGATAATCGGCGCCTGTATCATCGGCTTTAATTTCGGCGGCAACTTTGCCCTCTTCCCTGCCGTGACTGCGGACTATTTCGGTAATAAGAACGTGGGTCTGAACTACGGTTTTATATTCGTGTCATACGGCATCGCCGGGGTGATCGGGCCCCAGATTGCGGGATATTTCAAAGACGCGGCCAAAGGCGGCGGTGATCCTTCAATATGGGTAACACCCTTTATCATCGCCGGGGTTGCCTGCCTGCTGGGGGCAGTTATTACGCTCCTCTCAAAACCCCCGGTCAAATCATAAGAACCGCACAAACAAAGAACGCCGGTCATATGACCGGCGTTCCTGCTTTTATCTACCATACCGTCAGCGTTTTATCGCCGGACCCTTCGCAGGATAAAACCGGCAATCAGAACAGATATCAAAACGATAGCCACGATCGAACCGAAGGCAATCCAGGTGATGCGGGTCCCTCTTCTCAGCAGATCGAAGGGGTTCCGGCTGGCTTCGACACGCTGCCGTCCCAGCCTCCCCCGGTATTTTTCCGGCACATCCGGCACCCCGTCGCCCGTTACGTCGGGAAAACTTTGAAAGTACTCGAGGACTGCCACATATTCTTTGAGTTCCTGAATTCCGGGTGTCAGCGTGTCCTTATCAACCCGAACGGTTTTCAAATCGTTGACAGGATTTCCATCGCGGTCCTTTGGAACAATATCAAGGATATGCCAGGTAAAATTTCCTACAATCTTCAAGAATGCTGCATTGTATATATCGGCGGCAACCCGTATGAGTCTTTTGTTCGATGCAGAATAATCAAGAGGGATATATCCGTTCTCCTCATCCCCAAGCCATATATTCGTCACTCTGTCGAAAACCATTCTGTTCGGATTGTATGAAAACCTGACTCCGGACGCCTGCAAATAATAATTGGCTCCCTTTATCGGGTAAACGCTGGTCAGGATTTCAAGGGCTTTCTTGGCTTCACACGGATAGATATAAAAGGATACGAGAGGATACCCCATGGAGGAGGGCTCATCGAATCCGATCCCCAGGGGAATGGCGCGAAAGGCGTCACATACCGCGATATTTCCACTCCGGCCGGTAATGATGTCATCGCGAATTACACCGTTGCTCACCACGCCGATTTCTACCCGTGTGGCTGGATCGTCCGGATCGGAATCATTCTTGTTGATGGACCAGCGAATGGAATCGGCAATAAGGTTCCCCAGGTTACATTCATCCTCCCTCACTTCAAGATTGAAGGGCGTGTGTGCAATAATCGTATTGAATTCGAGACCTTCCCCGGAGAGTATTTTTTCATTGATATGATCCTTAAAGGTATCGATCATTCTCGTGATTCGGGCGTCGCCGCTGATGGAATCATCGATATCGATGATCTGATACTTTTTAAGACGTGCTTTTCCGTTCGACCAGCCGACATCCATGACACCCAGTTGTCTTCCATAACACCAGGCCTGAACTATAAGGGTATCGTTCACTCTCCGGACAGGGGTTTTTGTATGCGTATGACCACTGATAACAATATCGATCCCCGCGACTTTTTCAGCAAGGACCTCATCCTCGGACTTCTTCAGATCATCCGAAAGCCCGCTGTGAGACAGACAAACGATAATATCAGCCTTTTCCTCTTCCCGCAGCCTTCTTACCATCCTTTCGGCCGCGGCAACCGGGTCCTCGAAGGTCACCGGGGGAGCAAAGGGCGATACTTCGGCGGCATCCTTTCCCATCAGTCCGAAAAAACCAATCCGGACGCCGTTTCTTTCCATCACCAGGAACGGCACGACAAGCCCTTCGGCAAAGACCTCTTCGAGTTCATCATCCGCCCGGCTTTCACTGCTGAAAACAACGTTGGACGAAACAACAGACGGGATTTCTCCCCGTTCCCGCGCAGTCAGGATAATCCGAGCAAGTCCGGCGGGCCTGAGATCGAATTCATGATTCCCAAGACAGGTAACATCATACCCCATTGCCTTCATCAGCCTGAGTTCAAATGACTCCTCACGGCTCAGCATATGGAAGAGCGAGCCCATAAGGAAATCCCCTGCATCCACAACCAGCACGGGGTTTGTTCTGCTCTCTTTTATATCCCGTATGACCGTGGCTATCCTGGCCCACCCTCCGATGGTCGAATCGTTGCCGGGTTCCAAAGGAGAATAGTCGATATTGGGAGAAGATCCCAGAAGGTGAGAATGAAGATCGTTGGAGTGAACGAAGGTTATTACTTTCTCAGCGGCATTCAACGGCTGAGAGATCGACAGCAGAAACAGTATCACACAAAAAAGGCATGTCGGCCGCATACAACACTTCCCGTAGTTCGAACTACTGAGGACCGGGGATTGAGGGGGCAACCGAAAGATATCTGTGTCGAGCTTTCGCCCTGTCTCCCCCTGTATCCCTGAACCGCGTGATCAGAGCTCTATAATCATTGCGACTTCATCACAAAAATCGGGATATTTTGGACAGTTAAGGCAATCAGACCATACTTTTTCAGGAAGCTTGGATTTATCGGTCACGACAAACCCGACACGTTTAAAGAATTCGGTCTGATAAGTAAGCGTGAATATGCGTAGCAGGTCAAGTGTTACCGCCTCGGAAATGCATGCTTCAACCAGGTTCCTGGCGATACCCGATCCCCTGTATCCTTTCTCCACATACAGAGACCGTACTTCCGCGAGATTCTCCCAGAAAATGTGCATCGCGCAGATACCGGCGATGGAATTAGTATCATCATCAACATAGACGAAAAAATCTCTCAGGCTCCCGTACAAATCCATCAGCGACCGCGGAAGCATTTCACCGTTATTTGATGAAAGATTGATCATCCGGTGAATAATCTTTACATCACTTACCTTTGCCTTCCTCAGCATCTCTTTCACCACTTTATTCTCTGGACATTTTAAGCATCTCAGACGCGTGTTGTCTGGTTTTTTCCGTAATCTCGACCCCGCTGAGCATCCGGGTTATTTCATCAAGACGCTGCGGTTCCGAAAGGAGATCCACCCCGGCGCTGGTCCTGTTTTGATATACCTCCTTTGACACACGGAAATGCGTGTCTCCGAAACATGCTATCTGGGGGAGATGGGTTATACATATGACCTGGTGGTGTTTCGATACCTCTTTCAGCTTTTTCCCGACAACCTCTGCCACCGCTCCCCCTATACCGCTGTCCACCTCGTCGAATACCACGGTACCAACCGCTCCGCTGCCGGCCAATACTTTTTTCATGGCAAGCACGATTCTGGATAATTCTCCCCCGGAGGCTATGCGGTTCAGGGGCAGTGATTCCTCCCCTACGTTGGTCGACAGGTAGAATTCGAGATCATCCACACCCTTTGAGCTCAGAGAAGCGACAGCCCCTTCCCCGGCATGATTCGAGAATCGAACATCAAACACCGTATCGGCCATTCTCATCGAGCGAATTTCATCTTCTATTGCTTTTTTTAACACCTCCGAGACACGCTGTCTCTTCCCGGATAATTCTTCGGCCTTCTCCAGGAGCAGATTTTCTTTCCGATCAACCTCTTCGGAAACGCGGGCGATTTCTTCGCCCAGGGAGGCCATTCCCTCCAGTTCCTCTCGTATCTCTTCCTTTTTTGTCAATATGTTCTCTATCGTTTCCCCGTACTTGCGCTTCAGTTTGCCCAGATATTCAAGCCTGTCGTCGATCTCCTCAAGCCGCGCCGGATCAAAGGTTATGCCCTTTACGTAATCCCTCAGAACGAACGCGATCTCTTCAAGATTGAAAAATGCGGATTCAAGGTCTTCCTTCGAGATTTTCAAGCCGGAATCGATCTTCATTATCTCCTGTATGTTCCCGATAACCGCATCCAGCCTTTCCAGCACAGCCCCTTCCCCGGCATAAAGAATCTCATGCGCTTCACCGGCGTATTCATCAAGCTTCTTCGCGTTGCTGAGAATTCTCCGTTCATCCTGTAACAAAATATCTTCGTCGACCTTCAGACCGCTCTTTTCAAGTTCATCCAGTTGAAACCGCAAGAGTTCTTCTCTTTCGCGTTTTTCATTATTTCGTGTTTCGAGCGCGGAACGCTTGTTTTTCAACGCCTGCCACTCATCGTAGAGGGCGGAAAATTCAGCCCTGAGGGGCATGAGCCCGCCAAACGTATCTACCATATCGATATGATTATCGGCATTCAGAAGAACCTGGTGCTCATGCTGGCCGCAGATATTAACGAGAGATTCTCCAAGCGATGAAAGCATCGCGAGTGTCGCCAGGGTACCGTTTATATAAATCCTGTTCCTCCCCTCCCTGGAAACAATTCGTTTGAGTACCAGCTCGTTACCATCATCCATACCGGCTTCTGCCAGCTTTTCCCGTATATCCACATAGCCGCTGACATCAAAGAGCGCTTCGACCACCGCGAATTCTTCGGAATGGCGGATAAAATCGCTCGATGCCCTGTCGCCGAGCAGGAGGCTCACCGCGCCCATGATGATGGACTTGCCGGCACCTGTTTCCCCGGAGAGTACATTTAATCCCCTGGTAAAGGTGACGTGCATCTCATCGATGATGGCAAAATTTTTTATATTCAGTTCTGTAAGCATGTTATCCGGGCAACTCACCCCATCCCAGTTTATTTCGCAGGATTTCCAGATAATCACGATAGGGAGATTTCACAAGATTTATATGTTTCTCCGACCGTTTTATACCCACCCTGTCACCTGACTTCAATACAAAAAGATCCTGTCCATCAAGTGTCACGGATGCCTCACCTTTTTTTGTCCACACTATGACCTCTATTTCAGAATCCGGGGGCAATACGAGAGGCCTCTTGGTCAGCGTGTGCGGACATATGGGGTTGACAATAACCGAATCGTGTTCCGGCAGAATAATGGGCCCCCCTGAAGAGAGCGAATACGCGGTGGAACCTGTAGGGGTGGATATTATCAGGCCATCCGCTTTAAAGGTGCTCAAATACTTGCCGTCGACAAAGGTCTCCAGATTGACCATCCTGGAGAGGTTTCCCCGGTTGATTACGACATCATTGAGTGCCGGATACTCTACGCCCTTTACAGATACACTGAGCATCATCCTCTTGGAGATACCGCACTTCCCCTCAAGGATCATCTCCATGGTGCCAAGCATCTCGTTGAGATTCACCACCGTCATAAAACCAAAACTACCCAGATTAACGCCGAGAACGGGCACGTCAGAGCCCATCGTCATGCGCGCCGCCATGAGAAGAGTACCGTCACCCCCGAAAACGACAATCAAATCGACCGCTGATGCCAGTTCGTTTCTGTAAATCCCGGGCATATTGATCTTTTTCGCTATCTTTTCCTCAAAAAAGACCTCCAACCCCTTGTCGGAAAGCCATTTGCCGAGCCGCAGTGAATACTCCGCGGCCTTTTTTTTATCACTGTTCGCGACAATTCCAACCTTTTTTATATCCATTGATATCTCCACATGTTACCTTGTTTCTTATATTGAAAACTCTTTAGAGGGTTATCATAAAAAGAATGGAGTGTCTATTGCAAATGGCTTGACAGCAGCACCTGAATTGCGTTAGTTTCCCCGCCTGGCAGACAACTGTCTGCCACCGGGAAAGGTAGTATGCTATGGGATTGTCAAAAGGAACTCTAACCTTCACAAAATATAGAGTCGCGGGACCGTTGCCGGACAATTTTCCGGATTTTATTGACAAACAGATAAAGCTCTTTGCCTTCAGCGATCTATCTACCGCGGGCAAGGAAAAAATAGTGGGATGGACCAGTTTTGACAATATACTGGATGCCGATTTCGAATACGCGAACTACTCCGTAGCCGATTATATCGTCGCGTCCCTTCGCATCGACCGCCGTGCGGTGCCCCCCGCTCTTCTGAAATTGAAAGTACTCGAAGCGGAAAAAGAGTTCAAAGAAGAAAAACATCTGAAAAAACTCTTCAAGGGGCAGAGAGAAGATATCAGGGAAACCGTCAGGGCGGGATTATTGAACAGGTCGCACCCCGTTCCCGCCTTTTACGAGATGTGCTGGTCGGTATCGGGGAAATGGCTGCTCTTCGGCTCGCTGTCGGAAAAGGTTAATGACGATTTCAAAGAATTTTTCAAAAGATCGTTCAATCTTGGCGTCAGCCAGTTTGCTCCATGGGACCCGGATTCGATCCCGGACGATATCGCCCTCCCCGGAAGGGAATTTTTAACGTGGCTGTGGTTTAAGAGCGAAGCCCGCGGCGGAAGCATCATGATCCCCGACAGAGGAGACGTTGAAGTGGCATTCCTGCAACGAATCGTTCTGGAATCGGGCGAAGGAGAATATTCCGAGACGGTGGCCTGCAGGGGGCTTCACGCGGACCTCGAAGAGGGCAAATCCGCGCTGCGCAAGGGGAAGAAAGTAACGGAAGCCCGGATACAACTCGGCGCTGAAAATACCCGGTTCGAATTCACATTCAAAGCGGATGCTTTTTGTTTTCAGTCGCTCAGGCTTCCGGTGCCGGCGGAGGAGACGGAGGAAGACCGTGATGGAAGAATCCTTGAGAGAATCTATCTCGTGGAGCTCGCGATGAAGACAATGGAACAGCTGTTCGCCCTGTTCCTCGAAAAACGACTCTCCCCCCAATGGGCAACCGAAGAACTGCCCCAGATGAAGAAATGGCTGGCAGACTGAGAAACACGGCAGGATCGGATTTATCCGGTTTATGTTATTACCGAGACGAGAAGGGTTTGTACACACCCCTGATTTGCTTTTATATTTTTCGATAAAAAAATCCGCATAATTTCCGGATCAAAGAACTGTTCATTTTTTTCATCATCCAGGTTTCCGCGATTCGTTTACTTAAGAAACCCATAGTGGGAAATGAATGCGCTAAGAACAAAATACTGTGCAGCCTGATCTTTTTCTGAATGATAAGCGCCCATTCATTTATCATCTCACCCGAGCCCTCACCAACAATGCTCGCGCCGAAAACTTTGCCGGAATAATTTGTGAACACCTTGACAAAACCAATTCCTACATTCTCCGCGATCGCGGCACCGTAATCCTCATATTTTACAACCTGGGTCTCATACTTAATTCCCTTTTTCTTTATATCTTCTTCGCTCATTCCGACATATGAAATTTGAGGTTGCGTGAAAACCGTCCACGGAATCACATAATTTTTATATTGAAACACCGCAAAGGGACTTACGGCATTCATAATCGCAAACATACCCTGATGCATCGCGGCATGAGAAAACATGCTTCCCCCATTACAATCCCCAACAGCATAAATATGTTTGACAGATGTCCTGTACTTTGCATCAACCTCAATGGCTCGCTGGTTGTATTTGATACGCGCGTTGTCAAGTTTCAGTTCATCGAGCGGGATTTTTCTCCCTGCCGCCATTAATAGTTTTTCGGATTTAATACAGATTCCATCATCTGTGTACAAAGATATTTCGTTACCCTCATTTTTTACGCTTGCAATCTTTTTTGAATTATAGACGTCAATACCCTCTTTTTTAAAGACATCTTCAAGCAATTCGCCGGCTTCCCGGTCACCATTCGGAACAAGAAAATCATCCATGTGTACAATGGCGCACCTGGTTCCAAGTCGCGCGAATGCCTGAGCCATTTCGCAACCGACAGCACCGCCTCCGATTATCGTCATACTCTCAGGAACTTCGGTCAGGTTAAAGATATTTAAATTAGTCAGAATATCTATATCGGAGATACCGTCAATCGGCAGCACCAGAGGTTCAGTTCCCGTTGCAATAAAAATCTTTTGAGCAGTAACGGATCTCCCGCCAACCATTACCGTATGCCGGTCGACAAAGCTCGCGGAGCCCTCGCCGATAATAAGGGTGACCTTCTCAAACATCTTTAATGTTTTTTTGTTTGAGATATAGTCTAAATAACCGGCTATTTTCGAGAAAGGAGCTTTGATGTCCGGCATTTCTTCATCTATCAACCCGATATCTCTGAGCTTTGATGTTGAATACCTGAAGTTGGATATCCTCAGCAATGATTTGCTGGGGATACATCCCACATTCATACATTCTCCACCGATCTTATGTTTTTCAATTGCACAGACTTTCAGGCCCATTTCGGCTCCCATTACGGAAACAGCCATTCCTGCCGGGCCCAACCCGATACAAATTAAATCAAAATCATATTCCATATCATCTCCCTCACCTTTCATAATTGCCTGCAACTGATACCTCTGCAAAAATTATAAAACTCAATTTTCTGTGATCCGTACGAAAGCTGTAACCGGGCAGATTCAATATGTTCCGGATAGAAGAGTCGGCCTGGTATAATCGATAGAGAGCCTCTGACTAGAATGAAGTATGTATTATAACATACCTCCGTTCCTCATGGTAATATTCGCCGGCGAATTTCGGTTGGCTGGAGATTCTCCCCCAGGCATTACAAAGCGAACAATTCATTTACCCTAAAACCGCCGGTATTAATGATTAGCAGCCAGCAATAAACCAATATTCAATTTGACAATATACGCAATAGTGATATATTCCAAGCTATGGCAGCGAGAAAGAAAGAAACGGATTTTAATGAATATTTTGACTTTCTGTGGAACTATGCCCAGTCTAAGAAGATAAGCAAGGGCGCTTTCATGAGAAACTCGGGTCTCTCCCCGCAGAGATTCAGCGAGTTTTCACAGAAAAGCCGGAAGATAACCGCCGAATATTTCCTCAAAATGCTGGGCGGAGTCGGGCTGTCGTATGAGGAACTGGAAAAGTTGAGCGATATGCCCTTTTCCGAAGAGCAGTCGACCGAGTTACAGTTCGACAGTTTCGTCAAAAGCCAGAAACCATTCCTTGAAGAACTGATGAAAGATCCGGCAAAACTACAGATATGTAAAGGTGTCATACGATCAAGGGGTATCTGGAACAATCCCGGCATACAAAAGCTGTATATGAAGGTATCAGAGACATTCAAGAAATAACCCGCCGTCTATTCCTCCCCCTGATCCCGACAACATCAACGATCATGACGAAAGAGCGAATCCCCTCAACCCCGGCTATCCGTGTGTTAAGAAAGAGCGGCATCATATTCACCCCCCGCCCCTACAAATATGAGGACAGAGGGGGCACAAAGGTGGCTGCAAGAGAATTGAACTGTGACGAGCATCAGACGGTTAAAACACTTGTCATGGAAGACGCGGACAAAAAGCCGTTCATCATACTCATGCACGGAGATATGGAGGTATCGACAAAGGAACTGGCACGGGAAATCGGAACAAAAACGGTCACTCCCTGCGACCCTCAAACGGCACAGAAGCACACGGGATATATGGTCGGCGGCACTTCACCCTTTGGAACACGAAAGAATATGCCGATATATATGGAAGAGAGCATCTCCGATCTTTCAACCGTATTGATCAACGCCGGACGCAGGGGTTTTCTTGTTGAAATTCAACCGGCGGAGATTGTCAGAATCCTTGATCCAATACCGGTAAAGGTGGGGATATGAGAGTCAGCTTTACAACACTGTTCACCGACAGACAGCCCCCGACAGATCCGGCCATCGCGGAGTTACGATACTGGTGCAGGAGGTTCCATGATCTGGGCCTGACCCCCGTCTTTGAGGGAAGCTCTCTCGGCAATCTGAGTTTCAGGCCGGTACAGGGCAAGGACTTCTTCATCATAACCGCCTCTCAGCTCACATTAAAAAATGATCTTTCCGAAGAGGCGTTTGTAGCGGTTCACCGCTGTGATTCAAAGAATGGAACCGTCCATGTGAGCGGCACACGCGAACCCTCTTCCGAAAGCATGCTCCACTACAGCATATACAGAAAGAGGCCGGAGATAAACGCGATCTTCCACGGACATTGCGATCCTATCCTTCATGCGGCGGAAGATATGCATCTCCCTGTTACACGCAAAGAGGCGCCCTTCGGATCAGCCGCCCTTGTAAGACGCGTCCTGGAAATTCTGGACGATAACCGCTTCATCATTATGAGAAACCACGGATTTTTAGCTCTGGGCGATGATATGGAATCCGCCGGAGAATTCGCTGTCCATACGTACAAACAATGTCTTCAGAATAAAGGGCGTTGACAAACAGTCACTTACATATTATTGATACCTTTGTAACGCCAACAGCACACTCGGGCAACACGATATGGAACAATTCTTCA
>Ga0272443_10003952_pt1 | contig 16783 bp, 18 predicted proteins | sample SSMAcet12_FD_193581 | JGI IMG/M metagenome (GOLD analysis project Ga0272443, IMG submission 193581) | Marine sediment archaeal communities from Little Sippewissett salt marsh, Falmouth, MA, United States - SSM-Acet-12 | ecosystem: Environmental > Aquatic > Marine > Wetlands > Sediment ... | reverse complement strand
TGTTCTCTACTATATTATCAAAAACGGTCTGCCCGTTATCAACTGGGAGTTTCTGCTCACCCTGCCCAAGCCGATGGGCGATCCCGGCGGCGGTATCGTGAACGCGATCGTGGGCACCTGCCTGGTGGTGGTCACGGCATCGGTGTTTGCCATACCGTTCGGGGTTTTGACCGGCATCTATCTTGCGGAAAGCCGAAAGAGCCGGTTGGCGGACCTGGTCAGGCTCTGTGCCGAGATCCTGCAGGGGATACCCTCGATTGTTATCGGTTTGATTGCCTATGCCTGGGTGGTGGTGACCATGGGTTCCTTCTCGCTGTTTTCGGGATCTGTGGCCCTGGCCCTGATGATGCTGCCGGTTGTGGTCCGGTCAACGGAGGAAACACTGAAGCTGATTCCGGAGACGATCCGGGAAGCCTCCCTGGCCCTGGGGGTTTCCTATACGCGCACGATTCTGAAAGTGATTTTGCCGTCGGGTCTGTCCGGTATTTCCACCGGGGTGCTCCTCGGGGTGGCCCGAATCTCCGGGGAAACGGCGCCGCTGTTGTTTACGGCATTTGGATCCCCCTATATGAATTTGAATATTTTTAAACCGGCGGATACCCTGCCGCTGTTGATCTTTAATTATTCGACCAGTCCTTATCCGGATTGGCAGACAATGGCCTGGGGCGCGTCCCTGATCCTGGTGGCTTTTGTCCTGGTCATGAACCTTCTTGCAAAATTGATTGGAAAAAAATGGGAAGTGACGTTCTAACCATAAGTGATTTTTGTGCAAATTTTGACGAGAATCAGGTCGTTAACGATGTTACCATGGCTGTTGTGAAAAACAAGGTCACCTCACTAATGGGGCCTTCCGGATGCGGCAAGACGACTTTGCTGCGCTGTATTAACCGGATGCATGAGCTGATTCCCGGTGCCGGGGTTTCCGGCCGGGTGCTGCTTCATGATGATGATCTGTATGCCATGAACCCCATCGAGGTCCGTAAACGGATCGGCATGGTTTTTCAGCGGCCGAATCCCTTTCCCAGCATGACGATTTATGATAATGTGATTGCCGGATATAAATTGAACGGTATCCGTTTGAAGCGGTCCGAGCGCGACAAGATTGTTGAAGATTCGCTGCGCAAGTCCGCCCTGTGGGAAGAGGTGAAGGACCGGATGTACAAACGGGGAACCTTCCTCTCCGGCGGGCAGCAGCAGCGGCTTTGTATTGCCCGGGCGCTGGCCATGAAGCCGGATATTATGCTGATGGATGAACCCACTTCCGCGCTGGACCCGAAATCCACTTCCCATATTGAAGAGCTGATTATCGAATTAAAAGAAAATGTAACGATTTTGCTGGTTACCCACAACATGGCCCAGGCGGCCCGGGTGTCCGATTTTACGGCATTTATGTATCTGGGTGATCTGGTCGAGTTCGGGCCGACCGAGAAACTGTTCACGGTTCCGGAAGACAAACGGACGGAAGAATATTTGTCCGGAAAATTCGGTTAATTTTTAAGGAATTGCTATGCTGTCAAAAAGAATAGATGATCTGAAACGTCAGATTGTGCAGTATTCCAGCCACATTGAGCAAATGATCGACAAAAGTGTCCGCGGCCTTGTAGAGGGTAATGAAGCGCTTTTACAGGAAGTGATTCAGGCGGATGAGGACAAGGCCAATATGCTTGAAATTGAACTGGACCGGACCTGTACCACGGTGATTGCCCAGTACCATCCCATGGCCAAGGACCTGCGCACGGTGCTGATGATTTATGATATGAGCAACTCTTTTGAACGCATGGGCGATCATGCGGTGAATATATCGGAAAGCGCGCTTCCCCTGATAGCGAAAAAACCGATTAAACCGTTTATTGATATTCCGCGAATGTGCCAGATTGCCATCAAGATGCTGAACGACTGCATCGAAGCGTTTATCCAGGAGTCCAGTGAGATTGCCCGGGATGTGTGTGAACGGGATGCGGTGATTGATGATCTCAGGGCGCAGATATTACGGGAACTGGTGACGTTTATGGCGGAGAATCCGGCGATTATCAGTGACTGTCTGCATATTCTGCGGATTGCGGACAATCTGGAGCGGATTGCCGATCTTACCACCAACATCTGCGAGGACGTGATTTTTATTTCAAAAGGCGAGATGATCAAACATCATCAGCTGGCGGAAGAGTAGTCCTTTAAAAGTTCTTTCATGTCGTCAAAAAGCGCTGCCCGGACCGTGACGGTTTTTTCGCGATGGTCTGGTCCAGGTGAAGGTTCGCGCTGTGGGGTGGTACTTTAAAGGTGTATCTGTTTTGCCGGCGGCGGTGGAGATCATGACCGGGTTTTTCGAGAACCGTCCGGTGCCGGCACCTGGTTTTCCCGGTCCAGAACGCTGCGAACGGTTTCGGCGATTTCTTTCCGGTTGATCGGTTTCAGCAGATATTCCCGAATGCCGGCGGCCCGGGCTTTTCGGGTGGACAGGGACTCGCTGTAACCGGTGCACAGAATAATCGGCAGGTTCGGCCGGATTTTAAGGATTTTCCGGGAAAGGTCATACCCGGTCAAGTGGGGCATGGTCTGGTCGGTAATGACCAGGTCAAACCTGTCCGGGTCTTTCTTGAAAATATCCAGGGCTTCGAGGCTGTCGGTAACCGTGGTGACGGTATATCCGAGGGAGGACAGCATTTTTTTACCCACACGGACCAGCAGGGTTTCATCATCGACCAGCAGAATGCGTTCGTTTCCTTCCGGCGGCGGCACAAAGTTCTTTTCTTCGGGAATGTGAGTGACCTCTCCCTGGATTTTCGGCAGAAAAATGTGAAAGGTGGTTCCTTTGCCCGGATTGGAACTGACACTGATGGAGCCGTTATGGTTTTCGACAATGGTTTTGACCGCTGTCAGGCCCATTCCGGTTCCCTCGCCGATTGCTTTGGTGGTGAAAAACGGCTCAAAGATCCGGTCGATGATATCCGGTCTGATGCCCTCTCCGGTGTCGGCAATGGTCAGTTTAATATAGTCTCCCGGTTCGAGTTCCGCGGTGAGTGTTTTGATCATGGAATCGATGGTCAGGGAGGACAGGTTGATGGTCAGGATGCCGCCCTTTTTGCGCATGGCATGGGCGGCATTGGTGCACAGGTTCATGATCAGCTGGTGGATCTGGGTGGCATCGGCCAGGAGCATGTCCTCCTGATTCTCGATATTATGGTGTATTTCTATGGTGGCCGGCAGCGACGCGCGAAGCAGTTTGATGGTTTCCTTGACAATCAGATGGGTATAGGTCGGAATCCGGTTTTCCTTGCTTTGGCGGCTGAAGGCCAGAATCTGCTTGACCAGGTTTTTGGCGCGCACGCACGATTCGAGGACCTGCTCCAGGTTATACTTGATGGGACTGTCTTCCGGCGCGTCGAAATGCGCCATCTCGGTGAAGCCGATGACAGCACCCAGAATATTGTTGAAGTCATGGGCAATGCCGCCGGCCAGCAGGCCGATGGCCTCCATCTTCTGGGTCTGCCGCAGCTGGTTTTCCAGCTTGCGTTCATTGGTGACATCGCGGGAAATGGAAACATAGCTGGTGATATTTCCTTCACTGTCCCGGACCGGTGTCAGGTTGACGTCCAGTTCGCAGGTGCTGCCGTCCGGTTTGATGGGGGACATGTGACCGGTCCAGGGCCGGCCCTGGTTGATGGCCGTCAGCAGGCTTTCATAGAATTGGGAATCGGATTTTGCTTTGCTGCCGAGAATGGGGTTTGTGCCGATCAGTTTTTCGGCCGGATAGCCGGTAATCTTTTCCACGGCCGGATTGACGTATTTGATGGTCCCGTCAACACCGATGACAATAACGATTTCCGCTGCCTGCTCGATGGCTTTTTTCAGCTGCTCCGTGGTTTCTTCGGCTTTCTTGCGTTTGGAGATGTCCCGAACGCTGTTGATGGAGCGCAGCAGATTGCCGTCAGGGTTTTTGATGAGTCTGGCATTGATTTCAACCGGGCAGGGGGAGCCGTCTTTTCGGGCCCACATGGTTTCAAGGTTGTTGATCGAGCCCTTTTCGACCAGGACCTCCATGGCCTTTACCGCGATGCGGTAATAGGTTTCGTCGGGCGAGGTGATCATGGACAGCGGGCTGCCGATCAGTTCTCCCGCCCGGTAGCCCAGGATTCTTTCAATGGCCCGGTTGACCGACTCTATTTTGCCTTCGGCATCGCAGACAATAATGCCGTCGAGGTTGGCATGAAAGATCTCTTCCAGGAACGTTTTAGACTGCATGACCGCAAATTCATTCTGTTTGCTGCTGGTAATATCATTGCCGATGCACAGCAGTTCCGTGAATTTTCCCGATGGGTCTGTAAGGGCCTTGTTGGTCCAGGACACCCAGACGCGCCGACCGTCTTTACAGATGTTTTCATTTTCGTTCCTGGCGTACTTTGCCGGGGCCGCCATTATTTTTTGCACCAGCTGCTTAAGGTTGCGGCCGGTGGATTCTGTTTCCGGAACAATGGTTTCGATGGTGCTTTTTCCCAGGACCTCCTCTTTTGAAAAGCCGAAAAATTTTTCGGCAAATTCATTGAAAAAAGTTATTTTTCCTTTCGGATCCTTGCGAAGAATAATACTGTTGGCATGTTCGACCAGGTCCCGGTACCGGGTTTCGCTGTCATGCAGTTTCTTGAGGGTGGTTTGCCTGCTGGCGGCCTCCGCGTACATGGTGCCGACTAAATCGGAGAGGCTGGCCAAAAAGGCGAGAATGGCGGTCAGTCTGTTTTTGCTCAGTACCGGCGTGTTCTTTACGGCTTCCAGGTATTGTTTTTTGTCAAAACCGTACTTTTCAGCCTGTCGGGTGAAAAAAGTTTTGTCCGGTTGATCAAGGAAAAAACTGCCGGTATGGAAATTGGCCAGGTGGCGGCCGGCCACCACGATCGGTGCGGCGGCATGATGCAGCCCGTTGCGGCATTTTCTTTTCACGGGTTTCTGCTTTTCCCGAAGCAGGCTTTTCAGCTGTGCCTGGGTGTTTTGACAGATTTTTTGGGTGTCCGGATGGGTTTTCAGGAACCGGCGGCAGATATCCGACCGGCCGAAGCTGCACAGTTCATTACCGTTGATATCGCTGATAGCAATCGGGATATTGATGATGCGCTGGAATTTTTTCGCCAGGTCCGGTATTTTGCCGGTTCTGATCAGGTCGTTGAATTTAACTTCCATATTATTATATCCGAGAAAAATATGGCCGTATCACGGTTTGGCCGGGCAGCGGTTGATAAAAACCCTTACTTCATAATTGTATAAAATATTCCACTATTTTTATTTATTTTCAAGTGAAATATAAACCATGCCGGCCCGGAGCGGCGGCAGCAGTGTTGTGAACTGGAAAATAGTATACATATATAATATTTATTATTTATCTGTTTTCCAAAATTCTAAAAAAAGCCAATAAAAATGGTTAATATGCTTGATATAATTTTATGTTCGGGTTATATAGTAAACAAACGTTTATTAAAATATGGAGATTAAATGACCGGCACCGATGTGAATAAGAATTTATCTGCGGAGCTGTACCTGAATTTTCAGAAGATTTTACGAACGCTTAATTTCGGCAGAGGGTTGAAACAGATGCCTGCAATTACCGGTACCCAGATGCGGGTGCTGTCCCTTTTTAATGAATATGAAATTGTGCACATCTCGGAAATCAGCCGGATACTGGGCATGTCCATTCAGAGCGCCAACAATCTGGTGCGCCGTCTGGAGACCCTGGGATATGTTGAAATCTCCAAAAATAAAAAAGATAAACGCCTTTCGGATATTCAATTATCCACATACGGCAGGGCGGGGCTGGAGAAGTTTCGCGACAGTCAGCTGTTCACTTTGTCCGGGATTATTGAGAACCTGAGTGCGGCTGAAAAGGAGCTGTTGATTGCCGCGGTCAAAAATGCCGCCCTGATTCTTGAGAAGGCGACGGTAGCCGATGGCGAATGAATCGGTAAAAAGTGTATTCTAATATTCACCGGGAGATGGGAGTTTTTATGAAAGAGGGTAAAGGGCTGGATTTCTGGGTGAGAAGCTCGATCTGGCTGGAACTGGTCATTCCTGGATACTTTTTCGGAAAAACGTTCGGTACGGCCGATGCCAAGTTCCGGTTTATTGACGGCTTTATGTATCCCGGCCTGTTTATGAAACTGTGCGGTTATTTCAGCAGTCTTTCAGAGGGATATTATCTGTCCCGTTTTTACGGGGTTTTTTCCGGGGCCATCCTTGGCGTGGGAATCGCGCTTTTGATCGGCGCCGCTTACAAGTGGGTGCTGAAGGACTGGGCCTATGCAAAGGCCGCACGGGTGGGCGACCGTTACCGACCTTTCATTGCCCGGGGGTTTTTTGACGCGGTAGCCACGGTGCTGCGGGGGGATTCGTGGCCGCAGCTGGTGCTGGCGGAAGAGGAGAAGAAGAAGGCGTTGTTTTGATACCAGGGAGAGGGCGGGCAGGATATCGGTCACCAACCCGATTTAACAGAATCTAAAGGGGGATTTTTATGGATAAAGAAAGTCTGGATCTTCACGTGATGTGGCATATCGATGCCCTGATGCAGGTGTATCCGGTCACCATTGTGACCACCGTGGACAGTTCCGGAAAGCTCAATGCCGCGCCGTACTCTCTGGTGCTGCCCTACTGTTCCTCTCCCAGGAATCCGCAGATGCTGCTGATTGCCAACAAGGCCTGGCATACGGCCAGAAATATCGTAGAGACGGGCGAGTTTGTGCTGAATTATCCGGGTCAAGGCCATATCAAAGATATTGTGGAGACCTCCCGCTATTATGCCGAAGGTGTGAATGAACTGGAATATACCGGGTTCACGACCCTGCCCGCGAAACATGTCCAGCCGCCGCGGATTGCGGAATGTTACCAGCATGTGGAGTGCCGCCTGATCCGTACGGAAAAGCCGTCCGATCTGCAGCTGAATTTTATCGCGGATGTGCTGGACATTTCCCAGAATACGGGTTTGTATAATCTGGGACGGGTGGAAAGAATGAAAAAGGCAAATGCGCCGGCTTATCTGGGGGTCGACGAAGCGCAGCACCATGTGTTTGGTGAAATAAAAAATATCCGTGCTGAAAAAAAAGATCTATTTTTTGAATAGGGGGAGGCGGGTATGGTTTTTTTAAAAAAGCGGATTTTATCCATCTCTTTAATGGTATTTTTTCTGGCCTGTTTCAGGGGCTGGGCAGGGGATACGCAGACCCTGGTTGTTTTCTATTCCCATAGCGGGAAAACGAAAACGGCCTGTGAATTGATTGCAAAGGATCTGAAAGCGGACCTGATCGAGGTAAAGGACCTGAAAAACAGCTCAGACCTGATTAACTGGTATACGAAAAAAGACAAACACACCATGGAAGCGCAAAAACCGGATGCGGCAAAGGGCGACCGGCCGAAACCGGTCATGGATACAGAGATCAGCCCGGCATCGATTGATTTTTCAAAATATTCCCGGATCGTGATTGGATCACCGGTCTGGATGGGAGGGCTGGCGCCGGCCATTAAAAAGCTGCTCAGCCACTATCGGCTGGACCGTAAAAAGGTGGTGCTGTTGACCACCGCGACGGCCATTGTTCAGTTTCCGCATCAGAAAGCCTATAAAGACGCGGTGAGAGCAAGCGGTGCCGAGGTTGCCGCCTATTACCAGATCCGGGTGATAAATGATCAGAAAAAGGAGCTTGCCCGGGAAGAGCTGCTGTATGAGGCCCGGAAACTTTTGCCGGCCATTCGGGCGGTTTTAAAATGAGATGAATATTATTTTGAAAGGATAATTTTATGAAACAGTTAAACATGATTAAGCCAGGGGTGATTGTGCTTTACCTTCTGCTGGGGTGTTGTTTAACAGCAACCACCGGTTTTGCCGGAGATTCAAAAACACTGATCATGTACTATTCGCGAACCGGAAACACCCGCGCGGTGTGTGAGGCGCTGGCCGAAAAGATGGACGCGGACCTGGTCGAAATCAGGGATCTCAAGAACCGCATGAGCAGAATCGGGATTGTCGGCGGAATGTTTCGGACGATCCTGGGGATGCGGACCGATATCCTGCCGGAAAAGATCGATATGACCCAATATGACGCCGTGATCATCGGTGCGCCGATCTGGGCTGCGAAAGTGCCCCCGGCCATGCGGACCGCCATTTACCTGAACGGTTTTCAAGGCAAAAAGGTGGTCATGCTGGTGACCTGTGACACTTTTTATGCGGAAAAATACCAGAAAAAGACGCAAAAGCTGGTTGAAAAATCCGGCGGCACGGTGTCGGCTTTTTATCAGATTCATGCCATGGAAGAACAGGGTGAAGAAGAGATCGCGCGCGGGAAAGATATGATGGTTGCGGATGCCCTGAAATTAGTGCCGGAATTGGAACGGGTACTTTCGCTTCCTTAGCCTGGTAAGCCGGCTGACGGTTCAGGCCGGTGTGTCCGCGGGAATAACCGAGATCACCACCTTGCCCCGAGCCCGGTGGGACGCGACGTAAGCGACCCCTTCACGGACACTGTTTTCATCAAAGGACAGCACCCGGTCGATGGGCGGTTTGATAGCGTGGGCAAGGATATAATCCTTGACCGGTTCCGGCGTGCTGCTGATGCCGGCCATGATGTAGCGCGGCCCCCGTGCAAGGCTGGCAAAGGCCCGCCAGCTGACATACGTCATCATTTTGATCATGCCCCATGTGCCGCTTCGGGTGTCACCGATGTACTTGTCCGGGCCGCACAGGGTGACAAAGCGGCCGTTTCTTTTCAGCACTTTCAGCGCCTGTTTTTCAGTGTCTTTTCCGCCGATGCAGTCGATGACCCGGTCAAACGCTTTGCCTTCCGCCTGATCTGCCAGAGATCCCTGAGTGTAATCAATGACCGTGTCGGCGCCCAGCGACAGGACCAGCTCATGGTTCCTGCCGCTGCAGACACCGGTCACGTGGGCGCCGCATTTTTTCAGGATCTGAAGGATAATCGCGCCGATGCCGCCGGACGCGCCGATGACCATGCAGCTTTTTCCCGACACGTTTCCTGCAGACATAACCGCGTTGGCCGCGGTTTTGCCGCCGATCGCACAGGCGGCGGCCGCTTCAAAGGTGTAATCCGCCGGTTTTTTCAGGGCCTGATGCTGCGGAATGCAGGTGTACTCGGCCCAGGTGCCGGGTCCTTTGGGCGGGCAGTAACCGAATACCGCGTCGCCCGGTTTGAAGGCGGTAACCTTATCGCCGATTTTTTCCACGATCCCGGCCGCGTCCACGCCGCAGACTTTGGGCTTTTTCGTTGAAGCTTTTACCGGCAGCACGCCGCCGAGAAAGGTGCCTTCGGCCATGTGAATATCATCGATATTGATGCAGGCGGCATGGATTTTGACCTGGATTTCCGCCGGGCCGGGGGCCGGGACCGGTACCTCCAGCCGGGTCAGGGCGGTTTTCAGTTCTCCGATGTCAAGCAGTTTTGTAATGCCGAGAGCTTTCATTACTTTTCTTTCCATTTGATGTTGCAGCCGAGTCTGGGTTTTTATACCTGTATAGCCCTAAAAAATATAAAATGCAACATTCAATCTTTTTTATGTTTGACAATTCTTTATCATCGGGAATATGCTTAGTCAGATTTTAATGAGGCCGGAGAAATCACATCATGACGGAACATGACAAAAAAGCGCTCAAACTGGAAAAAAAACGGCTGAAAGCCATGGACAAGGTCGCGAAGGAAACCCGTTCTGTTTCATCAGGCCTGCGTTCGGTTGCCGACGGGGTGGAGGTTACTATCGATAAGGCGGAAAACGGATCCCGGCTGGTGGTTTCGGGACTCAATGACGCGCAGCTCAACCGGCTGCTGCCCCGGGTAGCCAAAGAGGTGCTGATCAGCATTGTTCAGGATCAAAACTCGTTCAAAGCCGCGGCCATGAAATTCGTGCGCGAGGGCCTGTTCCAGACCATTATCAAGGTGATTGCCGGGCTGGTGGTGGGGTATGTGCTGATCAAGGTCGGCGTGTCATAAACCGGACTGAAGCGGATGAATTAAAATCAGTATGGATGTTATCGGGTATTAGGCGGATTGCCGGCGCAGTATTTCTTCAATCCATGGCGGTTTTTTTCTTCGCGTCCACCGGGCGAACCGCAACTTTTCCCCGACGTAGAAATTCCGGTAGGCCTGTACCGGATTCCCCCTGACTTTGTACTTTTCCGGCATGGTCTGCACAAAGGGAGTCAGTCCTTTCGAGGGAAACGTCATATTCTCGATCCGGTCAATCACGGCGAACGAACGGTGGTCTTTTTCGGTCCGGTACCGGTAGCGGTACTCGCGGTTCAGCGATCGGGCCAGCTTTTTTAACCACTGCAGGTTGGCATAGGACTCTCCGGCCCAGAGGACGCACGGATGGTGCATGTGGGTGGATCTGTAAGGGGTTTTGAATCCCTTCTCGTTGAGTGCGGTACAGGCGATCTGGGCGCTTTCGAGAATCATCTTCACCACGTGCTGGTCGCAGTGGTAGCGCGCGCAGGTCGTGATATTCAGATCGAGGACGAAAATGTTCATTTTTAGCCCTCGCGGTGCCATTTCTCTATGTGTCCGGCCAGGAACCCGGCAATCTCCGCGGTTTCAAAAGGCCATGCATAGATGAACTTTACAATCGGGTGTTTTTGCCGGGCCCGGTCGATCGCTGCCGGAATGTCGCTTTCGGAATGTTCCCCGCCACGGGTCATCATCGGTGTTACGACAATCACCTGTTCCGCGCCCGATGCGGCCGCTGTATCAAAGGCGTTCTCCAGTGTCGGTGAACAGAATTCGTTGAACCCCGCATACACCCGATTTCCGGACGTCCGCGAAAGGTAATCCGCCAGTTCCATCGATGCCGCGAAGAACGGATCGTTCTGCGGCGTTCGCGGCCAGTCACGTACTTTCTTGTCGAGCTCTGCGTAGCGCAGCTCGAGACGGGAACGCTGTTCCGCATTCGCTTTGCGGTGCTCGAGACGCATATGCAGGCCAAAGAGTTCGGTCAGTTCATCCTGGGGGAAGTCCGACGGTGGTGAGCCATGCATGGCCAAAACAATTACGGTATTCGGCATATATTCTCCTTCCAGAATAATTATAAAAAAGCGGTTTTTATTATTCAAACACCTGTCGAAGCTCTGCGGATATCAGGGAAACAGCGTTTCGGGATTGGTCGAGATAATCGATCAGCGCCGTGGTAAAGCCGTGGATCACACCGCCGCCCCGGTAGTGCCTGACCGCAACGCCCGCCGCAAACAGTTGCCGGGCAAAAGTCTCGCCCTCATCGCGGAGCACGTCGAAGTCACCGGTGATCACCAGGGCCGGCGGCAGCTCCGCCGAATCTTCCAGCAGCAGGGGGGAAACCCGGGGGTCCGACCAGTCGCCGCAGTCCGGAAGATAGTATGACCGGAAAGCTTCCATCCACTCCCGGGTCAGCATGTAGCCGGCGGCGTAATCATGGTACGATGCCGTGTTCATTGTGGCGACATTGGTGATCGGGCACATCAGCGTCTGGTGCAGGATTTCCGGTCCGCCGCTGTCACGGGCCCGGATGCTCACGGCAATGGCCAGGTTTGCGCCCGCGCTTTCGCCGGCCACGGCCAGACGCGCGGGATCGCCGCCGAATCGCCCGGCGTTTTCGGCCGCCCATTCCAATGCTGCATACGCGTCTTCGTGGGCGGCCGGAAAAACATGTTCCGGCGCGAGCCGGTAGTCTACGGAGATGACCATCACGGACGCCCCGTCTGCCAGCTGCCGGCTGAAATGGTCGAATTCCAGGGAACTGCCGACCACCCACCCGCCGCCGTGGTAAAAAACAACAATTGGAAACGGCCCCTTGCCCTCGGGCACATATATTTGTGCCGGTATAAAGCCGTTCGGGCCGGGAATAAAAGTACGGTGAATAGCGGCTACCGGCGCGCACGGCATCAGCCAGGACCAGAAACAGGACCGCAGCATGTACCCGCGCATCTGCCACGGAGATCTTTGTCCCAGGGGCAGGATGGATTCCGCGAAATTAACGCGTTTCAGCATCTCTTTAACTATCGGGTCCAGCCCGGTGTGTCGGGTGAATGCGCAGGCGGTTGAACCGCAGTTTGCAGGAACCCGGGACAGCGTAAAAGAAGCGTTATCGAGGACATCGGCGGTCATTTCACAGCTGTCCGCGGGACCGGGGCCTTCGATGCAGCTGAGGTTCAGGCCGGTTCCGGTGAGCGTACCGTTGCAGGAAGGGTAGTTCCCCACCGTCGGCGCCAGCGATATCCGGCGGCCTTCTTGGGTAATGATCAGGGTATACGCCGTCGAGGAAAAACAGCTGTCAAAAGTATTCCAGACACCGGTCAGATCCAGTTCCGAGATTTCGTTATCAGGCTTATCTTCGGCACTCGCAGGTATATAGTTCAGCAGCAAAGCTGGAATTGTCATCAAGCACAATATAAGTATTCGCGGATTTTTCAGCGATCCAGTCATAAGCTCATCCGGCAAGCGTCGAGGGGGCGTACCTGAAATATTGACTTGAAAATTGTATTAATAGTTAATGAGTCAATATTTCAAGTAGATCTCACATTTAAAATTAAATCAGTAAGCTGTCACCGCATTTTTACCGGCAAAGCTTGCGGGTAATCTCCGCCACATGCTGCCCCTGGAATCGGGCGATGGCCAGTTCATTTTCACTGGGTCGGCGGGAACCGTCGGCACCTGCCAGTGTCGTGGCCCCATAAGGTGTGCCGCCGGTTATCTCCTCCATGGTGAGCAGCCGTTTTTCAGAGTAGGGGATACCGACAACAATCATGCCGTGATGGAGCAATGTTGAATGAAAACTCTGTATGGTCGTTTCCTGGCCGCCGTGCTGCGAGGCGGTCCCGGCAAAGACACTGCCCACTTTTCCAATCAGCGCGCCGGACAGCCACAGCTGCGAGGTTTGATCGAGAAAATTGCGCATCTGGGCGCACATGTTGCCGAAGCGTGTCGGCGTGCCGAAGATGATGGCATCCGCTTCGGATAATGCCGACGGTTCGGCCATCGGTACGTAGGCAAATAATTCCCGGGCTTTTTGGGCGCCGCTTTTGACGAGCGCTTCGTCCGACATCAGTTCCGGCACCTGCAACACGCGCACCTCGGTGTCGGGAACATTCCGTGCTCCCGCGGCGATGGCCTCAGCCAGTTGATGCACGTGTCCGTACATACTGTAAAACACCACCTGCAATTTTATCATTTTCCACCTCCTTGTGCCTGCCTGCGCCCTGTTCCAATCGGGTCAAAATATAATAAACCGTTTTAAAAAGTATCGATTAAATTATTATAATTAAATGTTATTTGGTAAAATTTAAATGTTCTATTTTTTGGCTCCGATCATGATGTTGTTTTTTCTTTCGACAAATGACAGGCCGGCTGCTTCCATCCATGATTTGATTTCCGATTCGGTAAATGTGTCGCCTTCGGGCGTGTTGACCAGCATGTTCAAGGCAAAAATAACGCCAAAGGCCGGAGTGGTGCGGTCGTCCTCCACAATAAAATCCGAAACAACCAGCTTGCCGCCGGGATTCAACGCCCTGCTTATTTTGCTGAACAGCGCCCGATTCTGCTCCTGAGAATTGCTGTGAATAATGGCTGACAGCAGGATGAGATCGTATTCACGGGGCAGTTCATCCGTATTGTAATTACCGGCGACGGTGTTGATGCGATGCCCCAACCCTTCCTTTTCAATATATTCCCGGGTCATTGAAACGACATTCGGCAAGTCGAAAACCGTTGCATGGATGGATTGACTTGCCCGGACAAAGGCGATCGAGAAGGCCCCGGAGCCGCCCCCCACATCCAGTACCCGGGATACCCCGGAAAGGTTCAGCTTGCTGACCAGTTCGGGGGCTTCTTGCGCGGCCCGGCCCTGCATGGCGGTAATAAAAGCGGCAAACCACTGGTCATCTCTTTCCTCAACCGGTTTTTGCCGGACCAGTCCCCCCTTGCGAACCGCATCGCTCAGCGTATCCCAGGAGTTCCAAAGATAGACCGTATGCATCAGACCGGCCTGGTAGCCGGGTTTTCCTTTTACCAGAAATTCGGCGGCTGCCGGAGTATTTTTATACTTTTCGCCGGACTTTTTCAAAACGTTCAGGGCGCAAAGGGCATTAAGTAAACGGTCCGTTCCCCGGTGATCGGCATTAATGGCCTTTGCAACCGCTTTTGATGTTTTATTTTCGTTTCCCAAAACGGTAAATACACCGAGTTCAAAAGCCGTAAGGAAGATCCGGCTTTTCTGGAATGCCATGGATAATTCCATTATTTCGCTCAAGGACATATCATCGGTTTTTAACTTATTTTTATCGCTCATCAATTTCTCCATCAGTTGAATCTGAAAAATATGAATTTCAGATATCGTGCGAAAATTTAAAACAGGTGCCGTTTTCCCCGGATGTGGTAAAACTTATTTTCCCGCCCAGGATCTTTTCGCCGAATAATTTCATGGAAAAGGTGCCGATTCCTCTGCCGGCCTGTTCCTTTGTGCTGAAATTACGTTGGAAAATCCTGTTGGCGATGTTTCGGGGTATTTCCTGTTCATTCCAAACGCAAAAAGACAGGAGACTGTCTTCCTGCTCGAGCCAGATTTTCACAACACCATTTTCCGCGGTGGCTTCCAATGCATTTATAATCATGTTGCACAGGACACGTGATAACAGGGAGATATCCGTGTTGATCGAGACTTTCGGGAAGTTTTTCTGAAACTCGATTTTTCTGTTATGCGCCGCAGGATGGCTGGCGAAAAAGGATTGCAGCTCGTCCAGAATCTCTTCCGTATGGATCTTATACCTTATGGGATGATAGGTGTAATTTTCGCTTTGGGCCAGACACCGCTGAATGGCGATTTCGCTGTTCAGCCGGATTGATGCCTGGTGGATCGTTTTGGCCAGTTCCGAGGGGACATCTTCAACAAGCAATTCAGTCGCTCCCAGGAGTATGCCGAGCATATTGTTCACATCATGAAAAAAGGTTCTCTCGAGCGCGGCCCGCTGCTGCTCCCGGGTAATATCCTGAAGAAACAATAACAGAAATCTTTTCCTGTCGATGTGGATGGGGTGGGACCGGACCAGCAGGGCGATATCTGTTTTTTTACAGCCTTTGTCTGCAGAAAGGGCGCAGATTTTTTCAACCGGTTTATTCTGCTTCAGGCTCGACACCATTGCAATGGCCGCCCCGCAGGAAGAACAGAACTTCGTGGTGCCGCATCCAGCGGGGTCATCGTTTGCATGGACGCACTGCAATGCCTCTCCCAGCCTCAGGCCCAAAGTTTTCGCCGGATCATCAATGCCCAGCATTTTCAGAAAAGAGTCATTGATGCCGACAACCTGGCGATGTTCGTTCAGAACGGCCAGCAGACCGTTGATTGAATGAAGCAGGCCGGACATTACCGGATTATTGCTTACAATATCAATTTCGGTCGCAAGCGCATCATCGTGTGCTCTTTGTGCCGGGGCGAAACAGGTCTCCATTATATAACTCCGTAGAATTTATTATTGTCAACCTATCTTATTATCCTTTTATAAATAGGGGGCAAGCCTTCCTTTTTGACAGATGTTTTGTGAAGAATGAAGCCCTATGGTTTTTCAGAAATCCACGCCATGGCCGCATCCATATTTTCAAAGACTTTTATCTCCCAGGGGGTGTCTTCAATTTCAGCAAGGGTGGATGCCATCCTGGAAAGCCCATATTTCAGTTCTGTGTCAACCACAAGGGCTGTACGCCCTTCTGTCCTTTTGTCTGCATGGGCTTTGGTATACTGTATGATGTCCTTTACCTCATCACTCGATATATTGACCTCTTCCATTTTTGTAAAATCCCACAGGACATTTTTTGTAGGGAAGTCTTTATAAAATAATTTTAGTGCATCCATTTGTTCGCTGAACGGCACTTCCCCTATGGCCTTAAATAAGGTTAACGCTACCGCCGGGTGTTTTTCTATTGTTATCGGCATTTGATATATCTCCCGGGTAACGTTAAAGTTCAGACGTGTGTAATTTTAAGCGCGTTTTTTAGTTCAGTAAAGCTTTGGTTCTGTTTTATTCTGTCGGCTCTGCCGGGTTTACCGGCGTGCCGTTCACAATCGTATCGGCGACCGGGCAGCGGGTTTTGACAAACTGAAGAAACCTGCTGACTTTTTCCGGTGCGGCAGGCGTTTCCAGGTTGACCCGATAGCGGATTTCCTGAAATCCGGGACGCGGATCCCCGTTTAAATATCCCAAGAGGTCCATGTCGCCTTCAACATCGATGCTCAGATCCTGGATCGAAATGCCGTGCTGCCGGGCAAAGGCGGTCATTACCATACACATACACGATCCGCACGCGGTCAGCAGCATCTCTCCCGGGCTGATGCCCTGGTCAGCACCCCCCAGCTCTTTCGGTTCATCCATGGTCATTGAAAATCCCCGCGAACCGCCTTTCACCAGAAAGCCCTGTTTCAGTTTTTTGGCGGAAGCCTTGAACGTCATTAATGACATTTATTTCTCCTTATGATTTAAAATACCACCTGTTCTGACAAACTGAACTTATGTTTATTTAAATATAACATTTGAGTTGAAGTGCGCACGAAGTTTTAGCGCATCGGTTACGCCAGTGATTTTTCAGGTTGACTTTTTAGAACCTTCGTTTTCCCTCAAAAAGTGACTCCCAAGGCCAAAGAACAGTACGTATTCCTTTCTTTGTTTTGAGTTATAATCAAAAGTTGTGTATGAGCGGATAGGTGGTGTATCCTCTCTGGGTTAAAAAGCGACCAAACTTTAAAAACCCAAGAGAGGAAGGATACACCATGAAAAACAATAGCGTACTTGAGT
>Ga0272443_10003951_pt1 | contig 16784 bp, 17 predicted proteins | sample SSMAcet12_FD_193581 | JGI IMG/M metagenome (GOLD analysis project Ga0272443, IMG submission 193581) | Marine sediment archaeal communities from Little Sippewissett salt marsh, Falmouth, MA, United States - SSM-Acet-12 | ecosystem: Environmental > Aquatic > Marine > Wetlands > Sediment ... | reverse complement strand
ATTGTTTCTTGCCGTCTCAGTGATAAGGTCTCACTGGTACGTGATATCACTGAGAATTTCCACGATGTTCCCTTCTGGGAGAACTGCCATCTCGTCTGATCATCGGTTAGTGAATGATAGTGAGCATTCTGACAAAGGAAGTCCTGCTATTTCCCTCTGTCATACAGGTAAGAAACGTAGAATGGTTGAGAAAATCGATGTTATCTCGGCTGTCGGTCATCACGGCCGGGTAGAGGTGGGAAAGGTTCATGGGGTTCGCTCTGATACCAGTAAGCTGTCGATGCTACATCATCGGCTCTCTCAAACAGTCGTTTTCCGTCATGTCCAATCTGCTGAATCTCCACCTTCAGAGTATCTTTGAACCTGATTGCATCGGTGATATGCCAACGGTAGAGTCCGTGCATAGGCACAGCATCATGTCCGTAGATGTCAGTCCGTGTCCCGTCCATTGACGAGTAAAAAGGATAGCCCATGAACGGGGTACAGTAGGTTGTTTCTGCCTTCTGGACAATACCCTTCTCATCCCTTTCATAGAAACCCCAGGCACCTCCGACATAATCTTCTACTCCAGTACCACAGATAGTGGGGAACTCCTTATCACCATCAAGATAGAATTTGATCTCACCTTCTCCCCACCAGTAACGCTCCAGAGCTGACCATGCGAGGTAGGTTCCCACATAGTGCCCCCTTCCTCTGACTCCATCGAGAATCGTATGATCCTTACCGATTTGAGCATACTTTGTTCTTCGCCACTGAGCGTGGAAGTAGGCTAGGGAGTCACTCAGCTCATTCTTGAGGACATAGTTGATAGTGTAAAAGAATGCATGCAATTCCCCCGGATGTTCATTTACAACCGTGATACGTGCGTTCTTTTTAAATGGCATAGGAAAATAACAGTTAAACCCTCCATAGGGAGCAACGACAATTGGAAGTGAATTGATCTGGCATTTGGTTCCGAATCCGTTACAGAAGAAATCGCCGATGGGAACTTCCACTGAGGGAGTCTCTTCATCATCCCAGTACATTCGAAGAATGACATCTCGGAGAACGAATTCTCCAGCAGCGCTTCTGTCCTGAACTGTGCACCAGATGTGGTTGATGATCCCGGGGCCATCAATCTTTGCAAGGGTTGTCTCTACTCCCTGTGGCAGATCCAGGTAGGGACGACCCTTTCTCCCTGCACCTAATGTGCCGACGGCGGTACCGCCCTTACCGACTTCTCCGTTCGGATTTTCTGGGTTGATCGAACGTGAAAGCCCGTCATCTAACTGTGCTATCGATTCCAGACCATGCAACCAGGTATTACTCATGAATTACTCCTCATATCAAGAACAGTAGAAACTGTTAAAATGCTTATTGTTTAACACCGCCAGCCATAAGGTCGACGAGATATTTCTGAAGATAGATGAACAGTACAACAATCGGGACAGTGACGATTGCAGACATTGCCATGATCTCCGACCATTGGATAAGGTGTTCTCCTCTGAAACTGGTGAGACCAAGGGGGAGCGTCCACAGTGAAGCTCTCTTCAGGAAGACAGAGGCGAACAGGAAGTCTCCCCAGCCTGTTACAAAAGCCACCAGCGCTATCGCAGAGATCGATGTGGCTGAGAGGGGGATGATGATTCTGAAAAAGATACCCCATGGGGAACAGCCGTCGATCTTGGCTGCTTCTTCCATTTCGTAGGGAATGTTGTTGAAGAAACCGACAAACAACCATGCACTGGTTGGAAGGAAAACCGCCATGTAGGTCATTCCAAGTATTATCAGGTTGTTTGCAAGTCCCATACGGGAAATCGTGATGTAGTAGGGGATCAGGATGATGATCCAGGGAATTGTCTGAGTGAGTGCAATGAGGAACCAGAGGACTTTCTTTCCTGTGAATCTGAATCTGCTTATCGCATAGCCGGACATGGCAGCGAAGAAGATGGCGAAAAAGGTTGCTATACCGCAGGTGAGAATGCTGTTTATGCTCCACCGGGCAAATCCATGTCCACTGAATCGATAGTCGAATAATGCGTTCCTGTAGGCATCAAGGGTCGGGTTTTTAGGGATCAGTCCAATCTCGAGCGAGAAGATATCATGAGATGCTCTGAATGAGTAGGATAGCATGATGATAAACGGGATTGTGATAAGAATACTTACGATGATAATTGCACTATAGAGAAGGACTCTTTGCAGTGAACGTTTCAAGGTCATACGGCTTCTCCTTTTTTATGCATGCTTCTGAAGTAGATGACAGCAAAGATCAGGCAGAACAGGAGAAGCAGGACTCCTTCAGCATTCGCAGCTCCGATTTTATAGAATCGGAAAGCGTTCAGATAAATATCGATACCGATGATGTTCGTTCCGTTGTTCGGTCCTCCCTGCGTAATGAGGTAGATGAGTTCGAACTCTTTGACCGTCCAGAGTATCTGGAGAATCATCAGTGTATTCCAGATAGGTTTGATGAGAGGCCACGTGATCCGTCTGAACTGTTGGATATTTCCTGCTCCGTCAATCGAAGCAGCATCATAATAGTCCTGAGGGACACTCTGGAGGGCTGCGAGCAGCATCAGGGAGATGAAAGGGAAGTTCTTCCATATCCCTATACCTACGAGAGTGGTAAGGGCCACGGTCCCGTTGGAGAAGAATTGTATCGGTCCGTCCACGAAGGGAAGTGCACTCAACATAGAGTTGAACAGGCCGTAGTTAGGGTCCAGTGCTATTCTGAAGACGTTTGTGACTACTACCATCGGCATCGCCCAGGGGATTAGCATGAGTCCTCTGACAATACCTCTTCCTGTGAACTTTCGATTGAGAAGGAGGGCGACAGCGAGACCGACAATCATTTTTCCGGCAACACTGCCGAGGGTATACACAAGCGTGTTGCCCATCATCGTAGAGAAGTGTGTAAGTGAGAATACCTCACGGAAGTTATCCAATCCCACGAACGGGTGATCGGGAGAAGCGGAGGTAAGCACCCATTCCTGAAAAGCCATTACAATGGCTTTTGAGATAGGGAACAGGATGAAAATTCCGATCACTATAAGAGCTGGAATAATGAATTGAAGTACAATTATTCTTTCTCTGTTCTTCCTGGATAATGCAGGCATATCTGACACATCTCCTCTTACCGATACGATACGGTGCTCAGGTCCTTCGAGTGAAGGACCTGAGACCTGGTTTCATTGAAAAGTCTACTGAAGAGCTTTGGCCATCTCTTCCTGTCCCTGGCTGAGTGCTTTTTCCACACTGGTCGTACCCAACAGAGCAGATTTGATCGATTCCTGAATGATTCGGTCGAACTGATTCCACTGCACGATGTCGGGAACGATGCGCTGTTCGAATTCCTGTGCTTTCTGAACGAATTCTGCTTGTTTCGGTTTGATTTGTGCGAAATCGTCATAGACAAGCTTATTCGTGGGAGATGCTCTTCTCATTGCCAGCTTCTGAGCTGCTTTAGTGTGCATGAATGCGATGAAGTCGAAGGCTTCCTGCGGGTGTTCAGAGTTGCTAGATATCGCAAGAGGGTTACCCCAGGATGTATAGATCGGAGCTTTCTGTGCGCCATCAAGATCATAGGCAGGGAAGGGAACCATTCCAATGTCATTCATATAATCTTCTTCGCTCATCATGGCTTCGAAGTTGCCCAGTGTCCAAGTTGCAATCTGGACGGTAGCCAAAGCACCGTTGGCAAACATCGAGTGGAGTTCACTTACGGTTTTCTGTCCCGCGGGAGCTGTTTCATCGAGCATTTTCTTCAGGAACTTGATCGCAGCAACGTTCTCCTGCCCATCATAGATGAGGTTGTCAACGGTATAGGGAGGTGCTTCGTTGGGGAAAATTCCTCCACCTGCTGTCCAGAGCCAGTGCATGTGCCACCATCTGCTGATGGTTTCAGCGAAGGCAGGGTGTCCAAATCCGTAGGTATCGATCTTTCCATCCCCGTCGGTATCCTGCGTCAGTTTTTTTGCAGCTTCATAGTAGCCGCTCCAGGTCATGAGATCCTCAGGATTTACTCCCGCCTTCTCAAGGACCGATTTCCGATAGACTGTCATAGGTGCACTGAACATGATGTAAGGCAGTGCAACGACATCTCCGTTGACCTTCACGGAATCGATTAGCAGTACATCTTCCTCCAGACGTGTTCCGTCAGGGAGCACATATCCATCGATATAATCATCGAGAGGGATGAAAGCTCCTTCCGGTCGCTGTGAGTAGTACCCCATCAGCCCAGCACCAGTATCGAGAGTGACTATGTCTCCTTCGACACCACTGGCGATGTCTAGTGCAAGACGATCCCAGTATGCTTCGTTCGGTATGGCCGCAAGTTCGACTGTCACATTCGGATGAAGGTTTTCGAACTCCTCAATCATCGGCATCAACTCTGTCTCATGAGCAGTCGCATCGAACCACTGATACCATGTCAGGACAATCTTTTCATCCTCTTTGGAACCAGCAGAAAATAGAGCTGCGGGAACCAGCATCAACACGATAAAAATCTTAAGCATTTTTTTCATGGAAATTCCTCCTTGATAGAACTCTTGAGTTTATACTTACTTATATTGTTATGATTGTCAAATAAATTTAAAAAATATTATCTATAATCTTGTAAAAACATTACAATTAAACATAACTATTATATTAATCATTACAGATTTACATTATTTATGTTGACCGTGTACTGCTTTTGTGAAATGATAACAGGTAGAGACACAGCTGGGAGGAGACCGCAATGCCAAAAAAGGTTCTAAACTCATTCTTAAGAGAACTGCGACGTGATATCAGAGTGAATTACCATCCCGGTGACCGATATCTGACTATGAGAGTCATTGCCGAGACCTTCCAGGTGAGTTTGCAAACCGCCCAGAAAGGAATCGCCATCCTCGAGGCTGAAGGTCTGGTGAGGAGTAAGAAGAAATCCGGAATATTCATAGAGAGTCTGGAAAGCCATGGAGTGACCAAGGGAAAGCATCTGATTGTTCTGTCAAACAAACAGGATCAGAGGTTTTATAATACGTTCTTCCAGGGAGTTAAAAAGGAACTCGAGGAGAGTGATATCTCCCTTGATCTTATAGTGAACAATCATGAACAGACCGACAATCTTTCGTTCGGTGACTATTTAGTATCACTCAATGCTGATGGGATAATAGCTCTTTCCTTCGATAAGGCAATGCTTCCTTTCTATCATGCGATCCGGGAAGGTGTGGACATCGTCTCTGATATCATTATTGATCAACTGCCGATTCTGCCTGCTGTGCAGACGGACAACTATACGCATGCCTTTTCGGCAGGAGAGATTCTCATTAAGAACGGATATAAGGATTTTTTTGTATTCGGGTATTTCCCTGAGAAGAATAAACGGTATAAAGGATTCTACGATGCGGTTAAATCACATGCTCGTTCTGTGACCTATATCCACCTGTCGGACATCGAGGCAATGGCCAAGACCGATGCGATCTTCCATAATCTTTCCTTCACCACAGCCGTGTTTTCCTGTGACTATTCAGCGAACTACATCCTCGCCTCTCAATTCCTTAAGCATAATGTGAAAGTGCACGGATATAATTTTCTTGCATATGACAGTGAGTCAAATTTCTTTCATTACCCGGGACTTCCTCCAATACGATGTGTTGCTCCCTCCTTTTTTAATCTTGGAGAGTCTCTGGCTTCTATTATCCTCAATAAATGGAAATATGGAGAGTTTCCACTTCCTCTGCAGAAGAAGATTTAGGTGGATATAAGGAAGAGGAGAGATGCCGCAGTCGAATTGTCAGGATGGGGAGCGGCCCTCTCTTCCCGGTTTTTCGAACACACCTTTCTCCTTATTCTTATGCACATTGTCCCAGTCAAAGCATCGGCCGTTCATGCTGATATATACTCCGAGAGGTTTTTCTTCCACGTAGCCGATAGCGGTTCCCAGATTAAACACCGCATCAGATGATGAGACACTGTAGGGCACCATTGCCCCTGTCAGTATGATGGTCTTTTTCAAGTCTGTTGATCCTATATACCTTCCGGTGATTTCCATCGTATCAGTGCCATGTATGATGATAATTCTTTTTGCAGTACTTTCCCTGCATGCCTGGAGAATCATAGACCTGTCTGAGTCATCCATGAACAGGCTGTCTTTGAGGGGGAGGAACGTCAATTTATACTTCAGTGTACACCTTACGATCTTCATGATCTCAGGAAGGTGTGAGGTTTTAAAGGTCAGAGCCCCCTCGATTTCATCGTATTTCTTGTCAAAAGTTCCGCCGGTGGCGATGATATGTATCATATCGGTCATATAATTCCTCTTTGTCTGAGCGATATTTTGCAGAAAACTGATAATTTTGTACCTTTCCATTCCAGAAGCGCTTCCCGCAATTCTTCTCTGAGAGGTACCGCTCTTTCAGGTAGTGAAAGGGTGGGGTAATGAAGGAACGTCACACTGCTGATACCTTGTTCACGGATCTCAGTCCTCAGAAGGGATCACGATGTATCCCTGTTGTTCATGTGCTGTTGGGGCAATCGCCAGTACTCGAATATTTGTTTTTGAGCTGATTGCATAGCTGATAGAATAATGAATCGGTGTCTCATTTTTTTCGAATACATGCTCGTGTACGATGAGGAGGGGGAAGTTTTCCTTCACATGAAGCAATTCTGCCTTTAGAGCATCTGCATAGGCAATTCCTATGGTTCTCAGAGCCTTATATGGGGTGATTCCCATTTTCTCCCGCAGAAGCTGATACGTTGAAGTCTCTGCTAGATCCTTCTCCAGAAGGAAGGAATACCTCATGGGGTAATACGAGTTTTCGAAGATAAGCGGCTCATCATCTGCAAGGAGTAATCTTCTGATATGAATCAGTTGGTCTTTTTCCTCGAGATTCAAAGCATTTTTTACTTGGTCGGGATCATCATCAATGACCCGTTTCTCGAGAATCATTCGGCTCGGTTTGAATCCCTGTTGCTTCATCGACTCGCTATAGCCTACAATCGTGTGGAAATCTCTTTCAAGCGTAGCCCCTGATACGAAGGTTCCTTTTCCCTGTTTTCTTATCAGAACACCTTCGTCAACGAGTTCAGCAATTGCGTTTCGTACTGTTATTCGCGATATGTTATAGGTGCTTGCCAGCTGTGCTTCAGAAGGGATTTTCTGAAAGTGGTGTAGTTCCTGATTATAGATAGCTTTCAGGAGCACCTCTTTTAACTGCTTGTACAGAGGCTCGATCCTTTCTGAATTCAACGTGCTGGTCATTTCTACTCCTGTGTTACTCTTTATGTCTTCATTATAACGAGTCAAGAAAATTTGTACAAGAAAAAGGTTGCATTATGTTATAACTCGTATTAGGATGTACTCAGTTGTTATAAGATGTTATAAACAAGGAGTACGTTATGCAAGAAATGGATATCATCAGAGCCATCCTGGATGATAGGAAGAAATCGGACAAAACCATCAATAAGGTATATTTTACCGCCTGTGGTGGTTCTATCGCTGCCTTTTATCCCTCGAAATTCCTACTCGAGACAGAGAGTGTGAAGCTTAATAGAGTCGGATACTACACATCAAACGAGTTTGTGCACGCAACTCCAAGAGCTCTAGATGCAGATTCACTTGTCATAGCCTGTTCCCATCAGGGTGATACTCCAGAAACAGTCGAAGCGATTAAACTTGCTCAGGAGAAAGGAGCGGCTACCATCGCCTTCACGTATAAATCAGGTTCTGAAATAACCAAATATGGTGATCATGAGATCGTATATGACTGGGGTCCGGCATCTTCTCCTGCAAACCAGAAAGCAAGCAAGGGACTCAAACTCATCAGTGCTCTTCTCAAAGAAACGGAAGACTGGGATAAGTATGATACCTTCATCAAGGGCTTTGACCTAATTGATACTGTCGTGGATAAAGCTTGTGTGCAGAGTGCAGAGTATGCGAATGAATTTGCGGAAGCGAACAAGATGGAAAAGGTGATATATACGGTGGGAAGCGGAGCGAATTATGGTTCTGCCTACATGGAAGACATCTGTATCCTCAAGGAGATGCAATGGATTCATTCATCGAGTATCCACAGCGGAGAGTTTTTCCACGGTCCCCTGGAAATTACCGACACTGAGACACCCTTTCTCCTCATGCTCGGTGATGGTAAGTCGAGGGTCATGGACGAAAGAGTCCTCACTTTCCTCAGGCGTTATGGAAGGAAAATCTACCTTCTTGATGTGAGAGACCTTGGGATCAGTGTGATTGATGAATCAGTCGTAGAGTATTTTGCTCCATTGTTGTTGAATAATGTAGTAGGTGTCCTTAACAGAGCACTGGCTGACGCGAGGAAACATCCTCTTTCAACCAGACGGTACATGTGGAAGGTATCTTACTGATCGGTAATGGAGAAAAAGGAGTGAGAGACAGATGGTGAAAGTGCTTGGAATAGGCGATAACGTAGTAGATAAATATAGACACACGAGGACTATGTATCCCGGTGGAAACGCATTGAATTTCAGTGTGTATGCAGCAAGACTCGGTGCTTCCTCATCTTACATGGGTGTTGTCGGTGATGATGCAGCTGCATTGCACGTTGAATCCACTTTAAAGAAGCTGAAGATTGATATCTCTCATCTGCAGAAAGTTGCAGGAGAGAACGGTTATGCTGAAGTCGAACTTGTAGACGGTGACAGGGTCTTCGTAGGTTCAAACAAGGGAGGGGTATCAAAAGAAACTCCCATCGACTTCGAAAATGAACTTGATTATATTGGCAGTTTCGACCTGATCCATACCAGCTGTTACAGCTTTCTCGACTCTTCACTGCCGGCACTTGCAGCCTGTCAGTCGAGAATCTCTTATGACTTCTCGACTCATTATACCGATGAACATCTGAAGGAGACTGCCCCCCATATCTACTGTGCAGCTCTTTCGTGTTCTCATCTCGAGGACGATGAGATTATAAGGCTGATAGGGCTTCTACAGGAAAACGGCTGTCCCCTTGTTATTGCTTCCAAAGGAATGCGGGGTGTGACGGTTGCTGTAGGAGATATCCTCCTCAGTGAAGAGGCCTTCCCTATACCTGTTATCGATTCCATGGGTGCAGGAGATTCCCTGATTACATCTTTCCTTGTCGGGTATCTCGAACTTCTGAAGCGTCACGGATTCCTTGAGAGGGTTCGAGAACAGAATGCTGTTCTGAAGGAGAACATAGAACTTTTTGAGTCAAGGGTTCGCCTGATTCTCGCGAAGTCGATCCTGTTTGCGACTGAAACCTGTATGACCAGCGGTGCTTTTGACTTCGGAATTCCTTATTGATGCGGGTATAAAACGAATGAAGAAACGATACTGGTCCGTTGGACCAGAAAAAAGAAAAGGAGAAAAAGTATGAAGAAGTATTTGACATTGATGTTGATCGTTCTTGTCGCAGTGAGCCTTACATGGGCTGCTGGAGATGCAGAGAAGAGCGATGACGGTACCGTCACACTGAAACTGTTCCACAGATTCCCTGAACCTGAGTACAGTGCATTCATCGACGGGGTAATCGCAGACTATGAAGAGATGAATCCCAATGTGAAGATTGAGACGATATCTGCAGCGAATGCTCCCTACAAAGAGAGGATTAAAGTTGTTCTCGGTTCCCCTGAGAGTCCCGATGTGTTCTTTGGCTGGGTTGGTGACTTTACAAACCGATTCATTCGGGAGGATCTCGTTCTTGATCTAACTCCTTACTACGACAGAGAATGGGAAGAGTCGATGATGAAGAGTCTTGTCGACCCGTTCTATTATCAGGGAAACCTATACGGTATGCCTTTCAGAGTGAGCGGGAAGGCCTTCTATTACAACAAAGAGATATTCGACACGTACAATCTCGATGTCCCCGAGACCTATGACGAACTGATAGACGTATGTAATTTCCTCGAGAGTAATGGGATTACTCCGATTTCTTACGGGAATCAGGAACTGTGGCCCTCTTCACACTATATCGGCACTCTTAACCAGAAGGTTCTTGATAATGATGTACGTATGAAAGACTATAATCCTGCAACCGGTGATTTCACTGACCCGGGATACGTAAAGGCCCTCGAGATGTACCAGGAACTTATGGGATATGTCAATGAGTTTCCGAACGGACTGACCCATGAGATGGCGCGTCAGAGCTTCGCGAACAAAGAGACTGCGATGATGTATCTGGAAACGATCGAAGTCGGTTATCTGGAAAGTGATATGATCAAGCCATTCGAATACGGTATGTTCGCATTCCCTGATGTGACCGATGGAAAGGGCGACCAGGATTATATCACAGGTGCACCGGAAGGTTTCTGGGTCTCAAGCAAGACCGAACACCCCGATATCGCGGTTGATTTCCTTCGTTTCCTTACGGGAAAGGATGCCGGCTGGAAGGAAGTTCGTGAAATCAGATGGTTCAACGGCGCAAAAGGACAGCTCGACGGCGGTTTCGATGATCCTCCTATCGAAGATGCTTATAATATGATGCTCAACGCTGAAGGAATGGCGTTCTGGATGGATAACGAACTACATGCCAAACTTGTTGACAAGTATCTCTCAGGCGTTTCAGATCTGACAAACAACGATACGACACCAAGAAAACTCATGAGCGAGATCCAGGCAATCGCAGTTCAGCTGCAGAGTGAATTCTAAGACATGACTGATCGGTATGGCTGGCCGGTTTACTCGGTTCAGCCATGCCTGATTCGTGTGAGGGAGACCTATATGAAGGTAAGACGAACAACTCCATATTTCTATGTACTGCCGGGGCTCCTCCTGGTTTTCATGATCGTCTATGTTCCGGTTTTTTCGAACTTGATCTACAGCTTTTTCCGTCTGAGCTCCTATTCGAAGGAGATGAGTTTCGTCGGATTAAAAAACTACGTAGCTCTGTTCACCGATCCCGTTTTGCTGATCATCATCAAGAATAATATTCTCTATGTGGTGATCTCCCTCGTCGTTCAGGTCGGTTTCGGTACTTTTCTCGCTATTCTTCTTGAATCAGGTCTCAGCGGAAAGGCGAATGGCGTGTACCGGAATGTTCTTTTTACCCCGGCTCTTATGTCTCTGACAGCTGTAGGTCTTCTATGGCAGTTTATCTATACACCGAAAATAGGTCTACTCAATTCCCTGCTTCGTTTCCTCGGTCTTGAATCTCTGCAGCATGTCTGGCTGGGTGAGAGTGGTCTTGCGATGTTGTCGATTATTGGTATGAGTCAGTGGCAGTTCACGGGGTATATCACAATCCTCATGGTGGTGGCGATACAAAAGATTCCAGAGGAATATTTCGAAGCAAGCAGGATGGCCGGGGCCAATGCATTTCAGAGAGCTATCTATATCACTTTACCTTCAGTGAAGGAGCAGCTTCTTGTTTGTTCGATTATTACGATGATCGGAGCATTTAAGGTCTTTACTGAAGTGTACGTCACGACAGGTGGAGGTCCGGGTAATTCGACTCACGTCCTGGGAACCTATCTCTATCAACAGGCCTTTCTATACGATGACCTGGGAATGGCAGCTGCTGTGGGGATGATTCTACTGATTGTGACTCTCACAATCTCTCTGATTCAACTGAAGATGGCCAGAACGGGAGAGGTATAGGTATGAATGTGAATACAAGAACACTCAAGTTGAAGAGGTTAACTTCGAACAGGTTGAAGAGAAATCTTCAGTCACTGCTCCTGAACCTTTTCATGATTATGCTGATGATGATCATCCTTCTTCCGTTCTACTGGCTGGTCGTCAACTCGTTCAAGACCAATCATGAACTATTCCTTAATTCACTGAACATCCCCGAGACTTTCCAGTTTCAGAATTATGTAGATGCATGGGTGCAGGGACTTTCAAGTTACTATAAGAACTCTCTGATTGTCAGTGTGATCTCTATGATCTTCATCATCTTTTTCAGTTCCCTGACTGCTTATGGAATAAGCCGTTTCCGATTCAAGGGAAAGAATCTCATATTTCTCCTGATCCTCGGCGGGATGATGCTTTCAGAACAGATTGCCCTTGTCCCTCTGTTCAAGATGCTCACTTCCATGCGCATCTACAATACCTATCTTGCTTTGATCCTTCCATATGTGGCGTTCAGGATACCCTTTTCAACGTTTCTCATCAGAGCCTATATGCTCTCGATTCCTTCTGATATGGAGGATGCTGCCTATATCGACGGATACAACAGCTGGCAGGTTTTCCGCTATATCATTATCCCTTTAAGTAAACCGATCCTTGCTTCGTGTGCTTTGGTCAATCTCAACTTTGTCTGGAACGAGTTTGTCTTCGCGCTTGTATTCATCGAAGACTCTGCATTGATGACGATTCCAATTGGACTTATGGCATTCAAGGGACAGCTGCGAATTAACTACGTTGTGATGCTTGCAGGTATCATCATAGCTACTATCCCTTTGATTGTTGTGTTCTCATTTCTTCAGAAGCAGTTCCTGAGAGGGCTGACTTCAGGGGCTGTGAAAGGCTGATAGCAATGGACGCACATCGAGACTCTCAATTGCGGTTTCCCTACACCGGTCATATTCTCATAGGACTAGCTGCATTATTGTGGAGTAGCTACGGGGCTGTATTTAGAGGAGTCACAATCCCTAGTATTGAATTTCTGATTATTCGTGCATCGCTGACAATTGTTATTCTAAGTCCATTCGTATGGTCTTCGGCCCTGAAACAGGGCATATGGGAAGATCGGGCATTCTTTTTTCTCTGTGGAGCTTCTTTTACCCTATACACCTTCGGGTTCATTCTGACTACACGGAACATTGGGGCAGCGACTGCGGTGTCGATGCAGTACTCTGCTCCGGTCTACCTCTTTGTCGCCTATATCCTACGAGGTAATCGGGTAGAACTGAAGAGAGATTATCCGAAACTGATCATGGTTGCAGTACTGATCATAAATAGTATCTGGACAACCTACAGGGTCACATCTCTTTCTTTTCTTCTTCCCGCCTTTATGTGCGGTATTGGATATGCAGCGTTTACCTGGGCAGTGAAACGCCTGAGTCACAGATCTCCGATGCTGATCGTGGCATTGAACAATGTAGTGTCTCTGATGTTCTACATCCCTTTCCTGTTCCTTTTAGACGAACCTATCAGGGCACTGAGTACTAACGAGATTCTTGTTGTCATCTTTGTTGCCATTTTTGTGAACAGTCTGTCGTACGTGATCTTCAGCGCAGGCCTTCGAAGTGTGAACGCGCTGGAGGCCTCTTTTATTACTCTCATTGAGCCGGTGATGAATCCTATTCTAGTCATTTTTATTCTGAAAGAGATTCCGCCAGTTCCCGACCTTTTTATACTTGCAGTCATACTCAGCTCTCTTGTTCTCGAGCTGATCCAATCCCAGAAATTCATGATCCAAAGGAGGAAAGTGTATGAAACTCACATCTAACATCACGCTTGCAGGAATGAATATCACCTATAGGTATCTCCCACTGAGCCGGTTTCTTGATGATATGGTTTCTCTCGGATTTACAGAAGTGGAACTGTGGGGGGGAGCACCTCACTTCTATTCAGAAGATATCGAAGAGAAAGATATCATCGCAATGCGAAGGACCTTATCTGATCGAGGCTTCTCCCTTGTGTGTTTTACTCCGGAACAGTGTCTGTATCCGATCAATATCGCCTCAGAAAACACAGCAATGAGAAAGCGGAGTATAGATTTCTTTAAACGGAATATTGAAATTACCAGTGAGCTGGGTTGTGATCTTATGCTTGTTACTCCGGGGCGTGGGTATATAGATGGAGATTCCCGAGTTGCAGCAAGGCGATCTGCTGATTCGCTGATTGAGCTTGTAAAAACGGCAGAGATGAACGGAGTGCGTCTGGGGCTAGAGGTTCTCAGGAGAGATGAGTCCGATATCATATACAATCTTTCAACTCTGAAAGCGATGGTGGAAACAGTAGACTCTCGATACCTCGGTGCTCTTCTTGACACCATCCCTATGGCACTTGCTGGAGAGGAACCCGTTGATTACCTCGATGAGTTCAAAGAGAAGCTATTTCATATTCATTTTATTGATGGCGCTCCACACGGTCATCTTGCATGGGGCGATGGGAGGTTAGATGAACAAGGGTATCTAAGGCAGATCAAAGAGAGCGGGTACGAAGGCTCCCTCTCGCTTGAAATTACCGATGCCCGGTATGTGGAGAATCCTTTTCAGGCTTTCCGTCAGAGCGTTGAGCAGTTGAAAGCTATCAAGATGTAATTATTCTCCTTTTCTTTGTGACAAAGGTCTCAGAAGAAAAGGAGGAATGTACGAACAGTAGAAACACAATACCATAGGAGAAAAGTAGGTATGTTTAATTTTCAGGAAAATGTTGTCCTTGAACAGCAAAGAAACGGAGTCGGAATCATCAAGCAGACCCAAGGGTATGTAGATGAAGTCTTGGAACGTACTGTGGACTCTGTTTTGTTCATCGGAATCGGAGGCACCGAGTTCTATGCTAATCAGATGGCTGCAATCGTGAGAGAGCGTCATTCTACGCTTCCCCTGCAGGTGGAGAATGCTGCTGACCTTTGTATCATAGGGAATCCTTATGTCTCAGAGAAGACACTGGTAGTAATAGAATCGATTTCTGGGGATACCAAGGAACTTGTAGAAGCTGTCGAGTATGTCAAGAAAGCAGGGGCTGTGGTAATCGGCTATGTGGAGAAAGCGGATTCGCCTCTCGCAAAGCTTTCTGATTATCTGGTCTGTACCACCGGAGGCGGATACCACTTCTGGTACACCGTCACCCTGAGGCTTCTCAATGTGAGAGGAGAGTTTGAGGAGTATGATGCATTCATGAAGGAATTCAAAACGATCCCGGAAGCGATTGTCTCCATCTATAAACAGGTCGATAAGAAAGCGGAAGTATTCGCGAAGACCTATTGTGACGAACCTATCCACTATCTCGTGGGATCAGGTAACCTCGAAGACTGGGCTTATTGCTATGGAATGTGTATCATGGAGGAGATGCAGTGGATTCGCACACGTGCAGTCTCCGCTTCCAATTTCTTTCATGGAACTCTTGAAGTGATCGACCGTGATACCTCTGTTATTCTCATCAAAGGTGAGGATATCACACGAACGCTTATGGATCGAGTTGAGAAGTTCGTACATACCATCTGTAAAAAGGTGACAGTCTTTGACACAAAGGAGTTCGCTCTTGAGGGTATCAGCGAGAAGTTTAGAGGAATCCTTTCTCCAATCGTTATGCGTTCAGCATTCATGAGAGTATCAACTCATCTGGAAGAACAGCGAAAACATCCTCTTGCCATCAGAAGATATTACCGAAAACTCGATTATTGATGCTGTCTAAAAATTAATATTCTGCAGGGTTTAAGCTGAAAGAACTCACCGCATCCATCAATGGTATCTGTGCGGTGTTGCTCAGAACAGTAGTAGTTTTGCCGTAGGTGGAAGATCTTCTTATCAGCTCATTGAGAATCCCTCAGATAAGCGGACATTTTTCTTGCATCGGGTTTCTGGAAAATCGGTATTTAAAGTACCTGCAATGCAGATCCTATTCGGGAATTTCTGGTCATACTCAGAAAGTTTAGCGTAACCGCATAATACACCTCCGAATCTCCGGGGGGTTATGCGGGCTCTGCAGTTACCTACTGTGCAGTCACTGTTGCTAGATGGGTGGTGCCAGCGCCAGTGTTTTCCAGCGCAGACTGTTTGTGTTGGCCTTATGATGGCTACACCAACTGCTACTTCTGAGCAACTATCAGTCATGAACAGGCTGAAAACAGTATGTCGCTCTCACGTGTCTGTCAGTGTCCCCGGCGTTGTTCCAGGGTTCGGTAGGTTTCCATCACGCTCTGCAGTGTGCTGACGCTTTGTGTCGCTCCCGGGGCGGATAGAGATATGACAGCAATGGCCGAACCCAACCAGATCGCGTTTTGAAGTGATTCGTTTCTGTATGCTGAGTAGAGTACTCCGGACACGAATGCATCGCCGGCACCCACTGATCCCTTGATGTATCCCTCGGGGAGTGGAATCGATTCATAGGAGAAAAAATTTCCTCTCTCGTCCACTCCTGCCACGTATTCGGGGGCATGGATGATCGCCCAGGTGGATACTCCCATTGCTTTGAGAGCGAGACATGTTTCAGAGAAATGCTCTCTGAGAAGAGCGCCGTCAGCATTGCGAAGAGGAACATCAGTGACTGCCTGGGCTTCACTTTCATTGATACAGCAGTAATCAGTGTATTTCAGTGCAGGGGGAACGAGGCTCTTGTAGCGGTTTCCCTGTTCGGTGACGATATCGATTGATGTCCTCTTTCCGTGCATCTGAGCGTCGTGGAGGACCCGTGCCATGGCGGTTCCGTACGCTTCATCGGGGGCATCAAGGCCGTTCAGGAGCATGATGTAGCCGATATGGAAAAGACTGCCCGGAAGAGAGGTAAAGTCAAAATCCTCGGGGACGAGGAGATTGTCCGCACCTTTGAAGGTGAAGAAGGTCCGCTGTCCGCTCTTCTGTTCGGTCATCACGTCGGTGAACGATGTCTTCCCTTTGAACATGACCCTCTGCAGGTCGATGTTCTTATACTGAGCCATCTTATCCATGATCCGGTGCCCCGCATCATCATCTCCTACTGCACTGACGACCGTGATAGGCAGGGAAGGGTCGAGAGAGGCCAGATCCACGCCGCAGTTACATACCGCGCCACCGAAGGAGTGACGTACCTCCTTGATAGGAGTCAGTGACATCTATTGCGGATAGGTCTCGATGATCTTGACCACATCCTCAATCATGTTCCCAGCTAACAGGATCCCTTCACTCACTGTGTACCCATCCTTCATAGTCTGTCCTGACCTATTATAGGAACGGGGAAGAAA
>Ga0272443_10003950_pt1 | contig 16798 bp, 12 predicted proteins | sample SSMAcet12_FD_193581 | JGI IMG/M metagenome (GOLD analysis project Ga0272443, IMG submission 193581) | Marine sediment archaeal communities from Little Sippewissett salt marsh, Falmouth, MA, United States - SSM-Acet-12 | ecosystem: Environmental > Aquatic > Marine > Wetlands > Sediment ... | reverse complement strand
CTGGGCACGCTCGATCTGACACGGATGATCGTCGTGACGGCCCGGCCGGAGCTGCGCGCGGCGCTCCAGAAGCGCTACGACGAGCAGTTCGCCGACAACGTGCGAAAGCTCATGGCCATCAAGCGATGACGATGACGGCAACGATTTGAAAGTGGCACATGGCGATTAAATGCGGTTGAATAGTAAGTACGCGGCTCCTGCCGCCCTTAAGTGTTTCGTTTACAGGAAAGGATGGAACATGAACGCATGGCGCGACGGGATCATCGGATTGGGTTTGGTGGCCGTAGTGCTGACCGGTGTCGGTAGCGCGCCGGCCGCGGACGGCGAGGTGCGGGCCGCGTACCACGCCGACGTTCATTATGAACGGTTCATGCCGTTGTGGCGCGAAGGCTGGCCCTGGGTCGATGAGCAAGGGCAGCGCGTCCGCTACGCCTACGAAGGGATGGAACTGGGCGGCTTCCTGCTGGCGTATTTCCGCAACACGGGCAACGCGCCGCTGGAAGTGACGGACTTTCAGCTCGAAGGCGTGAGCGTGGCCGAGGGCCTCGCGTTCAACACAGACAAGGAGGTAAACGGCCAGGACGTGGCGATCGCATCGTTGCAGTTTTCCAAGTTGCCGGCTGAGCAAATCGCCCGGCTCGAGGCAGCCGGCGAGCCGGTCTGGTGGAAGGTCAAGCCGACGGCCATCCCGCCCGGCGGCTGGGGCGAGCTCATCGTACGGCTGCGACGCGACCCGAAGGTCGAGCAAGTAGCGCTCACCCTGCCCGACGGTCGCGGCGGAACAACGCAAACGTCGATCCCCACGCGCCAGGCGCAGGCACGCTTCTTCGCCGTCAACTTCGCCGAGGGACTGGACCGCGTCGATGCCTACCTGCGGCACCCGTCGGGCCGGGGCGTGGCGCCGAGCCGGATCCTGCTGGACGGGCGGGACGTGACGTCGCACTGCACGATCGTGGCCGACCCGGCTCTGGACACCGCCTACGTGCGGATGGACCTGGCCGAACCGCTCACCGAGGGGCAGTACTACGTCTTCGGGGCCGATTACCCGGACGGGCACTGGGCGCGGGCCTGCCTGGGCGCGTGGTACCTGGGAACGGTCTACGGGGTGTGGGGCTCGCACACGCGCGGCGACGCGCCCGAGCAGGTCGCGCGAAACTTTTTAAGCGACATGGCCACGCACAACATCAACGTGCACATGCTGCATTCTTCCGGACCCGGACACGAATACATGGTCGGGCCGGAAGGTCCCGCCCTGCTGAAGGAATACGGTATACGCAAAATGCACAACTGGCCGGACCCCGCGTTCGATCCGATCTTCTATTTCCTGGTCGACGAGCCGGACGCGGCGGACTTTCTGAGCACGATGCTCGACCCTTACAAGCGGCTCGGCGGGCGGGGTCAGTACCTCGTCGAGCGGTGCAAGCTGTTCCGCCGACACGACCCGCAGACCCGGCCGATTTTGCTGAACGTCGACAACACCTTCAAGCCGGAGAACTGGTACATGTACGCGCGGCTGGCCGACATCGCCTGCGCCGATCCGTACTTCCAGGAGGGCGTCCAGAGCGTGCTCCATTCGGATCCCGGCAACATGGCTGCCTACATCCAGCCGACGTACGTCTACGCCGTGGGCACAATCTACCAGTCCGCGGCCGCCCCGGACCCGATGCACCTCATCCTGCACACGTGCCGGTTCGATTTCGAGCCGGAGCGCACGCCCTACCGGGCTCCGACACCGGCCGAGAAACGCATCGAGGTCTACTACGCGCTGGCGGCCGGCGCCAAGCAGCTTTCCTACTGGTGGTACTCCGTGGGCAATGGTTACTACGGCCTGAGCGGGCAGGCCCCGGAGATGCAGGCGCTCTGGCGCGAGGTCGGCCTGCTCGGCGCCGAGGTGCGCACGCTGGGACCGGTGCTCGAACGGAGCTGTCCAGCCGACGTGAAGGTCGCCGGGCCGCAGTGGCTCTGGACGCGAAGTTTGATCGCCGGCGACGACACGCTCGTCGTGCTGGCCGTCAACGACAACAACTTCTCGGATCGGCTCGGGACGGTCGTTCGACCGATCGAGAACACGACGATGGACGTGACGCTGCCGGCCTGGCTGAACGCGGCCGACGTCTTCGAGGTCACTTACCAGGGGACGGCGGACGTGGCCGCGACGGGCGAGGGTCGATCCTTGAAGATCGATCTGGGCACGGTCGAGCTGACGCGGATGATCATTGTGACAGCCCGGCCGGAGCTGCGCGCCGCGCTCCAGAAGCACTACGACGACAACTTCGCCGACAACGTGCGAAGTATCCTGAGCAGGTAGCGCATGTAAACGGATGCACTGCGAACGGCAGGCAAAGGGTACGCCACCCCGTTGCGCAAACCGTCGGCGCGCAGGGGACCGGTTGCGATCACCGCGCGCAGACGCGAGGCATTGCGATCGGCCGGCTTGAATCGCATCAAGATCCCGCAGATCTGTCCGATCGGAGGGCCGTCCGCTATACTGGCGACACCGGCCAAGCGACAGTGGATCGCCGATTCGCGTACGGACGACCCGGTCGTGCCTTTCCGGCAGATGGACGATGCCCCCGATGACACCTTCGCCTTACGAACGCGCGTTTGCGGATTGGCTCGGCGCAGCGCGTGCCTTTGCTTTCTGGAAGGGGCGCGTCGCGCTCTATGCGATCCTCCGCGCCCTGGGCGTCGGCGAGGGCGACGAGGTTATCGTCCCCGGCTACACCTGCGTCATGAACGTCAACCCGATCGTCTACCTCGGCGCCCGGCCGATCTATGTCGACATCGAGCCGGTAACGTACAACATCCGCGCGGACCTGATCGAACAGCACCTCTCAGCCCGCACCCGGGCGATCATCTGCCAGCATACTTACGGCTACCCGGCCGACCTTGACGGGATCCTGGCGGTCGCACGCCGGCACGACCTGCCGGTCATCGAGGACTGCTGCCTGTCGCTGGGGTCCCGCTACAGGGGACAGCTTGTGGGCACCTTCGGCCGGGCGGCCTACTTTTCGTTCCAGTGGAACAAGCCCTATACGACCGGCCTGGGCGGGATGGCCGTCACCTCGGACGCGGCACTGGCCGAACGTATCGCCGAACTCTGCCGGCGCGAGCGGATCGGGCCTTCGACGCGCGAGACGCTCCTGCTGAGCGCCCAGTTGGCCGCCTACCGGACGCTCATCTACCCGCGCACCACCGCGCTGGCGCAGAACGTTTTCCGCTGGCTGACGCGCCGGGGGCTCGTCGTCGGCTCGTCGGAGACGGCCGAGTTCCGACCGCGGATGGCCGCCGACTTTTTCAAGGGGATGGGGACCGTTCAGGAACGTGCCGGCCAGCGCCAGCTCCGCAAGCTCGAACGCGCCATCGCACACCGCCGACATATGCAGCGGATCTACGATGAACTGCTGGCGGAACGCGGCTGGCCGATCAAGCCGCCGCCGGACGGGATGGAGCCGGTCCTCGTCCGCTATCCGGTGCGGGTCGCGGACAAGTGGAAGGCACTTTCCACGGCCGCCTCGCACTTCGTGGAACTGGGAAGCTGGTTCGAGTGCCCCCTGCACCCGATCGAAACGCCGCTGGAAGCCTACAGCTACGAGCCGGGCATGTGCCCCACTGCCGAACGCGCGTGCCGGGAAGTGGTCAACCTCCCGACCCACCCGCGCGCCGACGCGGCCACCGCTCAGCGGTCCGTCGCGTTCGTCGCATCAATCGGCCTGGTGCCGGCCGACCAGTGATGAAGGATGCCCGACGGGCGAGGCAGTCTTCAAGGCCTGTCATCCGAGTTTGGCGATTTCCGACTCGGGCAGTGCCTCGGTCCCGAGCCGGGGCGGATGGGCGGGATCGGGAAACTGCGAACCACGTCGCGCCCTCTCCCGATAATCGCGGCCAACAACACCGAACCTGAACAGCCCCACGAGCGTCCCGAGGCCGTAGGCCAAATGGTACGGCAATACAACGAACGGTGAGAACAGCCCCTCGGCCCACCCCGCGTTGCGGCCGACCTGCACCGCCACAGCCGCCAGCATGATGGCGTACGGCACCGCCGCCGCGAGGAGCGCCCATGCAAAGCCGCCGTCCAGCGCGGTCAGCAGGCCGAAAACGAGCCACCACATCACGAAACCGAACGGCGCGAAGTACCGGAGCTTGAACGAGCGGGGGTTGGCCACGATCGTCAGAACGTGCCAGACGCCGTTGCCGTACGCCTGCCGCAAAAGCCCGCGAAGCGTCGCCTGGTTGAAGTAACGGATGCGGATGGCCGGCGACATGAAGATCCGGCCGCCCGCGCTGAGGATCCGGCTGTTGAACTCGTTGTCCTCGCCCCGCGCGAGCACCTCGTTGAACAGGCCCACCTTCTCGAACAGGTCGCGCCGCCATGCGCCGAAGATGGCCGTATCGCAATATTGCGGCTTGTTCGACGTCCGGAACGCCGAGCCGCCGACCACGAGCTTGTTCCGTGTGACGGCCGCGATCGTCCGCGCCATGAGCGTATCGTCGCCCGGGCAGGTCACCGCCGGCCCGCCGACATTGTCGGCCCGGGTCTTTTCAAGGTAATCCACACACTTGCTGACGTAGTCGGTGGCGTATTCCGCATGGCCGTCCATGCGCAGGATGTACTGCCCGCGGGCGATCCGGATCCCCTCGTTCAAGCCTGCCACCTGGATTTTGCGGGGATTCTCGACGAGACGGACGAAGGGGTGCCGTTCCGCGAACGCGGCGACAATCTCCGGCGTACGGTCCGTGCTCATGCCGTCCATGACCAGCAATTCCATGCGGTCGTGAGGGTAATCCTGTTGGAGAACCGATTCGAGGCAGGCGTCGATCCGGTCCGCCTCATTGCGGACCGGCAGGATGACGGTGACGAAAGGAGTTTCGTTCGCCTCGGAGCTCATTTTCAAAAAGCCTTTCCGGCACGCCGACCCATGGCTGCGCGAGGGCCGTGCCAGGAAAGGTATCGGCCGACCCGGCCCGTCGGTCGAATGATATCCCGCTGCGCAACAGCCAACAATCATGGGATTACCGGACCCGCCCCCTTCCGACGCGGCGCCGGCTGACAAAGTCTGCGATCAAGGCGACTCCGGTATCAAGCCGACCTTCGCATCGTCCGAATAAACGAATACGACGGGTCAACAGCAGCCGGCGGTGCGCGCGATTTCCGCCCGCCACCCCGCCGCGTTTTCGACAGGAACAGACACCGTGCTCAACGCCATGACCGTCGACCTGGAGGACTGGGCGCAGGCCGTCTTAGGCCCAGGCCATCCCATCACACCGCACGTAAACGACAACGTGCGGCGCGTCCTTGACCTGCTCGATAAAGCCGGCGTAAAGGCGACATTTTTCGCCCTGGGCAAAGTGTGCGAAGCCTACCCCTCCCTGCTACCCGCCGTCGCCGATGCGGGCCACGAGATCGCTTCGCACGGTTATGGCCACGAGCTGCTCTGCCACCTGACGCCCGCGCGGTTCGAGCAGGACGTTCGCCGTTCGATCGAGTTGATCGAAGCGCAGACGGGCCGCCGGCCGACCGGCTATCGCGCGCCGGCCTTTTCGATCACCGAAAAAACCCTGTGGGCTTTGCCGATTCTCGCCTCGCTCGGTTTCCGCTACAGCTCGTCGGTCTTTCCGATCCGCGGGCGACGGTACGGCCTGCCCCAGGCGCCGCGCGAACCGTTTCGCTGGCCGGGCTGCGATCTCATCGAGTGCCCGATGACGACGTTCCGGTTGTTCGGCCGGACGTGGCCGGCCTGCGGCGGCGGCTACACGCGGCTGTGGCCCGGCAGGGTCATGGAATGGGCGATCGCACAGCGCAACGCCCGCAACGCGCCGGCCGTCGTCTACCTGCACCCCTACGAGCTGGCGCCCGGCGAGGTCCGTTCGTTTCGGCGCAGGGGAGTCCCCGTCACGCGGCGCAAAGCACTCACGCAGGAGCTGTTCCGAACACGCGTCCCCGACCGCCTGCGCCGGCTCTTCGCCACGTTCCGATTCGGAACCCTGAGCGACGCCCTGGCCGAGACGACCACCCTTCGCGCACCGGCCGCGGCCGACAAGCCTGCCCCTTATGGCCGCCATCGTTGGACGCCGCAGGCGTTAAGCCCGTGAAACCTACAGATCTTCAGACCGGCGGCGACGGTCCGCACCACCTGCTCGACTTGCGTTCCGTCACACGCTGCCCGCCTGTGTTGTAAGCGTTTCAGCGTATCATCAGGTGTGCTGCACCACCCTGCCGCATGGACGCCGGCGGACACCCACGCTATAGTACGCGCGGTGTTTTCGATCACGAGGGCCGACCCCACGCCATGGACCGCGACACACCCGAAATCACACCAGAGTCTCTCCCGCCAACCGACCCGGTCGACCCGCGCCACGAGGACGTGCAGGAAGCGACCGCACCGCCCGAGTCAGCCGAGGTTTCACCGGTGACCAGCAACGGAGAGGAATCACCCGACGCGAACACCGCATCGGCCAACGGGCCCGCGGAAATCTCGAGCGCGCGCGTCGTCGAAGCGGTCCTTTTCGCCTCGGATACCCCCCTGCCGCCGGCACGGATCGTCTCCGTGCTGGGCACGGGGTCGGCCCGCGAGGTCCGCCAGATCGTGCAAACGCTTAACGACGCCTACCAGCACGAGGGCCACGCCTTCCGCATCGTCGAAATCGCCGGCGGCTACCAGATGCTGACACTGCCCGAGTACAACACCTGGCTCCGTCGCCTCAAGCAGAGCCGCCAGGAATCCAAGCTCAGCCCCGCCGCCCTTGAGACACTCGCCATCGTCGCCTACAAACAGCCCGTCGTCCGGGCCGACATCGAGGCGATCCGCGGCGTCTCCGTTGGCGAGGTGCTCAACCGGCTCCGCGAATTGGGATTGGTCAAGGTCGTCGGCCGGGCCGAGGACGTCGGCCGACCGATGCTCTACGGGACGACCCGCCACTTTCTGGAGACCTTCGGCCTGTCCAGCCTCGAAGATCTGCCGGCCGTCGAAGAGCTCCAGATGCCCGGTTAACCAGCGCTGCCAGCCGTGATCGACAAGGCAGGATCCATGCGAAAAAAGGTGACCATCTACACGGACGGGGCCTGCGAGGGCAACCCGGGGCCTGGCGGGTGGGCGGCCGTCCTGCTCTACGGGCCCCATCGCCGGGAAATCACCGGCGCCAGCGCAGCCACCACGAACAACCGCATGGAGCTGACGGCCGCTGTCGAGGCCCTGCGAGCCCTGAAAGCGCCTTGCCAAGTGGACCTCTACACGGACTCGCAATACCTCCAGCTCGGCATGCGCGACTGGCTGGCCAAGTGGAAGGCCAAGGGATGGCGGCGCGGGAGCAAGCCGGTCAAGAACAAGGATCTCTGGCAAGCCCTCGACGCCGAAGCCGACCGCCATACCATCCGCTGGCACTGGGTCCGCGGCCACAATCTCGACCCGGAAAACGAACGCTGCGACCAACTGGCCACCCAGGCCGCCGCGGGACTTCGCAGCCGACTCGATCCGCAGACTCTGGCCGAGGCCCTGCGCCGATTTCGAACGCAAAGCACTGAAAACGAAACATTTTCTACGGAAAATGATGCCAACCTGCCGTTTTAATCACGATTCGGTCCACTTTTCACCCGGCTGGAAACCCCGCCAACGTAACGCGGCAAGTTCTTATAATAACAAAGGTTAAGGCATCAGGTGGGCGGCGCGGCAGGCCAACGGAAGGCCGCTTCCGAGCGCGTTTTTTCCTAACTGTTTGTCATCTAAAAGGCTACGGCCATTTGACCCGCCCCGAAACACGTGCTATATTTGCAGGTCCTATCCTTTGGCGAGGTGGACGGGCAGGCTCCACGCTTTGCGGGCCTAACTTCATAGATTGCAATAGGTTACGGTTATAATCCGGGCGGATCCGTCAAGATGCGTTCGGTTTGCGGTGTAAATACAGGGCGGCACGGAGAGCGGCCCGTGCGGCCTTGTTCCAGTGAGGGGCACCTTGACAACTTCAGATCGTGAAATCCTCACGCGGCAGATCCGCGACGCACTGGATATCGCCGACGTAATCGGCAGCTACGTGACGCTTCGCCGGGCCGGCGCGGGCTATAAAGCGCTGTGCCCGTTCCACGAGGAAAAAACCCCCTCCTTCACGGTCCATCCGGGCAGGCAGACCTTCAAATGCTTCGGCTGCGGCGCCGGCGGGGACGTGTTCACCTTCATCCAACTGAAAGAGAAGGTCGATTTCGTCGAGGCCCGCCGGATGCTGGCCGACCGGGCTGGTATCTCGATCGAACGCGAGTCGGGAGGCACGGGGGGCGGGCCGGGCAAAAGGGAACTACTGGCCGCCCAGGCGTGGGCAGCCGAGCTTTTCGCGCGGCACTTGGCCGGCCCCGAGGGGAAAGACGCCCGCGCCTATGTCGCCCGGCGTGAGCTGACGGCTGAATGTGCGGGTTCCTTCGGCCTGGGGCTGGCCCTCGACCGGTACGACGCCCTGCTCGAGGCTGCGCGGAAGGCCCGGTTCAGCGAGGAGCTTCTGCTGGCCGCCGGCCTGGTCAAGCGCAGCGGGCGTGGGACGCTCTACGACACGTTCCGCAACCGGCTCATGTTCCCCATCCGTGACGTGACGGGTCGGATCGTCGCTTTCGGCGGCCGGGCGCTCGGCGAGGACCCGGCCAAGTATCTCAACACGCCAGCCACGGTCCTGTTCGACAAGAGCAGCCACCTGTTCGGCATCGACCGTGCCAAGCATGCAGCCGCCAAAGTCGGTCGGATCATCGTCGTGGAGGGTTACACCGATTGCATGATGGCCCATCAGCACGGGTTCACCGAGACGGTGGCCACACTGGGCACGGCCATGACCGATGCGCACGCCGGGCTGCTCAAGCGGTTTACGGACCGGGTCATCCTTCTGTTCGACTCCGACGAGGCGGGCCAGAAGGCGGCTGACCGGGCCGTCTCCGTCGCCCTGACCAGCGGCCTGGATGTTTCTCTGGCCCGCGTCCCCGAGGGCAAGGACCCCTGTGATTTTCTGCCCGCGGCAGGCCCGGAAGCCTTCGAATCATTGTTGAAAGCAGCCATCGGTGCGATAGAATTTAAATGGCAGCATGTTGCCAACGCTTATGGGGCGGGTCCCACCGGGCCGAGCCGTCGCCGAGCCATTGAAGCGTACCTTCAGGAGTTGGCCGACTGGGTAGGCCAGGGGGTAGTCGACCCCATCCAAAAGGGGTTCGTAGTCAACCAGGTAAGCAAGCTTTTGTCGGTGCCGGCCGAGCAGGTCAGCCGCTACCTACGGGGGCTTGAGAAGCGAAGCCGGCACGTTCCGGCGCGCGGGCTGCAACCCGGTCCGGCGGTGGCGGTACGACGGGTCGGTGCCGCACAGCATGCCCTCCGACAGATCATGGAGGTGCTGCTCAACGCGCCGGAGGAATATCCGAAGGTCGCAGCCAGCTTCGACCCGAACGGCCTGGAAGACGAGCTTCTCGTACGAATCGGCCAGGCGCTTCGCACCGCCCTGGAAGGGGGCGGGCCGTTGCGGCTCGACGAGTTCATCGGCCGCTTCGAAAATGCGGAGGCGGCGCGGATCGTTACCGACCTCCAGGCGGCGGGTGAACGTTACGAAGACCCCGGCGCGGTGCTTCTCGGGGCGATCGAATGCCTCGAACGTTGCGCGGGGGCGCGTGAAGCGATGGCCCTGGCTGACCGGATCCGCCAGCAGCGTGCCGCAGCCGGCGGTGGAACCTTCGCCGGCGAGGACGAGCAATTGATCGCACTGGCCCGGCGCGCCCGCCAGTCCCATTTTGCCCCCGCCCGGGTGCGGCGGCAGATCTGGCAAACGCCACCGGAGCGGTGAGCGGTGCCGGCCGGGCACGAAGGAGTAAACCAACGGATGGAGACAACGACGTTGCAAGAAACTCACCAGGAGAACGATTCTATCAGGCAGGCGATTGCCGAACTTGTGACGCGCGGCAAGAAGCATAAGTGCGTCACGTGGGAGGAAATGAACGAGATCCTGCCCGATGAGGCGATTTGCCCGGACCATCTCGAACTTGTCCTGCTCCAGCTTCAGAACCATCAGATCGAGGTCATCGACGACATGGAGGCGGAGCGCCGCGGATTCCAGGTCCGCACCGGTCCGCGGCCGGGCGAGGGGGGGATGAGCCAGCGGCCGGGGGAGGTGCCGCGCATCCCCGTCGATCTCGAGGAAGAGGGGGCCAAGCTCGAGGGTGCCGAGGTCGACGAGAGCGGCTCGCGCCGCATCGACGACCCCATCCGGATGTACCTGACCCAGATGGGCGAGATCCCGCTGTTGACCCGCAGCGAGGAGATCGCCTTGGCCAAGAAGATCGAACTGACGCGCATGGCTTTCCGCAAGATGGTCCTGGAAAGCGACTACTGTACGAGCCAGGCCGTCGAGATTCTCCAGCAGGTCGCTGACGGCCGACTGCCGTTCGACCGGACGATGAAGATCTCGACGTCCGAGGCGCTCGCCAAGAATACGATCACCCGCCTGCTCCCGGAAAACCTCGCGACCGTCCAGAAGTTGATGCAGTTGAACGCCGACGAGTTCGAGGCGCTCTGCACGACGCGGATGGCGGCCTCGACGCGGCAAACGACGGTTCGCCGGCTCCAGCAGCGGCGGCGCAAGATCGCCAAGCTGCTCGAGGAGCTTTCGTTGCGGACCAGCCGGATCATTCCGCTGATGCGCAAGCTCGAAGCGATCTACCGCAAGATGCGCGACCTGGAAAAGCGGATCGCCCGGGAGAAGAAACGCCCGACGCTGGCAGAAGAAGACCTGGCCGCGATGATCGAGGAGCTCGAAGGGCTGGAATCGCTCGTGCTCGAGTCCTCCGGACAGCTCGGCGAGCGGCTCACCGGCATCCGCCGGGTCTTCGCGGAATACGAGGACGCCAAGCGCCGCCTGTCGGGCGGGAACCTGCGGCTCGTCGTTTCGATCGCGAAAAAATACCGCAACCGCGGGTTGAGCTTCCTGGACATCATCCAGGAGGGCAACACCGGTCTCATGCGCGCCGTCGACAAGTACGAGTACCGCCGCGGGTACAAGTTCAGCACATACGCCACGTGGTGGATCCGCCAGGCGATCACCCGGGCCATCGCCGACCACGCCCGCACGATCCGCATTCCGGTGCACATGATCGAGACGATGGGCCGGCTGCGCAACATCGCCAAGCAGCTTCTCCAGGAGCTGGGTCGCGAGCCGACCATCGAGGAAATCGCCAAAAAGGCCAAGATGCCCATCAGCGAGGCGCGCCGGGTCATGAAGATCAGCCGCCACCCGATCTCGCTGGACCGGCCCGTCGGCGAGAGCGAGGATTCCTACTTCGGCGACTTCATCGAAGACGACGGATCCGAGTCGCCGATCCAGACGGCCGGCAGCGACATGCTCCGCGAGCGCATCGAGGAAGTGCTCAAGACGCTCACCTACCGGGAGCGCGAGATCCTCAAGCTCCGCTACGGCATCGGCGACGGCTATACGTACACCCTCGAAGAGGTCGGCAAGATTTTCAAGGTCACGCGGGAGCGCGTGCGCCAGGTCGAAGCCAAGGCCATCCGCAAGCTTCAGCACCCCGTCCGCGCCCGCAAGCTCGAGGGTTTTCTGGAATCCAGCGCCTCGGCCCGCCGGGCTCGTGAGATTCAGGAGCACGAGCAGAATTGACGGCGGCGGGGCGAGTCGCCTACCGAAGGTCAGCCTATTGGCACACAGATGAATCGCAACCGCATCCTGCTGCTGTGCGTGGTCGCTGTTGCCGCGGCAGCGGCGGCTCTCCGCGTGCGCCACGAAACGCGCCGGGCACCCCTGTCCTGGTCCGCCCTGGCCGAGGCTGAAGTAAAGATGGCGCTGCCGCCGACGCCGCGCGATTACGTGGCTGAACCTGCGGTCGATCCGGAGGAGGCGGACCGCGGCCCGGCCCGCATTGTTTCGGTCGCCCCGAGCATCACCGAAGTCCTCTGTGCGCTGGGATTGGCCGACCGGATCGTCGGGCGTACGCCCTACTGTCTGTACCCGCCCGCCATCCAGGCCGTGCCGACGATCGGCGGCCTGGCTGACCCCAACCTCGAAAAAATCCGGGCCCTGGCGCCCGATCTCATCCTGGTGACGGCCAACAGCGAGCGGTTGCAGGAGCAGCTCGGCCGGCTCGGCCTTCCCACTGTATCCATCCCGCATGACACCTTCGAGGACATTTTCGAGGCGATTCGGCGGATCGGCGCATTGTGCGACCGGCCCCGGACAGCCAAGCGTCTCGTGGAGGCCGTCGAGGCCGACATCGCCCGCCTGGAGCGCTTCGCCGCAGACCGGCCCGCCCGACGGCCGCGCACGCTCGTCGTTCTCGGCCCGATGCCCGTTCCGCCGCAGCCGATTTTCGTGGCCGGTCCGGGCTCATTTCTCGACCGTCTGCTCGAATTGGCCGGGGGACGGAACGCGGCCGCCGAAGTTTTGCGTGTCTCGCACGGCGAGCTGCCGCTCGAACTGGTCCGCCTGCTGAACCCGGAGGTGATCCTCGAGTTCCGCGATCGGCCGACGACGCGCCACCGGGCCGACGTGCTCTCCTGCTGGTCGGAGGTCGGCGACCTGGACGCCCTGAGGCGGGGGGACGTGCGGGCCGTCGGCGGCCTGGAATGGCTCAGTGCCGGTCCCCGCGTCGCCATCGCGCTGCACCGGTTCATCGGCGCCCTGGCTGCGTGCCAGTAGAATGCGTTATTGAATGGGCACGCAGCGAAGAAGACACACCGGCGGGTAAACCTTCCCCAACATCCGACGCACGGCGCGCCAAATCGTGGCACATAGCGCCCGAGGCTGCGGGCTGGTCAGTTCGAACGCCGGGCCGGCTGCGTCGCCTGCGGGGGCGGCGGGCCGTCGAGATGGACATGCCAGCCACGCGTCTGCGTGTCGATTGCATAGAGCGACGTCCGCGCGGTGATGAACAGCGTGCGGTTGTCCTGCCCGCCGAAGGTGCAGTTAGCCGGCCCCTCCGGTACGGGGATCGTGCCGATCCAGCCGCCGTTGGGTCGCAGGACGACGACACCGTCGCGCGTCGTGACATAGAGTCGGCCTTTCACGTCGACGGTCATTCCATCCGGGTGATTGACATAGGCGATTCGACGGGCCGAACCGATGCGCCCTGGCGCACGGACACGATAGCGGTGCAGTGTGTCGGCCCCGTTGTCGAGCACGTAGAGCCAGCGGCCGTCGGGCGACAGGGCGATGCCGTTGGGTTTGACGAGGTCGTCGATGATGCGGCGCACGTCGCCGTCGGCCGTGACGTAATAGACGGCCTCGGTTTCCATTTCCATGCCGTCGCTCGGGCCGTAACGCGGATCGGTGAAGTAGATGCCGCCGGCCGCGTCGAGCCAGAGATCATTGGGACTGTTGAACCGCTTGCCCTGGTAGTGCGTCGCCACGTCGACGGCCGGCTCGCCCGGGACGGCCCGCGAGATTCTTCGCCCGCCATCGGCGTCGGCCCCTTCGCAGGCGACGAGTTTGCCGTCGCGATCGAACATGAGACCGTTGGACTTGCCGCTGGCCGAGTTGGCGACGGTCGCCTGGCCATCGGCGTAGCGGATGATGTGTGAGGGCGGTATCTCGGAGAAGTAGAGTGCGTTGTTCTTGAAATCCCAGGCCGGGCCCTCGACGAACTTGAATCCGCCGGCCAGTTTCCGGACAGTCGCCTCGGTCGCGAGAATTTCCTGCAGCGCACCACGTCCCGGCTGAAGCTTCACGTTGCCGACCCGCGCGACGAGGGCGCGGGCTTGGCCTTTGATCGGGGCCTCCCAGCAGACAAGGTAGCTGTTCGGCACGGGCCGGGCGGTCGCGGCGTCCACGTCCGGGTAGATCCAGACGCGCGGGGAGCGCACGCGGCCTTGGCCTCGCCATCGGGCGGTCGTGGGCCGTTGCGTCGAGGCGCCCTGGCGGCTGAAAACGCCGTCGGCTGCGAACAGGCCGAAGGGGACATCGCCGGGCTCGAAACGCGTCGTGCCGTCGGGGGTGGAAGGCTCCCGGACGTCACCGTCGCCCGGCACGAACCGGCAGGTCCACAATGTGTTGGGCGTGCCCGGTTCGCCTTCGCGTCCCTCGGCCGCCGCGTGCCAGCCCGCGCGGATCGGTTGCGTGATCCCGATGGCCAGGACCGGCTCGAAGGTGACCGGCTGGTCCGTGCGTGCGATGCAGAACGTGTCAGCCGGCGTACCGCGGCGTAAGACGGGATTGCGCAGGTCCCGGGCCGGCTCGAGCGGCCAGCGCCGTGCGAGCACGTTTGCCAGTGTGTCGGCCGGCTGCGTGGCCGGGGGAGTTCGCCCGGTTCGTTGGACCGTCTGGGCCGGCTCGGCCATCGCGCAAGCGGCGGCCACACCCAGCAGTGCAATGCTGCCGAAGAAACGTTTTACGGATGATCCATCGGCATGTTTCATCGTCGGATTCCTCCTGCCAGGGATGTGCATTCGAAACGCCAGGCATCGGCCCGCACCGGACGCTTCAGCAAAACGGACGCACCGTCATGCCTCCGCTCCCTTACGGTCGCGGCTCGGATCGGACCGCCATCTCTCGTTTCATCTGCGCAATCTGTGGATTCGTTTTTATTTATCCGCAGATTTCGCAGGTTGCGCCGATCGAATTTCAGTGCAGCATCTGCCTGAATATGTGCCGCAGCGCAGACGCTCACGTGCGCGCCTCGCGTATCGCCTCGGCCAAGTCGATCGTTTTCTCGTAGAGCGCGCGCCCGACGATCGCGCCCCAGAGGCGAGGCAGCGTTTTGAGCTGCCGGACGTCCTCGATCCGCGTCACGCCACCCGACGCGATGACGGGGACAGCCGACGCCTTGACCATCGCGCGCATCGCTTCGACGTTGGGCCCTTCCAGCATACCGTCGTGTGCGATGTCGGTGTAGATGATGGCTGCGAGGGGCCAGTCCCTGACGTGGTCGGCCAATGCGAGGGGCGTCAGCTCGGTCGCGCGCGTCCAGCCGCGGACAGCCAGTCTGCCGTCCCGCGCGTCCAGGCCCAACGCGACGCGCCCGCGGCAGGTTTTCCGGTGCACGAGATCCTTGAACCAGTCCCAATCCTCGAGTGCCCGCGTGCCGACGACACACCGCGCGACGCCGCCGTCCAAAAGCGACTCGATCGTTTCCGTATTGCGCAGGCCGCCGCCCAACTCGACTTCCAGGCCCGTGCCTGCAACAACGCGCTCGACGGTAGCGCGGTTGCGCGGTCGGCCCTCGCGCGCGCCGTCGAGATCGACCATGTGCAGCCAGCGCGCGCCGGCCTGTTCGAACTGCTTTGCAATGGCCAGCGGGTCGTCGGCGTAGTCGATCTGCCGCGCGTAGTCCCCCTGGAGCAGCCGCACGCATTTGCCGTCACGCACATCGATGGCTGGCAGTATCTCCATGTAGTTCCACCTTTCCAGGAAAAGCTCACGGGCGGACGCGGAGCGGCGGAGAGTGCTGTTTCAAGTCGTTTTCTTTCAATCGCTGCGCCTCTGGGTGCGCTTTTCTTTCATTCCATGCCGCAGCCGCCGTCCAGAGGTCGCATCACTTTGCAGGAGCGTTCTTACAGCTCCGCGAGGCGCTGCTGGAGGTCATGAGCAGCCAGCGCGTCGATGAGCGGGTCGATGTCGCCCTCCATGATCCGGTCGAGGCAGTAGAGATCCAGGCCGATGCGGTGGTCCGTGCAGCGGTTCTGCGGGAAGTTGTAGGTGCGGATCCGCTGGCTGCGGTCGCCCGAGCCGATCATCGTGCGGCGCGCGGCATCGCGCTGGCTGCGCTGGGCGCGCATCTGTTCGTCGTGGATGCGGGAAAGCAAGATGCGGCGGGCCTTAGCGCGGTTCTTGTGTTGGCTCTTCTCGTCGCGCATCGAGACGGTGATGCCGGTCGGAAGGTGTTCGAGACGGATCGCGGAGGACACTTTATTGACATTCTGGCCGCCGGGCCCGCCGGCGCGGCTGACGTGCTCGACGACGTCCTTGTCCCAGTCGATGGCGACCTCGACCTGGTCGGGCTCGGGCAGGACGGCGACCGTTGCAGCCGAGGTGTGGATCCGGCCCTGGGCCTCGGTGACGGGGACGCGCTGAACGCGGTGCCCGCCGCCCTCGTAGCCAAGCCGCTGGTAGACACCCTCGCCACGGATGTTGAGGACGATCTCCTTGAACCCGCCCATTTCGGAGGCTGACGCATCGAGCGTTTCGACCGTGAATCCCCGGCGGTCGCAATAGCGGACGTACATGGCGTGCAGGTCGCGGGCGAACAGGGCCGCCTCCTGCCCGCCCGTGCCGGCGCGGATTTCCAGTATGATCGAGTTGACGGCTGCATCGTCGCTGGTCACCAGGAGCCGGCACAGCTCGTCCATAAGCGTATCCGCCTGCGGTTCGAGCGCGGCGACTTCATCGGCGGCCAGGGCCTTCAGGTCCTCTTCGGCGGCTGGGTCATCGAGCAGGGAGCGGCTGTTTTCCAGGTCGCGTACGAGCGTGCGGTAACGGTCGTAGGGCTCTATGACGCTGCGGAGTCGACCGTGCGCGCGGGTCAGCGTGACGATTCGCGTGGAGTCGCCGGCGACCTCGGGGCGGTTCATCTCTGCACCAAGGCGCTCGTACTCGGCGCGGAGCTCTTCGAGCTTGCGCAGCACGGACGCATTGACGGCTTTGGAGATCATCTCCGGTATTCCCCGCACGGCGGTGGCTGACACAAAGAAATCCGCGCCGGGCCCCCGCACCGCCGAGGTGCTGCGACCCAGCGCGGATCCCGTTACCCACCGGCGGCAATCCGCCCGCTACCTCGTCCGGGGCGCCCCCCGACAAACAACAACCGCACGGACGCAGGCGGGGGGTGCTACGCTTACTTGCC
>Ga0272443_10003949_pt1 | contig 16809 bp, 9 predicted proteins | sample SSMAcet12_FD_193581 | JGI IMG/M metagenome (GOLD analysis project Ga0272443, IMG submission 193581) | Marine sediment archaeal communities from Little Sippewissett salt marsh, Falmouth, MA, United States - SSM-Acet-12 | ecosystem: Environmental > Aquatic > Marine > Wetlands > Sediment ... | reverse complement strand
CTATTATGTCAACAAAAATTATCTTTAAATAATAACCCATCTTCACAAGTTAACTGTGTATAACCCGTTAAAAACATTGTTATATAATACGAGTCTATCTCTTATTGTTTGAGCAAATTTTGTGATTTTATAATAAACAAAGAAGAGCGAACACAAATTTCACATCTTTTCCTAGGTAAATTCTGCTCACATTTTCAGCTCTAACTTATTTATTAGTATAAAGTTTCATGTTTTTACCGGAAGAAACTTAACAATATCACAGTGTATATGACAAATACTAATAGTTTTTTTATTATATTATTTATATATCTCTCTTATAACTTAAAGACTCACAATTAATCCGAACGATTCTTTATTTAAACAATCTTGCTATTTATTAAAGCATTTAGTATCTTTGCACGCCATGTACTCAGGATTCAGAGAAAAAGACAGCAGGGGGGAAAAATGGATTAGTTACATAAACAAAAACTTCTTAATCTCAAGGGCATATAGCCTCATAATTATTCTCGCTTTATTATGTACATTATTTGCGAAGTTATACCACGCTATACGAAACTCTCTTGTTAATGAATATTTTGGCTGGGTTCTGAATGATTTCTCCTTTTTTATACTGTTCTGGATGTTTTTATCGCTCGTTTGTATACGATGGCCGAAAAAATTCGTTGTACGAACAGTTACAATTCTTGCTGCCGTAGTATGTATATGGTCTTTTTTTAATGCAGGATGGCTCGTTAGAACCGGCACACAAATATTGCCGCGAGTTTTGTTACCTCTGTTTCGATCTCCATTAAATACACTTCGTATTATTGGTGTAAACATTATTAAAATGCCTATTACTTCAATGTTATTGTTGTTGCCCGGAATAATCGCGTTTTCTTGTTTTATTTATGTTTTGATGGAGATTAAAATCCCCCTTTATGATTTAAAGAAGTTTTTTTTGCGCTTCCTGATTTGTTTTTTCATTAGTTTGACTGCTGTTTTAATCAGGCCGTTGTTCACAAATAAAGTTCCTACACAGGTTGCATCTGTAGGAATGCGATATAATGCACAAGTCAGGGCTGTAAAGAGCTTTTTCTTTTATAAAACTAAAAATGACATAATAGCAACCCGTAAGATACCTTCTCGAAACGAGTTAATAATCGGGGCCAAGAAGAGCTCTGTTAAGCATAATGTAGTAATAGTTATACTTGAGGGTATACAATATAAGCAGGCATTTTTATCTGAAGAAAGCGGCAACCTGATGCCTTACTTATCAAAAATAGCAAGGCAGGGCGTTGAATTTAAAAATGCTCGTTCGTCATTATCGCATACTACAAAAGCAATATTCGCTCTTTTAACCGGAAGGTACCCATCGGCTACACAGGATATTGTTGAGACGGTGCCAAGGGAAGAGAACTATGCGAGCTTGGCAACAGTTCTAAATGATAAAGCAGGCTATAGAACAGCGTTTTTCCAATCAGCAAGAGGTGATTTTGAAGGGCGTCCCGGCCTTGTATATAATCTTGGTTTTAACAATTTTGTAGCAAGAGATGACTTCGATGATCCGAATCAATTTGTTGGCTACCTTGGTTGTGATGAATTTGCTATGCTAAAGCCCGTTTTAGACTGGATACAGGAAGACTCAACTCCTTTCCTGGCAACAATTCTATGTTCTATAACGCATGACCCATACGAAGTTCCCAGGTGGTATGATGAGCCGGCGAAGGAGAAAATAGACAGTTACAGACAGGCTATTTCTTATACAGATCAATTCATTGAAGCGTTAGATATAGAGATAGCAAACTTGAATTTGCGGGAGGAAACTATATTTTGTGTTATTGGAGATCATGGCGAAGGTTTTGGTGAGCATGGATTGCACGGCCATGAAAGAATTGCTTTCGATGAGGCTCTGCATATCCCTTTTTGCATTAGAGCTCCATATTTAATAGATCCATTGACGGTAATAAATATACCCGTAAGCTCTGTTGACTTAACACCTACCGTGCTGGGTATATTAGGATTTGATATTGAAAGTGTCGGTTTTGATGGAGCAAACATTCTGGGGCCGGTAGATGAAAACCGTAAAGTGTTTTTCACTGGCTGGATGCAGGAAGGGCCTTTGGGTTATGTAGAAAAGGATTTTAAATATATATACGACCCGATGCAGGAGACAGTTAGTTTATATAATCTTCATGAGGACCCTTACGAATTGGTACACCTGGAAATACCGCAAGAAAATTATCAGGATATAACAGACGAGATTTTATCATGGCGCGAAAGGACGCTTTTGTCGCTGAACAAAGATGAACGTGGGCAAAAGATTCTTTTTGATAGATGGATTTGCCGGTGGAACCAAAACTTATGTTCAGCTAAATATGATAAAGATAGCAATAATAAATAGGATGGATTGTACCAAGGTATGAATTGAATAGAAATTTCATCCTTTATGTTTCAAAAAAAACACCATGTTTATTTTTTTCAACAAATACAACATCTTTCTGCTTTAAGGAAAAAACAACAATTTTGAATGTTAAGTGGGGCGAGGTAGGCAATTTCGGCGTTTACGAAATACAACACAACAATAAGAGAGTGATCGCCGGAAAATTTGAAAGCATCCTTAATATTTAGTTGTAACTTATCCTGAAACATAAAGTTAAGTCATTAAAAATAATATTGTGATTAAGTGAATCCGTAAAATGGCATATTTTTTGCACAGATATCAAGTTTGTCCTTAAATGGTATACATTGGGCGGACGGCCTAAAACTAATATACCGGAGGAGGAGGTGTCCGCCCCGCTTTTTTTATTAGTTTATATCCTGTTTTAATATCACAGAAGATTCTGTGATTTAGCAGAATCGTTTAGGAGGAGAGCGATTCTGTTTTTTATTTGTATTAAGTTCATTAATTATCTTTTGGCCTAAAAAAATCACACAAACATTTTCTCGCAATTTAACTATTCAATCATTAATTCTATCCATATAATCGGATTTTATGATGGAACGTACTACATATAGAATCATTGATGCCAATTATAATCGGGCGCGGGAGGCCCTGAGAACTGCTGAAGACTATTGCAGATTCACATTGAATTCAACACAGTTTTACGACAGGGCAAAGGAGTTGCGTCATAAATTATCAGGAGTTTTGAGCAGGCTGGATTATGTTACACTGCTTGTAAACAGAGATACTCGGTTCGACGTGGGAGTCAACAGGAGCGTAGAAGGCCAGCTTTCGCGTGTTAAATTGAGAGATTGTTTTATAGCAGGTTGTAAACGTCTAACTGAGGCGCTTCGTACAATCGCAGAATACGCCCGTACTATAGATTCTTCTGTAGCTGATGATATTGAAAACATTCGATATGAGGCTTATTCTTTTGAGAAAGATGTTGTTATTTTCAGCGAGACATCAAACAAATTCAGGAACATAAATCTTTATGTCATAATAACAAGCGACATTCCGGTGGAGATAATCAACCTTACAACAAAATGTGCTAAAAATGGCGCGGATTGTATTCAGCTCAGAACAAAAAATATTAACGATGAAAGTTTATTTGCCATTGCCGAGGAGTTTGTAAAGATATGCAGGAGTGAAGGTGTATATTCTGTTATAAACGATCGTGTCGATATCGCAGTTGCAACAGGTGCGGATGGTATTCATCTTGGCAGTGATGATGTCCCGGTCGAATGTGCAAGAAAGCTGCAGTTATCACCTCTTATTATTGGTAAGACTACTCATTCACCCGAAGAGCTTCGTAATGCTGTCAAATCAGGCCCTACTTATGTAAGTCTTGGGCCAATTTTCTCGACAGGGACAAAACCTGACCTTAATCCTGTTGGTATGAATTATATTCAGGAATCATTGAGTGTACTTAAAGAAGCCGCAGTAGGTCACGTTGCTATTGGCGGAATAACACTTGATAATATCGATAATGTTATACAGGCGGGAGCGGAATGCATTGCGGTTTGTTCGGCAATAACGCAGTCCGGAGATCCCGCTGAGAGCTGCAGGGCGTTTAAGAAAAAAATAGGATCTTCCCTAAATAAAACGGCTTGATTTAAAACATCAATATATGAAATAAAAAGATTCTTAAAATTAATCAATGTATTGTAGCTATTTTGAGTGCATTGAATCGGCATATTCGAGCAAAATTTAAAAAGGGTATTTTTCATAAACGGGATGTATTTTTATCTATTTATCCACCTATGGGGAAAGTTACACTATATTTATGTTAACTTGGGTAATATCCATCCCTCAAATTCAGGATGCTTCATATTAAAATAGGGCCTTAAGGGCTATTCTTACTGGAATTAATATAACATATTAATTACTATAGGGTTACGATGTAAACCATGAGCAAAGTCGAATCAACAAAATCCGCCAATCGTTGAGCTTAGTGTGTATGCGTTATTTCATTGAAGTTTCATCATAAAAGAAGTAGAGACAAAATTCGGGTTTTCAACAGGTTATCCACAACGCTTTTTATGATTGTTTAACCACCGAATAGATATAAATTTACAGGCAAAGAGCGTGGTACATAGATATCTAAGGATAATACTGATGAATAGAGTAGAAATAGAAGCGAAATTTTGTTATTTTCAATTCTTTAAAAATCTAAGATTAACAATACATTGATAAAATAATTGTCGGAGCTTAAATAAGTATGGAACGCAACATTCTGAAGCAGAAGCTGGCAACCAAAAATGGTTTTATTGTATATGTCGAATTAACGGGAGGGCCCAACTTTAATATTAATCCTATCGAGAAATTCCTTAGAGATTATAAAGACGCCGATACTCCAAGGTGGTCAAAGGATTTTGATTTTCATGGAATCACCTTACCGCAAAATCCCGGCGGCTCTGCGAATCTCAGACCTGCGGATGTGATACATCGAGTTAAGTCGCAGGATTTACAAGGTGATCTGGATATTCTGCCTCATATCAGTTGCAAGGACCACAATACTTCCGGAATAGTCAGCATGCTCGCTGGTTTTAAAAATGCCGGAATCGAGAACATATTAGCCCTGACAGGTGATAAGCCTTTAACATCCAAAGGTGTGTTTGAATTAGATTCGCTCGGCTTGCTTGAGTTAATAGAAAAGATGAATAACGAATCTTATATCAAAGCAAAGCCCGATGAGCTGGAAAGTGTCCACCAGTTTTTCCCGTGTGCCGCGGTCTCGCCGTTCAAATACGCTTCCGGATCATTGATGCAGCAGTACTACAAGATGGAGAAAAAAATCGAATGCGGTGCTAAATTTCTTATTACGCAGGTGGGTTGGGACTGGAAAAAATCACAGGAGCTTTTCAGGTACATGGAAGAGAATAATATTGACACTCCTGTTTTTGGTAATGTTTACCTTCTCAGCACAATCACACCGGCCCCAAGACTTATGCATGATATAAAACTGCCCGGCTGCTTTGTAAGTGATGAGCTTTTGGCAAAAGTTCTTTCTGAGAAAATCGAAGACCATATTATGCGTGCAGCTCAACAGGTGGCAATGTATAAAGCCATGGGAGCTGCCGGCGTTGATATAGGAGGTGTTCACAGCTTCAAGATGTTCAATGAAATACTCGAACTGGCTCAGGAAATAGGTACAGATTGGGAAAAGTATAAGGATAATCTATGCTGGCCGCCAAAGGACAAATTCTATTTATATGAAAAAAGCGCAAATACAAATCAACCGAAAGTTCGCAAGAAATTCAAACAAAGGTTTTTCAATTTTACCCACAGAGCTATTCTCAATCCTGACTATCACGGCTTTCACGCTTTCAAAAAAACAATGAAGTTCCTCGGCACCGAAAAGGGCAAGGGCTGTATCTACAAATTGTTCAACGCTTCAGAAAAATCGTTCAAATATCTTCTCTTCAATTGCCAGGAATGCGGCGACTGTTACCTGCCTGAGAATTTTTCCCTGTGTACCATAGGCGAATGTGAAAAAGGTATGGACAACGCTCCCTGCGGCGATTCGACCGTTGATGGCAAATGCGGCAATAATCTTGAGCGTGTCTGTGTCGGCGAGTTGATTTATCAGGCCGCAGTTGTCGAAAAAGACGGCGTCGAGAAACTAAGAGCGACGATAAACAAACCGAGAAACCCTACCCTTGAGCATACATCATCGATTTTGAACTACCTTTTCGGGAAGGATCATACAATGAAGAATGCTATTATCTCCATAGGAGAATCGATACACGCATCTATTCCAAAAACCTCTAAAGTAATGAAGCAATTGGTTGAGCTTGGCCCCAACGCTTATACCGAACCGAGCGAGCCGTTGAATTACATTAAAGCCTTGATTGAATCGCAGGCTTCGGACGGCGCCGACTATATAGCTATAAATCTCGATGCTTTCGGCGAAAGCGACCCACAAGTTGCAGTTGATATGATGATCGAATATGTCAAGATCGTTCAGCAGTGGGGCAAAGGTGTGCCGGTGTGTATCGACAGCAGCAATAATGATGTTCTAAGAGCCGGCCTGAAGCAGTGGTACGCAACGACAAAGCAGGTTAAAGCGCCTCTTATCAATTCCATAAAAGTATATACAATGGACGGAATGCTGCCTCTCAAACGCGATTATAATTTTTCATTCATCGGCCTTTTGGTCAGTGAGGAAGCGGCTACCGGTCCGGGCGGCTCGCATTCCGTAGAAGAGATTTTGGCATTGGCGAAAAAGCTTTTCGATAAAGCGGTAGGCGAATTCGGTTTTAAACCCGAACAGATATTTTTCGATTCTACCGTTTTTCCACTTGCGATTGATATGCCGATGGAGCCGAATGTGCCGGGTTATACTTACAGGGCCTTCGAGACAATAAAGAAAATCAAGAGCAATCCGCAGTACAAGGGTGTGCATTGTTCGCTCGGTGTCAGTAACAGCGTTCGTGACCTCCCGGGAAGAAGAATCGGTATTTGCAGGGCCTATGTCGCCAAGGCCATGGAGTACGGCCTCGATGCGGGCATTGTTAACACCGCTCACAAATACGGCTCCGTCGAACCTGCTCCTGAATTGATGGAGCTTGTCGATGCGTACGCGAAAATGGACGGCTCGGCGGAAAGAATGAACAAGGCCATGGAGCTGATGGGAAAATTCTGCAGGGAAAACAGAAAGCCTGCAAACTAAACAAATATTTGATTTATGTTATCTGCATAAATTTGTTATAGTTTTTTACATTGTGAACGTGTTTAAGAAAATTACTTAAGGAAAAAGGAGAAATACGATGGAGCAAGAAAGTTTTTTTGGCGGTCTTTTTGATTTTTCTTTCACTAAGTTTATTACCATCAGGATCGTAAAAGTATTATTCATTATTATGATTATTTTTTCTGGCTTATGGGCGATTGGATATATAATTTCATTATTCTCCCAGGGAGCCGGTGCCGGGTTATTTGGACTAATAACAGCGCCGTTGGTTTTTTTCTTTTCTGTTTTGATGGCAAGGGTCTGGCTTGAAGTTGTTGTTGTTCTCTTTCGTATTGCAGAAAATACAAGCCGTATTGTTGATTTGAAAGAGCAAAAGAATACAGCCCCTGATAGCGGCGAATAAGGTCAACATCTTTTTGTATTTCCGAGTCTTGCCGGGAAGGTGTTAATTTTAATATGCGCTTTGTAATCAAACTTTTAATTAGCCTTTCGATAATTCTTTTGTGTACCGGCATTGGAAAAAGATTACCTTCCCTTGCAGGCTTGATAGCCGTTATGCCGTTAACGGGACTGATTGTTCTGCTCTGGCTGTACATGGATAATCCCGGCAATTTCGAACTGATGACTAATTATACTCGAGGCGCGTTGTGGGGCATTATTCCCAGCATCCTTTTTTTCCTTGTGGCTTTTTTCTGCTTCCAGAAACACCTGCCTTTATGGATGGTCTTGTGCGCCAGCTTCGCAGTCTGGATTATTGCAGCAGTTATCCACCGGTTACTGTTAAGATAAATTCGACCATTTTAGGATTTAGAATTTAGAGCTTCGTATATCCGGCTGAAAGCCGGTGATTTGGCTTTGTTTTCTTGCCGCGGCGTAGTCGTAGACGAAGACGGGTACCTTCTAAATCCTGCTATTGCCTAATCTTATACAATTTCCAAAGAACATTACCCAAATTCACATTGGATTTGTTTTTTATTTTTTACTCATATACTCATCAACTCTTCTACCCATCTGCTCCGGCCTCTGGCCGGGATAGGCTTTGTTTTTTAAATTAGTCCAAATCGAACTCGATTTGGAAGGCACTAAGGAACATAGGCACACAGGCACATAGATACTTTGTGGCTTTGCCACTTTCATTTTTCCTTTCTCGCTTTTTTAATTCTGTTTACTGAATTCTACTACGTACTATTATCCGCAATACTCAATACGCGATACGCATCACACAATAACTCATTATAAATGAGATATTGTCGTTTCGCTGGCGAAAACTCTAAATTTTCCGGAATTTTTTATAAGAATCCCGCGAAGATGCAAAGATCACAAAGTTTCTTGTTTAGCCGTAGCCGGCACGGCTATGGATATCACTAAAAAATCCTTGCAAAATCATCGGATTATTTGCTATTATATTACTATTAGTGTAGCTTTATTTTTAGATTACCGGACAAGGATTTATCCTGTAAATCCGTTCCATGTCTTAAATAATTCCTGTGGAGGACGGCTGATAACAGGATTCAAAGGAGTAAAAATGAGAAAGATATCTTATCTTTCAATCGTTTTTATAATTGTTTTCCTTTTTGTATCAAATACAGTCACTGCCGAGTCTGAACTCCAATGGGAAAAAACGTATGGTGGTGCTAATAATGAACAAGGTTATAGTGTCCAGCAGACTTTAGATGGCGGATATATTATCGCAGGTAAAATAAATTCAAGCGATTCAGAAAGTTTCGATGTTCTTCTGATGAAAACCGACGAACATGGTATTTTCTTATGGGAACAAACTTTTGGTGACACCTTCGATGATGACTTTGCCTGGTTTGTCCAGCAAACTTCAGATGACGGATATATTATTGTTGGTCACATACAATACTCCAGTATCGATAATGATACAGATATTTACATAATAAAAACCGACAGTTCCGGAGAACTGCAATGGGAAAATACATATGGAGGAAAAAACTTTGATTTTGGTGGATCTATCCAGCAAACCTCTGACGGCGGTTATATTATTGCAGGTTGTACATTTTCTTATAGCATCGGCAGTGGAGATGTATATCTTATAAAAACTGATAGCAACGGAAATTCGCAATGGGTAAAATCTTTCGGAGGAAATGATTATGATACTGGTCGTTCAGTTCAACAAACTACCGATGGCGGTTATATAATTACCGGTTATACCAGTTCCTACGGTTCCGGAAATTATGATGTTTACCTGATAAAAATTGACAGTTTCGGAGAGCTGCAATGGGAAAAAACTTTCGGAGGGAACGAATCGGACTACGGCCAGTTTGTTAAGCAGACTTCCGATGGAGGTTTCATAATGACAGGCTATACATATTCTTACGGAGCTGGTTCGAGCGATGTTTACCTGATAAAAACCAACGTTTCCGGAGAACTACAATGGGAACAAACTTATGGAGGTGCTGAGATTGACCAGGGTTACTGCGTCCAACAAGCTACAGATGGTGGTTATATCATCGCCGGCAATACGCAATCATACGGCTCCGGCCTTACGGATGTTTACTTAATAAAAACCTGCAGTGATGGTTATTTAGAATGGGAAAAAACATTTGGCGGAAGCAACCGAGATTATGGCGAATCCATTCAGCAGACTTCCGATAACGGTTATATCGTCGCCGGTTACACATATTCATTCGGGGCCGGTAAATCGGATGTCTATCTGATAAAATTAAGCGATGATTATCTCACCGGCAAAATTATCTATGTCGATGATGATGCTAATGGAGTTAATGACGGCTCAAGTTGGGAAAATGCTTATATTTACTTGCAGGATGCTTTAGCTGATGCGAATTCTGCTGAAAAACCAGTCGAAATTCGTATAGCTCAGGGTATTTATAAACCAGACCAGGGAGCAAACGAAGCTCCTGGCGATAGAGAAGCTTCATTTAATCTAATAAATGATGTTAATCTTATTGGCTGTTACGCCGGTATTACTGAGCTTGATCCGAATGCGCGAGATATCGAGCTATATGAGACAATCCTGTCCGGTGATTTAGACGGAAACGATATAGATGTTAATGACCCAAATGATTTGCCTGATGAGCCTACCAGATCAGAGAACAGCTACAATATTATTACAAGTTCTGATATAGACCTGACAGCTACTCTTGATGGTCTTACTATCACCGCCGGGAATGCTAATGGTTTCTATAATGAAGAAAGGATAGGCGGGGGGATGTATATAATTAATAGCAATATTATTCTGACTAATTGCACATTTAGCAATAATCAAGCCGAACTTGTTGGCGGTGGGTTATACAATTATGGTATGAGAAATTCTTCACTGGAAAACTGCACTTTTAGTGGAAATATAGCAAGAGAGGGTGGAGGTATTCATGCACATAATAGTAATCCCATAATAAGAAATTGTACATTTGAAAATAATAATTCAGAAAGGAGAGGTGGAGCTATTGGAAGTCGTGCTTCTGAAGCCGTAATTACAAACTGCATATTTTCTGGAAATACATCGGATTACGGGGGCGGGATATATATTGATAGCGACATTAAATTATATGATTGCCAATTCACTGGTAACTCAGCGTCAAGAGGTGGAGGTGTATTTATCTACTCAAGTAATCCGGAAATAAATAATTGTGAATTTATTGCAAACCATGCAAGTGTCGTTGGAGGTGGGATAGCCAGCAGTATTGAAATAAATCCGGGTCCGAAGCTGTCAGGTTGCACCTTTATCGCAAACTTATCAGATGGTAGCGGAGGCGCACTGGAAGGTGGGAATTCTATTTATAATTCCATAATAAGCGGTAATGCCGCAGCTGGAGGTGGCGGAGCTATTTTTGGCTATGGTGAAACCGTAAACTGTACTATTGTTGGAAATAAAGCCAATGGACACGGAGGGGGAATTTATGTAAGTGGAGGCGCAATACTAACTAATAACATCATTAGAAATAATAAGACCTTAAGTGAAAATGAAGTATATGGTAGAAACGAAATATATGTAGACTCTCTTAGTGATTCTGGTCAAGGTGAACTAATTGTAACTTCTTCCGCAAGGCCAAGACCGAGAGCAGAACTAAATTTTAACAACATACAAGGCGGAAAACAGGCAATTAATAACGTAATATGGAGCACAGGCACCATTGACAGCGATCCATGTTTTGCTGATCCAGGATATTGGGATCCAAATGGTACGCCGAATGATCCAAACGATGATTTTTGGTTAGATGGCGACTACCATTTGAAATCACAGGCGGGAAGATGGAATCCGAATAGTAAAGAGTGGGTGTTGGATGATATAACAAGTATCTGCATAGATGCAGGAGACCCAAACAATCTAACTTATGATGAGCCAATACCTACCGGAAACAGGATAAATATGGGGGCTTTCGGCGGAACTGTACAGGCAAGTAAGTCACCGTACGATGTTAATTATTTCCCACAGGCATTTTCTCCTTATCCCGCTGATGATGCAGTTAATGTGATTTTAGATCCTATTTTAGGCTGGCAGTCCGATATGAACGCGGTCGCACATGAAATATATTTCGGTACAGATAATCCTCCGCCGTTTATCAAGAAACAATATGAGATGGAATTTGATCCCGGAGCGTTAGAACCAAATTCGCAATATTTCTGGCGCATTGATAATCTTGATAATATGGTAAACAGAGTAGCAGGTAACCTCTGGACATTCTTTACAGGGACACAACCAGTTTGCGCTTATAATCCGAATCCAATCGATGGTAAAGATAACGTGGAATATGGTACAATCTTAAGCTGGAATCCCGGCCAAAATGCCCTTTTGCATAATGTGTATTTTGGAACTGATTTTGATAATGTTAATAATGCAACAGAATATAATTCCTTGGGTGTACAGGTATCTTTCGCACAGGACGCGAGTTATTATAATCCCGGTAAGCTTGAATTTGACCAGACGTATTACTGGCGAATTGAAGAAATTAATAATGATGGTATTGTCTCTACAAGTAATACCTGGACTTTCCAAACCGGTTCCTTTCCTGTAAAGGCTTATAATCCAAATCCTGCTAATAAAGCTATCGAAATACCACATGACGACATTATTTTTAGCTGGTCCCCCGGCTTAAATGCGGTGACGCACGATTTATATTTCGGATACAACTTCGACCTTGTAAGCAATGCTACAATAAAAAACAATATAGATGTATACGTCTACCAGGAACAAGACTCTAATTTTTTTGATGCACCTTCGATAGGATATGAAATGTGTTACTGGCGAGTCGATGAAACAGACAGCAATGGTATTAAAACAACTGGTGATGTATGGGTCTTTACAATTAGTTTTGGTGGACTTAAAAGCGGAAGCTGTTTCCTTCCAAATACTCATGTATGGGTAGATGGTGAATTTGTCCCTATCTCTAAAGTTGCGGCAGGACAGATAGCGGGACCATCCAGTATCGCCATAGTTGAAAAACTCCAGGAGCATGTTGGAATGTATGACTGCCGTGATATAATTCTTGAAAGTGGAAATTGTATCAGCGTGGCCGAAACACACTTATTTATGCTCGAATCAGGAATATGGATAGCATCACAAAATCTAAAGAGCGGCATGAAATTAAAAACAATGAACGGCTCAATAGCTATCAAGAGCGTGAGAAAAAGAGAAATGCCTTACGTCGGCAAGGTTTACAATGTAACAGTCAGCGGCACCCACCAGTATATGGTCGGCGAGGATGCGGTTATTGTTCGTGATTATTAAAAAGGATAGCTAATAATTGAGTAAATGAATCCTTGATATTATCAGGCTGGTATTTGTTTTATATTTCTTATCTTACTTTAGCCAACGCTTTTCGGCATAGCGAAATGATTAAGTTGCACGCTATATATGTTGACGTTACAAGGATGAAGTATTTCAACAGAGATGGTATTTCTAAATGCAGTAAAGCAAGTGCGATTGCGCCTAATACTATAACATGTATAATGTAAACATAATAAGAATTGCGGTTTAGTTCACTGAAGAGTTTTGAAGTTTTATCGAAGTATCGCCTGAACGTATCAACCATCGCATACAGCATACACAACAGTGAAAAATAAAAACTCAGCCACCAGAAGAGCCGGTACATAGGTGTAACGGTAAAACCTTCCGGGTCGAAGAAGGGAATCAGTCTGGCGAAGATGTGCAGAGTAATCGGAATCCAGGCGATTGAATTGACAATAGTATAAAGCAATTTACTTTTTGGTTTTTGCTCGAAGAATTTTTTCTGAAAGCACATCGAGCCTAAAAGAAAGCAGAGGAAATATAGCAGCAGTCTTTCATTTTCAAAATCAAACAATACAGAATGTGTCCACGTTCTGAAGCCCATAATGCCGCCTATGATAAAACTGTATAAAAATCCTATGAGAAAGGAACCGGCTATGGCTGTTTTGAAAGAAATATCAGGCAGTTTGATTTTTGTTTTCAATAAAATCGCATAGATAGTGTTGAATGCAAACAGTACCGGCAGGAACCACAGCCAGTTCTGGCTGCTAATGTTTCTTTGGCTAAAATGAAAATAGCTGGTCCAGCTCTCCTGCGGCAAATTTCGTGAGTACAGGAATATCACTTTATATAACGGGATTAAAGTCAGAACCGCTATGATCCATGGAACCATCAGCCTTTTGAATTTCGCTTTCAGAAACGTCGATGTGTTTTTGCTTCTCAGTGACATTAGGGCGAAATATCCTGAGATAAAAAATATTGTCGGCATCAAAAATATATCGAATATGATATTCATCACTCCGACAATATCAGTTGTGGCAGGGTCATCGACAATCCAGAATGAGGCCCATGTGCCGCTGCTTTCATAAACGCCGCCTGCATGGTAAAGCACCACTAAAAATATGATAAATGTTCGCAGGTTGTCCAGAAAGTGGATTCGATTGCCGGCCTGGTTTTCTTTGATGTCTGTCATTTAATTCTTCGTTGTTGTTATTTGATATTACTTTTTTATATGATGGCATCGTAGCTTATTATTAATCCCATATCAATAACAATCTCGGCAATAATTTATTCCGGCAGGGATTTTACCAATTCCTTTTGGATTATTTATTCCCTATACAGAAAAGATGGTTAAGTGTTCGAATCAAGAGACAATCATGAATTGCAATAGGGGATGCAATAATGCGTTCTCCCATATCAATCTGGGAAACTATCTCGAACTTATCTTCTAACTTTATGACAAAGATTGCTCCATCTTCTCGCGCTGCGTAAAGGTGGTCACCTGCGATTAAAGGTGAAGAATAGAAATTACCTCTGCCTTCCGGAAAAACGCCGCTCCAGAAAGATTCTCCTGTTAAAGGATTAATGCAGTCGATTTGGCCGCGATCCTGAATTACATAAACCCGTCCCTTGTGTTCTCCCGGTGTTGGTATAAAGGAACCTGTGTCATCACGTTTCCATAGCCGGTGAGTTTCTGTTGAATCTCCGCTTCCGCCTAACTTGATACCGTGGAGGCGAGGTTGACCACGGTCCGCCCGTCCGCAGGGCACAACCGCCACTGTCCCTGAAATAACGGGCGATGCTATTGCCGGCCAATATCGCTCACTTTCAGGATTAAAATTACCGCATGACCAGATGATCTTGCAGTCAACAGTATTATGAGCTGTAAGATGCTGTCCCCCCCATACTAACAAAGCCTCGTTTCCTTCGTGAGTAAAAACGATGGGAGTCGAGTATCCCTGGCTGCCTTCTTCCGGCGTTTTGTAGTTACGGGGGACTTTCCAGCTTACTTCGCCGGTGACCTTATCGAAAGCGGCCAACCAGGATTCTCCATCATGCATTTCTGCTATGACAACATCCTTTTTCGTCAAGACCGGAGATGTTCCAAAATCCCAGAAACGGTCGTCTTCCCCATATCGCTCGAACAGGTTTGTCTTCCAGCGGATTGTTCCATCGAGTTCAAGAGCCGCGAAGTTACCACTTTTGAAAAATACAAAAACCGCTGAACCATCCGTCGTCGCTGAGGGATTACTGCCTGAGCCGTTTTGGTGTTGACCCGGAACTTCAGAGCCCAGTTGCTTTTGCCAGATTTGTTTACCTGACCAGTCAAAAGCGATTACAGTATCTGAACCGTTTAAACCTGTAGTCAGAAAGATTTTTTTATCCCATACAATAGGTGTAGAAAAACCTTTGCCGGGAACCTCGGTTTTCCAGAGTGCTTCTTCCGGTTCCCATTTCACGGGAAAATTTCCCGTAGTCATATTTCCATTATTATCAGGACCACGCCAGCGGGGCCAATTGGTATCAGCTTCGGTAAGTTGCGGCGTGATGATTAGAAAGTATATCAGGCATTTTATAAATATTTTCATAGCAATCTTGTCCATAATCAATCCGGCAGCGGTTTGACCTGTATGTTTTTGTAATACACGGTGCTTCCGGGGTCGTGTCCCTGGATAGCGAATGTGCCGCTGGAAATCTTGCGGTTTGGAAACGTTGCATGTTCGAAATCATCCGGCTCGGTGAAATCAACTGTAGTTTCGCCGTTGACTTTGATGATTATACGTTTGCCCCGAACGATAATATGTTCTGTAAACCATTCATCGTCTTTTACAGGTGACTCTCTGACATCTACTACATCATACAGTCCGCCCGTTCTTTTCCAGTCGCTGTGAGTGTTGTTGACCTGGACCTCGTAGCCTTTACGCGGCCAGTCGGTTTCCTGGTATTCTGTATGAAAGAAAATCCCTGAGTTTGAACCTGGCTTGGTCATTATATCGGCCTTGAATTCGAAATTTTTGAAGTCGGCATTTTCGACCGGCCCTTCGTAGAAAAGGTGAGCGCGTGGGCCGCTTACTACAAGCATCCCGGCCTGGATTTTGAAAGTACTCGGATTTTCGCTGGCTTTCCAGCCGTTGAATGTCTGGCCGTTAAAAAGCCTTATCCATGTACCGCCTGAACTTTCTTCCTGAATGCCGGCTTCTTTATCTTTTGATTTACATCCCGGTAAAAGAAGGAGCGTACAAACCAATAATAGAATTTTTCTTGTCATTTTTGATTTCTCCTTTTTTGTTCTGTGTTTTTAATAAATCTTTGCAGTTTCATAACGTATTCAGCTCAAATATTAATTTCACACATTATAATCCTTTATCCTGCCAAATCAATGATACTATCGCGAGTTCTGAATCCATTTCTTGACAATGCTTCTTTTATTCACTATTCTTTGGATTTTCACGTATTATTTGATACATGAGGTCTGTAATGGTAGTAACAAGATTTGCCCCGTCGCCGACGGGATATTTACATGTTGGAGGAGCCAGGACCGCTCTTTTTAACTGGCTCTGGGCGCGAAAGAGCGGCGGTAAGTTCATTTTGCGCATCGAAGATACCGACCAGAAGCGAAATACTCCGACCGCTACACAGCAGGTGATGGATGATTTGCGATGGCTCGGAATCCAGTGGGATGAGGTCCCGGAAGTCGGCGGACCGAATGGGCCGTACCTGCAATCGCAAAGAATGGATATTTATGAGAAGTATATCCGGCAACTGCTCGATGAAAAAAAGGCTTATTATTGTTTCGAGACTTCCGAGGAGCTTGATGAGCTTCGAGGGGAAGCGGAAGCGAGTAAAAAGGGATTTACATACAAGCGTCCTGAAATTTTTCCGACTAACGAAGATGCTGAAAATGCGCGGGCCGAAGGCAGGCCCGTAACGGTTCGTTTCGCGGTGCCGCAGGATGAGCCTATTGTTGTCCGCGATATGGTGCGAGGG
>Ga0272443_10003948_pt1 | contig 16810 bp, 10 predicted proteins | sample SSMAcet12_FD_193581 | JGI IMG/M metagenome (GOLD analysis project Ga0272443, IMG submission 193581) | Marine sediment archaeal communities from Little Sippewissett salt marsh, Falmouth, MA, United States - SSM-Acet-12 | ecosystem: Environmental > Aquatic > Marine > Wetlands > Sediment ... | reverse complement strand
TGACCCGCCAGCTTCAAGCCGAAATACATAATTCCTTCCCTGGTCCGATACCAGCGCTTCCTCCGGCAGTGCGACCTGCTGATCCCCGCCGGTGTGTATCTGTGCGATCACCGCCATACCGGGCAAAAGTGCCGGATCCATCCGGACGATACGGGCATGGACCAGCGCTGTGCGGGTTTCCGGATTGAACCGTTGTGATTTTTTCATGATGGATCCTTCCAGAAGCACCAGTTGGGAATGATTGGCCAGGCTGAAAGTCACCCGCTGGCCCGTTTTCACTTTATCGATATCCCTTTCATACACCTCCAGGTCAATATGCGCTTTTTCGTTGGCTGTGATCCGGCACAATTCCTGCTGTGGCGAGATATGGACCCCCGTATTGACACTGACCGCAGAAACGTACCCCGATATGGGCGCCTGCAACGGATAGCTTTTCCGTATTCCTTCCGGGGTGATCCGGTCCGGATCGATATGGATCAGTTCCAGTTGTTTTCTCAGACTCTGCATATTGGCCTGTCCTGTCTCGTATTCCCATTTGATCTGCTGGAATGTCCTTGCCGCATTGATGCTATCCGCATACAGACTTTCCTGTCTCCGGTATTCCTCCGCCAGGTATTCGTGCCGGCTGCGGATTTCCAGATATTCCCGCTGCAACTCCACAATATCAGGGTGTTCGATAAGGGCGATGACCTGTCCTTTTTGTACATAATCCCCTTCGATCACGGACAGATTGCGTACAATCCCACCGATGAACGGGCTCACCGAAGCCTGGGCGAACGGAGGCAAGGCAATGGTCCCGAACGCCTTCACCAGTCCCGACAAATTCATGCGGGATATGCGACCCACCGAAATGTTCACGGTCTCCATCTGTCTCGCGGTGACCAGTACCTGTCCATCTGCCAGGGACTCCCTGACTGCTTCCGGTCCCCCCTCCGCGTGTACGTGTTCTGCCGATGCCTCTGTGTGCTCTCCGGGATTTTCATATTGATCCTGCCGGTTGCACGCACCCGTAAAGAGAAGAATGAGAAAGGTCCAGGCGATGATAATTCCGGGTCTGATTTTATTTGTTCCTGTCATGTTATTTTAATTTATACCTGTTTATTTTTTTTACATCCCCAGCAAATACTCCAGCTCGACCAGCTTCCTGTTGTATTCCAGCAGCAGTTCAAGGTAATCGAGCCTGATGGAAGTGGACTGGTCGAAATACTGGACATACTGCAGGTAACCGATGTTCCCTGTTTCATATTGTCTGAGGGCGCTTTTCACGATCATATCCGCCTCCCGCAAACGGTTATCCCGGTAATACTCCAGCTGCCGGCGATCATTCTCCAGGTCGTTTCTTAACGTGGCAAGACCGGTGCTGACTTCCATTTCCATCTGGAGGTACTGCTGGTAGTCCATCTCCGCAGCGATTTCAGCACCCTTGTTCTTCGCCCGCTCTGCCCATATATCGATTGGAATTCTCAAGCCGAGTTCAAAGGAGTTGTAATTTCCGTTTTGATTGAAATCCGAATACCTGTACCTGAAAAAAGGATCGGGCCACAGGGAAGATCTTACCACCCGGCTCATGGCACGGGAGGTTTCCCAGGTGCTCCGGAAAACCTTCAGGTCCGGATTGTCCGCCAGGTCCGGGTTGCCACCGACGGAATCGGCCGGGGAGAGCGCTGCCGGCAATGGGTATGCCGTCAGGATGGTATCGGCAATCCGCACCGGACCTTCCGCAAACATCGCCATTTCCAGCATCTTTTGCCTGTTATCCAGCATTGTCCCGGCTTTTTCCCTTTCCACGGTGATCTGCCTGTATTTGGCGCTGGTGGAAATCTGTTCGAGGAAAGAAATATCGCCCGCACCGTACCTCGATTTCCCGGCACGGTCCAGACCGGAAAAGATCTCTTCCAGCTGTTGTATCAGCGTGAGCTTCTGCCCGGCATAAATGACCTCGATATACGCTGTTTTCACATTCCGGGTAATCGCTGCTCTCGCCTGATTCAGCCGGTCCTCCTCCCTCCGGATGCGATAACCGGCCAGTTTGTCCAGGGCCGCGTATTCCAGCGGATTCCGGATGGACTGTTCCACCGACCACCGGTGCAGACCGGCACCTTCGTTTTCCTTTTCGAAAGACAGTTCCGTATCCGGCAGGTCCCATATCGAAGCTTTCAGCCGCTGCTGCCGCGCCATTCCCAGGTCTGCGGCTATAACCGCCGGGTGGTTTTCCAGCGCAGCCTGCACCGCCTCTTCCATGGTATAGGAGGGGGCCGCCGTCTGCGTATTTCGCAACGCCCGGTTCTCATCCGGAAAGGGTCTGCTGCCCGGACCGGGGATCTGCCCCCTCACCGATGGGAACAGCGTCCCCATCCCCAGGAGAACCAGGATGATCCATGATCTGTTGTTTCTTCTTCCCATGTTTCCTGTTTTTGATACAATTTTTTCCAGGGAGGGCACCCTGATTTTTCTCTCACTGAATGTATAGATGATGGGTAAAAGGACCAGCGTGAGCAATGTGGCCGTGATCAATCCCCCTACCACCACCGTGGCAAGCGGTCGCTGTACTTCCGCCCCCGGGGAAGTGGAAAGGGCCATGGGGAGGAACCCCAGGGCATCGGTCAGCGCGGTCAGAATGACCGGCCGCAGCCGCAGATCGGTACCGTGATAGACCCGGCGGTACACGTTGCCCATGCCCTCTCCTTTAAGTTCGTTGAAAAAGCTCATCAGCACCACCCCGTTAAGTACGGCGATCCCGAACAGGGCGATGAATCCCACAGCCGCAGAGATGCTGAAAGGCATCCCCCGCAGCCAGAGAGAGAACACCCCCCCGATGGCTGCCAGGGGGACGGCTGAAAATACCAGGATGGCCTGCTTCATCGAACCGAAAAGCATGTAAAGCAGGATGAAGATGAATCCAAGTACGAGGGGGACCACCCACCGCAGGCGCTTTTTCGCGCTCTGTAAGTTTTCATATTCACCTTCATAGGTAAGGTAATATCCCCTGGGAAGATCCAGTTTTTCTTCAAGCTGTTTTTGCACCTCTTCCACAAACGATTCTGTATCGCGGTCGCCGATATTCACATCCACCTCCAGTTTCCTGCGTACGCTCTCCCTGGATATGGCAGCCGGTCCGTCCTGCACGGTAATGGTAGCCACCTCGCTCAGCTTCACCTGCCGGCCGTTGGGGCGCTTGATATACAGATCGCCCACCGCATCCGGATCGTTGCGGTATTTTTCATCCAGCCGCACCACCTGGGAGAATTGCCGCTCACCTTCGTAGATCGTACCGGCCACTGCCCCGGAATACCCTGCCTGGATCGTGCTGTTCACCTGGTCGATATCAAGCCCATAGCGGGCCAGGATGTCCCGGTCATAGCGAATGACGATCTGGGGCAGACCGATGACCTTCTGCACATTCAGATCGCCCGCACCGGGTATCTGGCGGATGATCTCGCCGGCTTCATTTCCTATCCGGAACAGGGTATCGAGATGATCTCCGTAGATGTTCAAAAGCAAATCGGCCGACGAACCTGTGAGCAGGTGGTTAAAAAGCATCTCCACAGGTTGGGTGAAGAAGAAATTCACACCCGGAACGGCAGCCGACATCTCCTCTTTCATCATTTCTTCCAGTTCATCCTTGGTCTGTGCCCTTGTCCATGCATCTTTCGGGGTCAGGTTAATGATCATCTTGGCCATTTCCAGCGACATGGGATCGGTGGGGATTTCCCCCGTACCGATCTTTGTGGCCACCTGCTCCACCTCATCGGGAAATTCTTTCAGCAGGACCTGTTCCAGGCTGGTGTTGATCCTCACGGTCTCCTCCAGGGATGTTCCCGGCTGAAGGATCGGGTGAATGGCAAAATCTCCTTCGTCCAGCGTCGGGATAAAGACGGCACCCATACGGAAAAAGATGAAAAGGGCGGCGATGAACAGCACAAGGATCCCGGATGTGACCGCATATCGGTAACGCAACGCCGAACCCAGCAGTCTCCGGTATCCCCTTCGAACCCAACCCAGGATCCGGTCGGCCGGTCTGGTCACATCCCTTTTATCCGGCCGCACGATCCAGGCAGTCATCATCGGCACATAGGTCAGGCATAAAATGATGGCGCCGATGAGTGCCGAGCCGAATGTAATGGCCATGGGACGGAACATCTTGCCCTCCTGTCCCGTGAGCGCAAGGATCGGAATGAACACGATCAGGATGATCAATTGTCCGAATACGGCTGTTCGCATCATCCGGCCAGAGGCCCCGATGGTGATCTCATCCATCCGGGTCTGAAGCTCCCTGCCTCTGATGTGCTTCAATGAAGCCATGTTCCGGCTCAACTGAAACACCACGAATTCAACAATAATGACCGCCCCGTCGATGATGATCCCGAAATCCACCGCTCCCAGGCTGATCAGGTTGGCCGAGAAATCAAACGTATACATGATCCCGAGGGCAAACAGCAGTGACAGGGGAATGACCGAGGCGGTGATCAGCCCTGACCGGAAATTCCCCATCAGGAATACCAGCACAAAAATGACAATGAGGGCTCCCAGTGTCAGGTTTTCCACCACGGTATGCGTGGTTTCACCGATTAGTGAGGAGCGGTCCAAAAATGGTTCCAGCTGTACACCCTCCGGCAAGGCTTCCCTGACCCTGGTAAGCCTTTCCTTCACATCTTTTATCACCCGGGCGGGATTTTCCCCGCGCAGCATCATGATCTTCCCACCAACCGCCTCTCCCTTTCCGTTATACGTAAAGGCGCCGAACCGGGGAGCGCTTCCGAAACCGACCCGGGCCACATCGCCTATCCGAAGGGGGATCCCTCCTTTATCATGAATAACGGTGTTGCGGATATCCTCGAGGGAGGTGATCAGCCCTTCTCCCCTGATGAAATATGCCTGCCGGTTCTTTTCGATATAACTGCCGCCGGTGTTGGCATTGTTTTTTGTCAGCACCTCGTATATTTCGCTGATAGTGATGTTATAGCTTCTCAGTCGTGCAGGGTCCACAGCCACCTCATACTGTTTCAGGTATCCCCCCATGGTATTCACCCCCACCACCCCGGGAATATTGATCAACTCCTTTTTCACGATCCAGTCCTGGATCTCCCGCAGGTCCATGGCATCATACAGGGTATCATACCCCGGTCCGGTTGTGAGCACATACTGGTATATTTCGCCAAGTCCCGAAGTCATCGGTCCCATGGATGGTTCACCCACGCCCCGGGGTAATTTATCTGTTGCACTTTTTAATTTTTCCATTACCAGCTGCCTGGGTTTGTACATGCCCATACGCTCATCGAAGACCAGGGTAATGTCGGACAATCCGAACTTGGACACCGAACGGATCTCGATCAGTCCGGGCAGGTTCCCCATTTCCAGCTCGATGGGATAGGTAATGAGCCGCTCCACCTCCTCCGTGGCCAGATCGGGGGTGTAGGTGGTCACTTTTACCTGGTTGTTGGTCAGATCGGGCACACTGTTCAACGGAAGGTGCATCATGGAGTAGATCCCCCAACCGGTCCAGGCCAGGATAAAGAGCCCGATGACCAGTTTATTTTTTACAGAAAATTCAATGATCCTTTGTATCATATCGCGGATAACATTTACTGTTCACATGGAAAGGCTGCCTGAAAGCCGTTTTCAGGAGCGGCAGCCAGGAAAATTGTTGATTGGAATCAGCAAATGCCCGGAGGGGCTCTCAGGGTAGAATCCTCAAGAATGTAACCAACGGGAAGGAGACCCCAGAATTCAATGGGTATGATCTGATTACCACCGTCGTTTGCTTCCGCGACCCGGGTGAGATCCACAGAACGAACAGTGGCAGATAAAACGGGTTGAAGATCAAATTGCTGATCATCTTCCCTGGCAAATACGGAATTGTTAAAAAAATGACAGTGGGAGGGCACCTTTTCCGGGGAAACATGAGATGCCGTGGTATCGCCGTGATGACATCCCTGACCGGCATGCATCGGGTCGTCAGCATGAAAATGGTGATCATGCGGGATCAACACATGTGCGGCGATGATCAATCCCGCTAGCATGGAAAAAAATGATCCGGTTATCTGAACTTTTGCTCCCAAGTCCTGTGTTTCCTGTTCATAAAGATAACCGCAAAATTAAAAAAATCCGCCAAATGCGGTTAGAGGGAGGAAATCACCCGGTTCAGCCTTTCCTTGATCTCTTCTGCAATGGGCTTGAGCTCCGGATTGCTGACTGCCATCATGGAGGCTACGGGATCCACTGCAGCTACTTCGGTCTGATTATCTTCCAGTTCACGGACAATCACATTGCAAGGGAGCATGGTCCCAATTTTGTTCTCGGCCTGGAGGGCCTTATATGCATTTGGGGGATTGCACGCTCCCAGGATCTTGTATTTGCTGAGATCCACATCCAGTTTATTTTTCAGAACCTCATGCACATTGATATCCGACAAGATGCCGAATCCTTCCTTTTTGAGATTTTCGGTCACTTTTTCAACAGCCTCTTCAAATGATGCCCCGAGCGTTTTTTCAATATAATACTTCATGGTCATGTGTTTTTTCAGAGAATCGTCCGATGCTTTCCAAGATGACAAATATTGTCGCTTCTTGTTCAAACAAAAAAAAATGTCACTGTGAAGCAAAAGGTAAAATGATTAATTTTCCGGAAAGAACCATCCTGATATGATGCTATACATGTAATTCAAATGGACCTGTCCATCCTCAAGGATATCGTGATCATTTTCGCCCTGTCCACCCTGGTGAACCTGGTCTTCAACAGGGTCAGGGTCCCGACCGTCGTGGGCTACCTGCTCACCGGGATCATCGCAGGTCCGCATCTGCTCAAGCTGATCCATGCAGAACACAACCTGGAATTGCTAGCCGAGATCGGGGTGATCCTGCTGTTGTTCACAATCGGGATGGAGTTCTCCCTGAAGCACCTGCTGAAGATCCGGAGGATTGTCTTTTTCGGAGGTCTGATGCAGGTTTCGATCACTGCCGGTCTCTTTTTCCTGCTTTCCGATCTGTACGGGATGGATTGGAAAGTCGCGCTTTTCATTGGCTTTCTGGCCGCCCTGAGCAGCTCTGCACTGGTTTTGAAACTTTTACAGGAACGTTCAGAACTGACGTCGAATTATGGCCGCACTGTCCTGGGTATCCTCATCTTCCAGGACCTGATGCTGGTCCCCCTCCTGTTGTTCGCTGATATCCTGGGAAACAACGATGGCCATGTGGCCACTGATATTCTCATACTCGTTGTGAAGGCGGCAGTCATTCTCGGGCTGGTCTATGTGGGTAATAAATGGCTATTGCCCAGATTGTTGCATTTGATTGCCATGACAAAGAACCAGGAGCTCTTCCTGATCAGCATTTTCCTGATCTGCCTGGCCGTGGCCCTGCTCACCTCCCAGCTGGGCATGTCCCTGGCCTTCGGCGCCTTTCTGGCGGGACTCATGATCTCCGAGTCCGATTACAGCCACAATGCATTTTCGAACCTGATCCCGTTCAAGGATGTATTCACCAGCTTCTTTTTTGTATCCATCGGAATGTTGCTCGACCTGACATTCATTATCGATAACTGGCAGCTGGTGCTGGTAGCCGTTTTACTTGTTATTTTTCTTAAAACAATCATTGCAGGAGCCACCGGCTTCATCCTGGGCCATACCTTCAGGGGAACGGTCATGGTGGGGCTCGCCCTCTGCCAGGTGGGGGAATTCTCTTTTGTGCTGGCAAAAATCGGCCTTGACTACTCGATCCTTTCCGATTTCTATTACCAGCTGTTCCTGGCTGTCGCCATCATCACCATGGCACTTACCCCCTTTCTGATAAAACTGTCGGCCCCCCTGGCGGATACCATGCTGAAACTGCCCCTTCCCAAATTTCTCGTGGAGGGTCTTTTCCCGCTGCAGGAAATCGAGATCCCCGATCTGAAAAACCACCTGGTGATCATCGGGAAAGATGCCAGCGCACTGAAACTTTCCCTCATGGCCACACTGAATCACATCCGGCATGTTTCCATCATCTTCGATCCGCTCATCGCAAAAGAAAAAATGAAAAGCGGGGACCATGTGGTCTACGGGGATGCGGTCAATGAACCCATCCTGATGAAGGCACATGTGGATCAGTCCGATATTGTGGTCATTTCCGTGGGGAACCTCATCCCGGCCATGGCCATCACAGACAAAGTGAGAAAAATAAACAGGAACACCTGGATCCTGGTCAGGGCGAAACACATTCAGAATGTGGGGGATCTGTACAAAGTTGGCGCGGACCAGGTCTTCCCGGAAAAACTGGAAATCGCAATCGATCTGTTCAACAGGATCCTGGTTCAGCGGCTTTATCCGCGGAAGGAGGTGAACCGGATCCTCTCCCACATCAGGACCATGAACCTGGGAGAATTCACCGACAGGGATGTAATCCACCAGCCATCCGTACTGGATGAATTTCCCAATCTGAACATCTCTGCCATCAAGATCGAATCCGGTTCCGGGGCTGAAGGAAAATCCCTGCTGGATCTTCAGCTTCGCAACAAAACGGGGGTTACGTTGCTTTCGATCAAGCGGGGAGCCGAGATCATCGAACACCCCCTGCCCGGGACAGTCTTTCTGACCGATGATATTGCCTACGTGCTCGGGAACCCGGAACAGGTGAACCTGGCTTCCGAATTATTTTCCCGGGATGATTAACTTTGCACATAATGAAAAAGTTAACCGGCATTCTCCTGCTCACCGCCATGTTTTGCGGAACCGTGTTTGCCCATTCGGGGAAGCCGAGGTACCACGTGATCATCGATACGGACGGGGGACTGGATGACATGCGTGCGCTGAGCATGTTCCTCTCCGGCAACGACATCCGGGTGCTGGCCATCACTTGTTCCCGGGGGACACTGCTACCCTGTGCCGTTTTCAATAAAGTGAGCAGCCTGCTGTCCGCATTTCACCACGAGGGAATTCCTGTGGGAATAAGCGCGGAAACAGACGCCGCACTTCCGGACCGGGCTTCCTTTGCCCGGGATATTCCATGGGGTGACCCGGTTAGTTCCGGGGTAAACCCTGCCAGTTCCGGGGGCTCTGCGCATTTCGGTGGAGATCCTGCCGGTTCCTGGGGTCCTGATTTTACAGGAGAATCATTCTGGCTGCTGAACGAAACTGTCAGGAATTACCCGGATCAGATCACGCTGATCGCCCTGGGTTCACTGAAGACTTACGCGGACTGGCTGAAGGAGAATCCCGATATGATTGAGAAGATTGACCGGTTGATCTGGTCCGGCAGCCAGGAAATCCGGAGTGGTTTCAATTATAAAGTGTCTCCTGAAAGTTACGAATTTATCCGCCGGAGCGGGGTAAAACTTGAAGTGGTGACCGGAAACAGTGAAGCAGATCCTCTGAGCGTGGATTACCTGGATGCGATCCGGAACACCGGTTCAGTATATGCGAAGCGGATCGTGGATGTGCATTCCCGGGATGAGATCACAAAAATGATGGAAGAAGGGCACCTTCACATGCATGATGATCTGGTTCCGCTCTATCTGACCGTGCCCCTTGTATTTGATACAAAAACCACCGATGGTGCCTCCTTCGCCTCCATGAACCAGCTGATCCCCTCAGATTTTATTTACGAACTGATTGGCAGGCTCCTCGTCTCGGCAACGGTCACCAACAACCGGGTGTTCAATGCTTTTCCGGCCGATACGGCGTTATATAAGCCGGCATATGCAGCCATACTGAAGGAGACCATTGAAAAATTCGGACCTGCAGAATGGAAAGCCATCAGCCTAACCAACGAAATCCACGGTCATACCGGGATCTATTCCATCATCGGGGCCAAAATGGGTATCAGGGCCATGAATTATTTTAATGTGGGGATCAATAATCTGTTTGTCACGTCTTTTGCAGGGAACGATCCCCCCCTGAGCTGCTTTAACGACGGGATCCAGATCAGCACCGGAGCCACGATCGGACAGGGACTGATCACTGTATCCGACAGCATTTCAGAGATCCCTTCGGCCATATTTGAGTTCAACGGCCGCAAAGTCCGCATCTCCGTCACACCTTGGATCGCCGGACAGATGCAGCGGGAAATCAGGCACGGGATAGTCACCTATGGCCCCCTCACCGATCCCTACTGGCTCTATATTGAAGACCTTGCATTGCGGTACTGGGCCGAATTTGACCGCACAGAAATTTTTATCATTGAAGCCATTGGCGTTCCTGCCGCCGGGAAAGAACCGAATTGATATGACCGATCATACTTACACGACCGTTCCGTTCCCGCGAATCCGGAAAGCCTCCGTGGACCTGTTCAGGGCTGCCAGCCGGAAGCATATGATCCACAGCATGATTGAAGTGGATATCTCGGGCCTCCGGGATCGGATCCGGACCGCGCGCAGGGAAACCGGTGAATTCATTTCCCTTACCGGGTACCTGATCGCCCAGATCGCCAGGGTTGTCGAGAAACATCCCCAGGTACATGCTTACCGGAACAGGAAAAACCAGCTCATATTGTTTCATGATGTGGATGTGAGTACCACCATTGAGCGAAAGGCGAACGGACAGCATCTCGTGGTTCCGAAAATCATCCGGTCAGCCAACCGGAAATCCGTTCCGGAAATATCAAAGGAGATACAGGATGAAAAAACAGCTGAGACCTCAGGGGCAGAAGTATACAGAATGATGAAGCTCTATTTGTCCCTTCCTGTTTTCATCAGAAGCTGGATGTTCCGCATTCTGGACCGTTCCCCGGTGCAGATGAAAAAAAGGGCAGGAACCATCATGGTCACCTCCGTCAATATGGTCGGCGAAGGAGCGGGATGGGGGATTCCGGTGGCAAGCCATTCATTCAATGTGGTGGTTGGGAGCATTGTCAGAAGAGCTGTTAAAAAAGGGGATGGCGCGACGGACCGGGAGCATCTCTGCCTGACTCTGAGCTTTGACCACGATATTGTGGATGGTGCTCCGGCCGCCAGATTCACACGCCAGTTGATAAAACAGATACAGAACGGTGTAATTTAAACTTGTGAAAATACAGCATTATGAAAAGTATCTATTTGTCGTTTGTATTTGCGCTCATCATGACAGCTTGCAACAATGTGCAAAAACCTGTTAAACCCATGACTTCCCCCATTGACGAAGCGACCATCCTTTCATCCATACAGGATCTTACCGGAAAGTACGGTGAAGAGAACAGCAGCCGCATCGAAAAGGGCGTGAGGCAGGTGGCTTCACTCTGGAGAGCGGAGGACGGGGGCGGTGAGGAGTTCAGCACTTTCGTCTCGGACCAGTTTTTGGCTGATCCCGCCGAACGGGAGCTTGTATTTGAGAAAATCTCCCGCAACATGGAAATTCTCACTGGCCATTTCAACAAAATGGTGCTTGACCTGCAGGTCCCACTGCACCTGGACGTGGGCCCCATCCACCAGGTCGACCAGGCATTCGGAGCCTACAGCCCCGGGGCGCATCTTTCTGAGGATTTCTACCGGAACAAGATCGCCTTCACCATCGCGCTTAACTTCCCCCCTTACAGCCTGGCAGAAAAAAATGAGCTCGGACCCAACTGGTCCAGGAAAGAATGGGCCTATGCAAGGATGGGTGACCTGTTCACCTCCAGGGTGCCGTCGGAATTAAAGCAGAAAAACTCCGAAGTGGCCACCGCATCGGACATTTACATCGCCGATTACAACATATACGTGGGCCAGCTGCTGGACAGGGAGAACAACCGGCTCTTTGAACCCGGGATGAAACTCCTGCTTCACTGGAACCTGCGGGATGAGATCAAGGCCAATTATGCAGGCAACGGCGTTGAAAAACAGCGGCTCATTTACCAGGCCATGAAGCGGATCATCCACCAGGAGATCCCGCAGGCTTTCATCAATAGCGAGGAATACACCTGGAACCCGTACACCAACGAGATATTTAAAGACGGGAACCCGGTTGATCTCGAAACCGAGCCTGACGAACGCTACCGGCAGCTATTGAATAATTTCCTGGCACTGAGTGCCATGGACCCCTATGAACCTAAACTGAACACGTTTATCAAAAGGAGTTTTGAACAAGACAAGGAGATCTCACGTGAAGAAGTGGAATCACTGCTAACCGAATATGCATCCTCCCCGTTACTGAAGGAGATCGCCGACCTCATCCGGAAGGATCTGGGAAGGGAACTGGAGGCATTTGACATCTGGTATGACGGCTTCAAGCCCCGCAGTGGGATCGATCCTGAAAAACTGGATCAGATCACCCGGAAAGAGTATCCCGATGTGGAAACCTTCGAGAAGGATCTTCCTGTGATCCTCACAAAACTGGGATTCACGAAAGAGAAAGCCGCGGAGATCACTTCCCGGGTTGTGGTGGATCCCGCCCGTGGTTCGGGGCATGCATGGGGTGCCGCCATGAAATCTGAAAAGGCACACCTACGAACCCGCGTGGGTGAAAACGGGATGGACTACAAAGGATACAACATTGCTATTCACGAGTTCGGACACAATGTGGAGCAGACCATCAGCCTCTATGATGTGGATTACTATCTGCTCAACGGGGTGCCCAACACCGCTTTTACAGAGGCGCTGGCGTTCATGTTCCAGAAACAGGATTTGAAGCTGCTCGGCATGGACCAGCCCGATCCCCTTTACCGCCACAAGGAGGTGCTGGATGATTGCTGGTCCGTACTTGAGATTGCCGGTGTTTCCCTGGTGGATATACGCACCTGGGAGTGGATGTATGACAATCCGGATGCAACACCCGCTCAGCTCAGGGAAGCCGTCGTCCGCATCGCAAATGAAGTATGGAATGAATTCTTCGCTCCCGTTTTCGGAACAAAGGACGAACCCATCCTGGCCGTGTACAGTCATATGATTAGCAATCCGCTTTATTTATCCAATTATGCCGTCGGTTCGCTGATCCAGTTCCAGGTGGAACAATACCTGGAGGACAAAGATTTTGCGGCAGAAGTGCAGCGCATCTTCAGCCTGGGGAGACTGACCCCACAGGAATGGATGAAGCAGGCCGTAGGAAGCGAAATTTCTGCCGAACCCATGCTGGCAGCGGCCAGGGAAGCGCTGGATGCGCTTCAACAAGCAAACAATTAGGCGAGGGATGTTTTAAATAAGAATGTTTTCTCTATTTTTGTAGTCCCCGGGGTGTTAGCTCAGCCGGTTCAGAGCGCATGCTTCACACGCATGAGGTCACTGGTTCGAATCCAGTACATCCCACCTTGATTATGAAGCAGTTGCGAGAAAAGGATCTTGTGATTGTTTTTTTATTTGCATACGATTTGCACAATATACTCCTCTAAAACCAATGTAATTTCAGGGACCTTATGCTTTGAATTTGTTAAGAAATAGGGTTTAAATATTCAGTTCTTCAAACTTTGGGTGGTGTTTTTTTAATCATTCTTTAATCTCATCGAATAGTTTATCCCATTGACTAATAAACAATTTGTTGAAAAAACCCCTGAAAACACTGGGCTTCCAGGGGCATCGAAAAACATGATTTTCGTACCTTCAAGGTATGTTCAACACAAGTTAAAAATATTAAAGAATATGGAAAAACGCTAACCATCGGGAGGTGATTGGTACAGCAGCAATACAGACGAGTGATAATCTGCGCAAAGTAAAGCTAACAGGGTTTTTGGTTGACGAAACCGGTGGTGAGAAGAAAGGTGACAAGAGTGTTGGTGTTGGCTGGCAATTTTGATATTCACAGTGACCAAGGTGATCGAGGTCCAATGCCAAAGCGGTTGACTGTCATGGAACAAAGCATTAACGTGTCGGAGTATTTAAAGAAGCTTGACAGGGATGACTGGGAGGAAATTAAGGTCCGCCAGACGGCAAAAGGAAGTTTAAAGGGCTTGTATCATTTTGCTAAAGTGTACATTTGGGACAAAAATGAGAACCGGGTAGAAGAAAGGATGTTAGTAATCAGAAGGGTCAGAAACAAATCCGGGGAAGAAATCAAGTATTCGTTTGTTTCATAGTAGAATCAGGAATAACAAAAAATAATTTTTATGAAACGAAGTGAAATAAACCAGCTCATCCGTGAGTCCATTGAATTTTTCAACCAGATGAATTTTAAGCTTCCGCCGTGGGCATTTTGGAAACCTGCAGACTGGAAAGGGAAGTACGAAACCTGCTCCGAAATAGTGGACAACATGCTGGGTTGGGATTTAACTGATTTTGGCAGTGGCGATTTTCACCGGCGCGGGCTCATTCTTTTCACCCTGCGCAACGGCAATCTGAAAAAAGACAAAAAGCCTTACGCCGAAAAAGCGATGATTGTGGAAGAAAATCAGGAAACACCCATGCATTTTCACTGGGGAAAAATGGAAGATATCATTAACCGGGGTGGCGGAAACCTGGTTCTGGAACTGTTTGCATCCAATGAAAAAGAAATGCTCTCCGATGAAGAATTCGACATTCAGATCGATGGGGTAAAACATCACCTGGAACCCAACGCACGGGTAGTACTTAAACCGGGTGAAAGCATTTGCCTGGAACAGAGAATTTACCACCGGTTTTACGGCGAACCGGGAAAAGGAAAAGTTTTTGTGGGCGAAGTAAGTGCGGTAAACGACGACACTTCCGATAACCGTTTCCTCGATCCCGTAGGTCGATTTCCCGAAATTGAAGAAGACGAGGAACCACTGCACCTGCTGGTTTCAGATTACAAAAATTTTATTTAACGTATTTATTGCATGACAAGACAAATCGAAGTAGCGGGAGCCGGATGTTGTTTGGTGGATTATTTGTTCAACAGCATTGCATTCACTTCGGAAACCTTTTCGAAATATATCTCAAAAAAGAGCGGCGACGGAGGTTTAACTCCCGGCCAGCTTGTTTTTGTTGAAGAGTTTGAAAAATTTTCGAATCAGGATTTGGAGTTGGCCATTCAGGAAATTACACACAGCAAACCGCCCGATAAAGTTAATGTTGGCGGCCCGGGAATCGTTGCACTCATTCATACCGCCCAAATGCTTGAAAAAACGGGTTGCCAGGTGCGGTTTTACGGCGGCCGGGGTGAAGACGGGGCCGGTGAATACCTGCAATCGTCGCTTGAAAAAACACCGGTAAATATCGACAATTACATACGGGTAAACGGAGCCACTCCCTCTACTGTTGTGCTGTCCGACCCCGGTTTTCATAAAGGGACCGGGGAGTGCATTTTTATTAACTCCATCGGAGCCGCGGGGAATTACCTTCCCGATTACCTCGACGACCGGTTTTTTTCGTCAGATGTGGTTGTTTTTGGCGGCACAGCCCTGGTGCCTGCTATTCACGACAACCTGACTGAACTGCTCACCCGGGCTAAAGCCAATGGTTGTCTTACCGTTGTAAACACGGTTTACGATTTCAGGAATCAAAAGGCAAATCCCGGTAAAAAATGGCCGATGGGGAAAAGCGATGAAAGCTACCGTAATATCGACCTGCTGATTACAAACCACCAGGAAGCACTTCGGCTAAGCGGAAAATCAAAATTAAATGAGGCGATTGAGTTTTTTCACAAGGTTGGCACAGGCGCTGTAATGGTAACCAGCGGGGCAAAAAATATCACAATTTTTGCCGGAGAAAGCTCCATTTTCGAGAAAACCGAACTGACTGAAATGCCTGTATCTGAAGCCATTTCAGAAGAATTAAACAAGAACCATTCAGGCGACACCACCGGTTGCGGTGATAATTTTGCCGGAGGTGTGATTGCCAGCCTTGTTATGCAGCTTCAAAACAAAATATCGAAATTTAACCTTAAAGAAGCCGCAACCTGGGGAATTGTTTCGGGTGGTTTCTCCTGTTTTTACATGGGTGGAACATTCCATCAAAAGGAACCGGGAGAAAAACGAAAACAGATTACGCCTTATTACGAAGCCTATTTGAAACAAATCAATGAACGATGATAAAACGATATTAATCTTTGGAGCAGGTAAAATTGGCCGCTCTTTTATTGGTCAGTTGTTTGGGCAATCGGGCTACAATGTAGTTTTCACCGATATTAACCTGGATTTGGTAAATGAGCTCAACCGAAGAAAATCGTACCCGGTTGTCATCAAAGGAAAAACCGAAGAAACCATTCTGGTGAAAAACGTAAGGGCCGTTTCGGGGCTGGACCGCGACGCAGTAATAAAAGAAGTCGCAAAAGCTTCCATCATGGCTGTTTCGGTAGGGAAAAATGCATTGGAAAAAATTATTCCGATGATTGCTGAAGGGCTGAAACTAAGGCAGAAATTAACTCCTGACAAGCCTCTGGATATCATCATTGCAGAAAATATGTGTTCGGCTGGTGAATTTATCCGCTCCGGGCTCAGGGAACATCTGCCGAAAAATTATCCGTTAAACAAACTGGCGGGTTTAGTAGAAACCAGCATCGGGAAGATGGTTCCCATTATGACTGACGAAGAGCTGAAAAACGACCCGCTGCTGATTTTTGCAGAACCATACAACACCCTCATTCTCGATAAAATGGGTTTTAAAGGTCCTATCCCCAAAGTAAAAGGGATTAGTCCGAAAGAAAACATGCAGGCGTGGGTTGACCGGAAAGCATTTATTCACAATCTGGGACACGCAACAGTTGCTTATATCGGCTATTTCAACTACCCGGAGGCTAAATACATCTTCGAAGTTCTGGCCCACAAGAAAATACTGGAAGTAACCCGAAAAACGATGCTCCAGGCAGCAGAGATACTTGTCATCTATTATCCTGATGACTTTACATTCAGCGGCCTGGAAGAACATATTGACGACTTACTCAGCCGTTTTCAAAACCAGGCATTAAAAGATACGGTGTTCAGGGTTGGACAGGATTTACCGCGCAAACTGGGAATCAACGACCGTTTTGCAGGCATCATTCAAATGGAACAAAAACGGGGGC